>Ga0187861_10002232_pt1 | contig 18456 bp, 14 predicted proteins | sample June2016WEW_10_1_3_FD_132986 | JGI IMG/M metagenome (GOLD analysis project Ga0187861, IMG submission 132986) | Peatland microbial communities from SPRUCE experiment site at the Marcell Experimental Forest, Minnesota, USA - June2016WEW_10_100 | ecosystem: Environmental > Terrestrial > Soil >...
ACAATGCCGAACTGCCACTGCGGCGGTGCACCATTACGCTGCGCGGCGTCCAGAAAATAATTCCTCGCGCGGCGCGCCCATGCGGTGGTGCGTTTCAGCCCCGCTTCGGCCAGTTCGCGGGGCGCGGGCGTTTCGATGCATTCGTCCAGGACCATGGCGATGTCCGAGCCGAGAGCGAGCTGGATCTCCGCCGCTTTTTCCGGCGTGAGCAAGTGCTCCGAACCATCCAGATGCGAGCGGAAACGCACGCCGTCGTCGCTGATTTTCCGCAAGTCCGCCAGACTGAATACCTGGTAGCCGCCGGAATCCGTGAGGATCGCCCCGCGCCAGGACATGAAGGCGTGGAGGCCCCCAAGTTTGCGGATCAGATCGTGGCCGGGCCTTAGATAAAGATGATAGGTATTGGCGAGGATGATGCCCACGCCGAGTTGCTCGAGCGCTTCCTGCGTGAGGGCCTTGACGCTTGCGGCGGTCCCCACGGGCATGAACACCGGCGTCTCGACGACGCCGTGCGGCGTGGTCAAACGGCCGCGCCGCGCGCCGCTGGGATCAGTATGCAGAACTTCAAACGAAAAGTTCACGCTCCCAGTGTATCAGGAGAAAATAAAGGCCCAGAGCACCTTGACGACAACCATGACGCCCCAAACAGAGAAGGCAACCACGTAGGGCTTGCTGCCCTTCAGTTTTCGCGGGTTGACCGCCGCGAAGCCAATCGCAAGCAGAACCAACATCCAAATTGTGAAGATGTCAATGGATTTGCAGAGCGTGATCAGCCATTTGGCGGACTCCTCCGGAAGAAAGGCCGCCAAATTGGTGGCGACGGGATTGTCAGGGTCCACGGTTCCGGGTGGCCGCAGAAGCAGGACGAGGAGAAAGATCGGGGTACTGACAATTCCAACGAGGAGAGTGTGCGCAGCGATCCCCAAAGATTGCGAAAAGGTCGCACCAGCGCCCGCCAGCACGTTGTAAGCCAGCATCATTACGGCACCCACAATCACTGCGAAGAGCACCGAGCCGACAACACCAACAGCGTAAACGATGTTAACAGTCACCTTGGCCGGGACTTCGGCCTGCTGCTGTTTTTGTTCAGTGGAAAGTTGCGCGGCGCGCGGGCTCTTGTCCATTTGCTGGACAATGTAATCCCGCCAATTGATGCGTTGATTCAAGACCACCGTGGAAACAATTCCGAGAATCGTGGATATCAGAACGGGCAATAGCCAGCTGGGTTTACGGACGATGTCTTCAAACGTGGCTTTCGGCGAGAAGAGAACCCCGACGATGCGGCCAAGCGGCGAAATGGCCGCGCGCGGCTCCGCGGCGGGTACAGGTGTAGTTGCCATCGAGGACTCCTCCCCAGAGGATTGCACGTGCTTCTGCTGTGGGTTTTACGTATTGAGTAGGGGGAAAATATCACAGAACGGGATTGCTGGGTAGCTCAGGCACGGCCGCGAGCAACTCCAGGGTGTAGTCCACTTTCGGCGCCGTCAGAATCATCTCCGTCGGTCCGAATTCCACGAATTGCCCGGCGCGCATCACCGCAATGTGCGTGGCAAGCTGGGCCACCACGGGCAGGCTGTGCGAGATGAAGATGTAGGTCAGCCCCAGTTCTGCTTGCAATTCGCGCAGGAGCAGAAGCACCTGCGCCCCGACGGACACATCCAGCGCGGAGACGGGTTCGTCCGCTACCACGAGCTTGGGTTTCAGAATTAACGCACGGGCGATCCCGATGGGCTGGCGCTGGCCGCCGGAAAATTCGTGCGGATAGCGCGGCAGCGCATCCTGGCCCAGTCCGACGCGTGCAAGCATCTCGCCTGCCGCTGCCTGAACCGCTGCAGCCGCGTTTCCTCGCCAGCGAGCCGCAACGCCAGTGGGCCCTGACGCGCACGTTTCTTTCCGCGCATCCGCCGCGATGCCGAATTGATCACACGCTACGTGGCGAGTTATTCGGGTTTTCGCTCCAAGGCCACCGTGTACCGGACGCTGAGCACGATGCGAGGTTTCGGCGACTACCTGGTGCGCCAGGGCCCGTGGAAGATCAACCCGTTGCGCTAGACCGTCGCCTGCCGAAACCGATTGATCAAATTTTCGCGAACCACAGGCTTTGGGTTATGAGCGAAGACTTTCCTAGGCAGCGGCAGGGGTCGATTGCTTTCGCTTGTACCAGTAACCCAATGCCGCGAACAGAAGGACGGCAGGCACGCCCGTCAGTCCGCAAGCGATAAAGAAGATGCCGTAGGCGTGAATGAGGCCGTGCGTTGTGCTCAGGCTTTCAACCTCGGCGCCGGAGAACCCCTTCAAGATCTTTCCCAGCCAGGCATAGGTTGAACTCAAGAGCGCATACTGCGTGGCGGTGTATCCTATGTTGGTGAGACTCGACATGTATGCGACAAGCGCAACGCCTGCAAAACTGATGCCGAAGTTGTCACTCGCCATGACCAGCGCGAAGAGAGGAATGCTCGTGCCCGCGAACGCGAGAGTCGCATACGCGGCAATCGCAGCTGCTTGCAGAATGCCCCCGATGATGAGCGCGCGCATGTAGCCAAGCTTTAGCGAGCAGAATCCGCCCGCGGCGATGCCTGCAAACGTAGCGATGAGTCCGATTGAGCCGCGCACCGCTCCGACTGTTTCCTTCGAAAGACCGATGTCATGGTAGTAGGGATTCGACATCGGACCCATGATGAAGTCCGGCAACCGGTACAGGCTGATTGCCGCTAACATCACAAGCGCGAGCCAGCCATGTGCGCGGAAGAAAGCAATAAACGGTCCCACAACAGCGTCAAAGAATCCGCGCGACGTCCAAAGCGGCGCTTCGCGCTCTTTTTCATCCATCACCGCATCCGCGCACTCCGGTTCCTTCGCAAACCAGGTCGCGATCATCCCAACGGCCATACATGCGCCGTAAATACCGTAGGACATGCGCCAGCCCACGGTCGCTGCCACGATGAGGATAACGGAATCCGCAGCCAGGAGCGCCACGCGGTAGCTGAACTGATAGGCAGACGCGAGGAGGCCTTGTTCTTCTCCGTCGTCTGCCGATTCAATTCGCCAGGCGTCTACCACAATGTCCTGTGTCGAAGAGGCAAACGCGACGACGAGCGCAAACGCGCCAAGCCGGCCGAGCCCAACTTTCGTGCCAATTCCGCCCATAGCGGACAGCGCCAGCCCGACGACAATCTGCGAGAACATCATCCATCCGCGCCGATGCCCAAGCCGCTTAAACAACGGCAAGTCGACGCGATCCATCACGGGAGCCCACAGAAACTTCAGCGAATAAGCGATGCCCACCCAGGAAAGAAACCCGATCGTCGTCAGCGAGGTGTGTTCATCGCGCAGCCAGTAGCCGAACGTATTTCCGACCAGGAGAAAGGGAAGGCCTGAAGAAAACCCGAGCAACAACATCGCCAGCGTTTTGGGCCGCAAGTAATCGGCAGTCCGGTGCTTGTGCGGACTCACGCGTTCATTGTCTACCGGAGCCTCACGAAACTCAACCCCGTGCTCCACAAAAAGTCCGTCTGCACATGAAAAGGTGCGCGACTTTGCCGAGTGTGCTCTTGGCTCGCAAATGCCCAACTGTAGCGCTGTTGGTAAGAGGGTGGCACAGGGATCTCTCGGTCTCGCAAGGGTTCAGCGCGCGCAGCCACACTGATCGCGACCCCTCAAGGCATCAAGAGGGACAATTATCGACTGTGGGCGATTTTGTAGCCGCAGTTGCACAGGGAATCCATCCATTTCAATCGAATTCAAAAGGCAAGGGCCAACGCCTTTGTTATGAATCTATTGCGGGCCACAGAAGTCAGTAGATTTCAGTAAGGACTGGAATCGGGTTCCGGCACCGAGGCATGCTCAAGCGCGGCGATCACGCGGCGATCCACGTCACTGCGCGGCAGACCCGGCTCATGCGCCCAGATGGCTTCCTCAATCTGTGTGCCGATGCGCAGCACGGGATTCAGAGAAGTCATGGGCTCCTGAAAAATCATGGCGATTTCGCGCCCGCGCACTTCGCGCCACTCCGGCTCGCGTAAGTTCGCCAGAGTTTTGCGATGACCGTCGGCGGCGGTCAGGAAGGCTTCGCCACTTACGCGCGCTCCCGGCGGCAATAATCCCATCAAGGCGAGGGACAACATTGTTTTGCCGCTGCCGGATTCGCCGACAAGCCCCAGCGCTTCGCCGGGAGCGATGCGCAGCGTGACCTCATTCACCGGCCGCACCCAGCCCGCGGCGGTGGGGAGTTCCACGGTCAGAGAATGACTGCGCAGCAACTCGTCCATCGCCCTATCATACGGTTTCGCCGGTGTCCCGGCGCAGGAAAGCCAGGGTTGTTGTCCGGCCGCAAAGCAGTTCTGGATAGCGCAAACTGGCCGACTCTCTCACCCTATAAGCAAGAGCGGCGGCTAGAATATAGTTCATGAGCAACATCACGTGTCCTCTTTGCGGCTCAGCCGTCACGTTGCGGCAGTTTTTTGATCGGAGCACGAAGCCTTTCTGCGCCCGATGTGGTTGGAATTTGGAGCGGGCGGAGAGTTCACTGAAGGAAAAAGCGCGCGTTTCGCAGTTCATTCTTGTGGCCTTTGTGATTATGGCGATTGGTTTGTTCTGGGTTTCCTCCAGTGCAGGCCGTGGCACACCCTCAATTGCTACCCTTGCGATTTTCGCCATCTTTGCTCTCGCGGGGGGATTGCCTCTCTGGAACTATTTCTCTACGAGACGCAGCATCGCTCTCGCTAGATCTGCTTCCCCCTTGCAGGGGGTGCAGGTACAACCTATCCCGGACGCATTCCTACAGAGAATTCAATCTCTGTCCCGGCCACGCCGCGTGCGATTTCGATTTACGGGAGCCTCTGGCGTAATTGTGGTGTTCGCCCTTGCCATCCTCTTTGGCATCCTGTTTTTCGGTGTGGGCCGAAGTGGAGCACCGACGAGCCCCAAGGATGCCACGCCGGTGCCGCCACTAATCTTTCTGGCCCCGATTGCCTTCGTGGGCCTCGTTGCCGGGATCATGATTATTCCCGCGCTGATGAAGGAGAAGCGCAACCGTCTTCTCTTCCAGGATGGAGAGGTGGCCGCGGCCCGCGTTCTTGCGCAGCGCACTGTAGCCCAGGGGAAGAGCAGCTACAGCCAAATTGATTATGAGTTCCGCGCCTCGGATGGCCAGACGGTTCGCAACTCCGAGCGGGACCTGAGCCGGAAAGTTTTCGAGGACATGCTGATTCCAGTTTTCTACGACCCCGTCAATCCTTCGCGCTGCGCCGCGCTTTGCGCCAGCTACTCCAAGCTGCCTGACGCCGAGGGCTGATTCATCTCTTCGCGAGCGGCAGGACGAATTTCAGCGCGGTGTGCATCTCGGAAAACCCGACAACCTTTACGTCCTTCCATCCCGCCTTTCCTCCCGCAGCCGGCGCATTCCCCTACGAAATGAGCTTCTGCCGCTTCGAATGAAAGATCTACAGCGCCTCATCTGTCATCGAGATACGGCGGCTCCGATAGTAAACTACCAGGCTCCATGGCCACAGGCGCATCCACCCGAGTCGATTGGAAACTGCTGTGGGCGCAGCGCGGCTTCCGGTATTTCTTCACCGCGATGTTTGTGTCGCTGTTCGGCAGCGGCATGAATTTCATCGCGGTGAGTTGGTACATCATGTCGGCGACGCACTCGACGGTGGCGGTGAGCTGGCAGGTGATTGTGGTGACGCTGCCGGGCCTGGTTGTGCCGTTCCTCGGCGGCGTGTTGATTGATCGCTTCGACCGGCGCTATCTCGGCGTCCTGCTCGACCTGGCGCGCGGCTTCGCGGTGCTGGCCATCGCGTACGTTGCGTAGCACGGCCACCTGCAGATCTGGCACCTCTATCTGATGACGCTTATTACGGGCACGGGCTCGGCGATGTACTGGGCCAACGTCAATGCCCTGGTCCAGGAAGTCATCCCGCCAAGCCAATTCACGGGCGCCAACGCCGCCGTGCTGGTCGGCGTGCAGAGCGGCATGCTTCTTGCCGGCACATTCGTGGGCTTTTTTTACGACCACGTGGGCATCGCGGGAATCCTGTTGATCGACGGGCTCACGTACTTCGTCTCCGCTTCGTGCCTGTACCTGCTGCGCAGCGGCTACGTCTCGCCACGCGAGCACCGCCAGTATCCGCGCGAATACACAGAAGTCAGCGAAGCCACGGCGCAAGCGCTGGAGAGCGGGGAAAATCCCGAAGTGGCCGAAGCGGGCCTCTCGCTGGCAATTTACGCGGACATGAAAGCGGGCTTCGGCTATCTGCGGCAGCAGCCGGCGGTACTCGCGCTGGGCATCACGCACGCAATGTTGATGGCGAGCATCGTGAGTTCCAATGTTGTGCTGGTGGCGCTGGCCAGCGACATCCTGCATTCCGGAGCGCGCGGCTTGGGCTTCATTGAAGCGGGCTGGGCCATTGGAGCGATCGTTGGCGGCATTGTCACCAGCCAGTTACCGCAGCGCTTGCGCCTTCCGCTGTATGTTTCGGTGATCGGCGCGATGGCGCTCGGCAACATTGCGGTGCCGTTTGTGACGTTCCTGGTGGGCGCTGCGATTTTGCAAGGATGTTTCGGATCTTTCCGGGCGCTTGGCGGGATCGTGGCGCAATCGGCGCTCATGGGCATTGTGCCGAGGCATTTCATGGGGCGCACGCAATCCGCGTTTGCGATTTTCGCTACAGTGCTGCAGCTCGGCATGAGCTTTTCGCTTGGCTGGATCGCGCAGCGTTTCAGCATCGCCACCGGGTTCTTCTTGCTCGCCGCCATGTACGCCGGCGCCACGTGGACCGCTTCACACGCGCGCCTGCTTTTGCTGAAACAGACGGCGTAGCATCAACGTGTGCGCGGCGCTAACCCTGCTTGCCCTGCGAAGCGGGAGCAAAGAACGCATCCGGCGCGCTCTTTCCGCCGAGCAATTCCACCGCCGCCTGATTGAGTTTTGCGCGCAACAGGTAGCGTTCGTTGGCCCGCGTGATGTAGCGCACGCTCACTTCGATTCCGCCCAGCACGGGTTTCACGCTCATGGCGGGGGTGGCGGAAAAGCCGCTCATTTCGCGGGAAGTTGTGGCCCGCTGCCATTCCGCTTCGGCCTCTTGCGTGCTCTCCCGAGTCGCTTCGATCACTTTCTTCTGGATCAGAGCCACCATCGGATAGGGATCCTGCCCCGTGGGCAGCACGAACTGCAGCTCATCCCAAAGCCACTGGCCGGTGGTAGAAAAGTTAAAATAGTGGCCTTCAATCGCAAAACTGTTAGTGAATGTGACGCGGCGTCCCGTGGGATGCCCGGAATCCGTCCAGTTCCCCGTTTCCAGCAGCACGGTGTGAAACGGCCCGATCTGCACCACTTCCCCGGTCACGCCGTTAATTTCCACCCAGTCTCCCAGCCGAATGCCATTCTTCCCCATCAGGACAAACCATCCGATGAAGCCCACGATGAAGTCCTTCAGAGCTACGGTGAGCCCGGCGCCGGCGAGTCCCAGGAAAGTTCCGAGCTGCCCCGGCGGCCCGAAAACGACCAGCAGGACCAGCAAGAGCGCGAGGAATTGCAGTGCCACGCGCGCCACGGTGTGCAGCGACTGGATCTGCCGCCGGTCCATGGTCAGACGGCCCACCAGATGGTCCATCCACGAACTGAAGAGAAGCCCCACCAGCACAATCCCCAGGATGATCAGCAGGCCCAGCAAGATGCGGTGAAGCACGTGACTTTGCTGGCCGGCCACGAAACCGATCCATTGGGAATAGACCCCGGCGAGTTCCTTCTGTGTCTCCACGCGCTTGTCCAGCGAGGAGAGAGTCTTCTGGTCATCGGCAATCTGCTGCGTTTTCTTGAGCAGGGCGGCTGCGTCTTCGCGGCTTTTGTTGGCCGCCGAAACCTGCATGACCGCTGCATCCGCTTTGCTTTTCTTGGAGTGGTGAGCCAGCTCGGGCATGCTTTCTTTTTGCGCCTCGAGTCTGGCATCTAGGGCGTTGTGCTGAGCGGTGAGCATTCCCGCCGATGTTTCTGCCTGGGTTTTGGCCTGCCACAACTGCAATTGCTGCTGGTGCAGCACAAGCCACTGCTGTACTTGGTGGACGACGCCGAATTGCTCCGCGGGCGGCGCTGCCGTGGGAATCGCGGAATCGCTGCGATGCGAAGTCTCTTCGTGCTCCGCCTTGGCGGCCTGGATGCGTCCCGCCAGGTCCCCGCCGGCGCGAAACAGGTCCTCCTTCGCATCATCCAGTTCATCGCGATCGAGATCCATGGCGGCTTCGGCCTGGGCCAGGTCGAGTTCCAGAGCATCCGCCCTGTCTCCAGTGGCCTTTCCCAATTGTTCGGCGAGCTTCTTGACGTGGTCCTCGTCCGCGTCCAAGCGCTTTTCCGACTTCTGCAGGCGCTGTTGTGCTTCTTTTGCCTCCGGCGAGAGCGGCGGGGGATGATTGCGCGCATCGGAAAGAGCCGCATCGAAGGCCAGGTCCACTTCGTAGTCACCCAGCCGCAAGGCTTCCACGGCGTAGGCCTTCTCTTCCGGCAAACTCGCAAGCTGCGCGAGCTGTTGCGCGGTCTTCAGCGGACCCTGATCCACGAGTGATGCCGTGGGCGAGGTTGCTGGCTTTCCCTGATTTTTGCCGCTTGTGTTTTCTGTCGTGGCGGGCTGCTCGGTTCGCCACAACCCGTAAAACGTCAGCCCCAGAAGTACCACCATGACGATCGCGGCAATCTGCTGTGTTCTTTTCATGAGAAAAGCGTTGCTCCACGAACCGGATTTCTTGTGCGCCGGGATGTTCTCCACTTTCCAGGATTGCTTTGGGAAACGCAAGAACTTCCTGGACACAGCGACTGGCAAATGCTTTGCGGGTGGCGTTGGCCGGTCCTAATCTGGAGGCGGGGCCAATCCATGGACGATGCGCGCGGTCCCAAAATCATTTATTGCTTGATGCTCACCGTGGGAGTTCTTAGCTGGGCACGTTCCTATCCGCTCCTGCCGGAGAGAATGGCTTCACATTTCCGATTCGACGGCACGCCGAACGGCTGGCAGCCCAAGGACACATTTTTCCTGATCATGCTGCTGGTCGTGGGCTTGACGTTCCTCTTCACTTTCCTTGTGCCGCGCTTCATCGCTGCTCGCCCGGACAAACGGATCAATCTCCCGCACAAGAGCTATTGGCTGGCACCGGCGCGCCGCGAGGAAACTTTTCGTTTTATCGCCGCGCAGATGGCCTGGTCCGGTTGCGCCATCCTGTTCGTTCTCCTTTTCGCCACCTTTCTCGCCATTCGGGCAAACCTTTCGCCGGACGGGCGTTTCGACAACGGCACCATGATCGAAGTGCTGGCCGCATTCCTCCTTTCGATGGTTCTTTGGACCGTTCATTTCCTCCGGCACTTCTATCGCCTGCCGGAGGATTCTTCTTCCCGCCACTGAGGCAAGTTGGCGTTTTCGTTTCTCATGCTATTTCATTACTCGCACCTCGCGTGAATCTTCATTGACTCTCACACTGCAAGGGGCTAGCGTATCGAACTAGAAGTCGGCGGCGTCATTCGCGCGTTGCGAAGCGACTACAGGTTCCCGCACAACGCGGGAGTCGTCCTCGCAAGGTTCGACGCCCGTTAGAGTCCGGCCTTTCAAATATCCCCGGCAGAGCGGCAGACGCGTTGGCACGTCGAGCGTTTCTTTGCTTGCTCCAGATCAGGACGGAGGCCATGAAAAAATATCTCATCGTGATCGAAGAAACGGGAGCGGGTTATGCCGCCTATTCCCCGGATTTGCCTGGCTGTGTTTCGTCGGGCCGCACGCGCAATGAAGTGGAGCGCAACCTGCGCGCCGCGCTCGCGCTGCACCTGAATGACTTGCGGCAGGAGGGCCAGGCCGTGCCTGAGCCGCACACTTATTCCGCTTATATGGAGCTTCTTCCCTGACCAAAAGCAGAAACGCCCAGTTTTCACCGGGCGTTCTGAACGAATTTCGTTTTTCGATTTTCGCGCTTCGCTTCCGTCTATAGATAATCGCGCGACGGCCCTTCCAGGAAGGCTCGCAGCTTTCGCGAGCGCGAGGGATGCCGCAACTTCCGCAACGCCTTGGCTTCAATCTGACGGATGCGCTCGCGCGTGACCGCGAACGACTGGCCCACCTCCTCGAGCGTATGCTCGCTGCCGTCGTCCAGGCCAAAGCGCATCTTGATGACTTTCTCTTCCCTGGGCGTCAGCGTCTTCAACACAGAAGAGGTCTGCTCTTTCAAATTCAGGTTGATGACCGCATCCGAGGGCGAGACCACGGCCTTGTCCTCGATGAAATCTCCAAGATGCGAATCTTCTTCCTCACCAATGGGGGTTTCCAGAGAGATCGGTTCCTGCGCAATTTTCAGGATCTTGCGCACCTTGGACACCGGAATGTCCATGCGCTTGGCAATTTCTTCGCTGGTGGGTTCGCGGCCAAGTTCCTGCACCAATTGCCGGCTGGTGCGCACCAGTTTGTTGATGGTCTCGATCATGTGCACGGGAATACGGATGGTACGCGCCTGATCGGCAATAGCGCGCGTGATGGCCTGGCGGATCCACCAGGTCGCATAGGTCGAAAACTTGTAGCCGCGACGCCACTCGAACTTGTCCACGGCCTTCATCAGGCCGATGTTGCCTTCCTGAATGAGGTCCAGAAACTGCAGCCCGCGGTTGGTGTATTTCTTGGCGATGGAAACGACGAGCCGCAGGTTCGCTTCGATCAATTCTTTCTTGGCTTGTTCCGCTTCCGCTTCGCCACGCTGAATAATGGTCAGTGTGCGCTTCAGTTCGGTTAGCCCGACCTCGCTGGCGTCCTCGATGTCCTTCAACTCCGAGCGTCGTGTGCGCAACTCGCGGCGCGCTTCGGCGGCATTCTCGCCTTTGGATACATCCGCGCGGCGCTCCAGGCGCCCCGCTTCGCGCTCGAGGGACTGCAGCCGCTCGACCGTGCCGCGCATCTTGTCCACGAGGCGCTTTTTCTCGAACGGGTTGAAGTCGATGCCGCGAATTTCCAGGGAAATCTCCACACGCGTCCGGGCTACAGCCCACTTCGCGCGCACGTACGGCCGCTTTTTGGATTTCGCCGTGTTGTCGAGCTTGACCGCCTGCTTCAGCGCCAGCTCATAAAGCTTGGCGATCTTGTCGATGTGCTTCAGCGTCTGCTTGGTTTTGTTGGCGATTTTCTCTTCGGTCAGCTCTTCGTCGTCAAACTGGACGATTTCCTTGATGGACCGAGCGCCCTTCCGCAGATCATCCCCGACCGCGATCAGTTCCTTGATCACGATGGGCGACCGCGTGATGGCCTTCATCACCACCAACTGCCCGCGTTCGATGCGCTTGGCGATGGTCACTTCGCCTTCGCGCGTGAGCAGAGGCACCGTGCCCATTTCCCGCAGGTACATGCGCACCGGGTCGTTCGTTTTTTCCAGCGAGCCGGGCGTCAGGTCCAGGTCGCTGCCTTCTTCGGCGTGGGCATCGTCCTTGACCACGGTGTCGTGGTCGCCCTGCTCGATGGACACTTCCACGGCGCGCGCCGCTTTGGCCGATGCGGCGTCTTCATAAATCTCGATTCCATTGCGCTCGAAAGTTGTCAGCAGGTCGTCGATTTCTTCCGACGAATGCACTTCCGCGGGGAGCGAGTCGTTGACCTCGTCGTACAACAGATAGCCGCGCTCCTTGCCGACGGCAATGAGCTGCTTTACCGCATCATATTTTTCTTCCAAGCCCGTAGCTGCCACAACACTCCTCCCGCACAATTAGTCGAATACTTTATTGCTGGCATCAGGTGGGCAAGCCTGCACACTCCTCGTACCGAGCACGAACCGACGGCTCAAGATATCGAAGGGGAGGGGTGCAATCCTCCGCGAAGCTCTTAATTTTTTCAGTGAAGCCCTGTACGCTGCGCCCTTTGCCTGCTGCTGCCGCACGCTTAGCCCGCCTGCCGAACCGATCCCTAAACGGCTCCTCGGCAACTCACACTAATATATGGATGCCGGAGGGAGCGAAACCGTTATCCGCATAACCTTTTTACGCTACACGTTTAAGTCCTGCCAAGTCAACCATTTCCTTGCAAGATGGCGGGGCCGCCCGGACGTCTTTCCCGCGGCAAACGGCTCAGCGTTCTGCTGCCAGCCGCTTCATCAGTTCCTGTTTTCGCGTCAGGAGTTCGCGCAAGTCCGGCCCCGCCGCGTTGGCCTCGATGCTGCGTTGCACTTCAGCAAGTTCCTGTTCGATCAGCCTGCGCCGCAGCGCCTCCAGACAGCTCTCCGCTTCTTCCCAGGTGCCTTCCTGGGCCGGCTCGAAGAGTATCTCGAACAGCATCCGGCGGTCGCGATCCTCCAGGAGCGCCCCGATTTCCGTGGCCTGCATGGGCTGATCGGAGAGCGCGGCCACGATCAGCGCGGCAAAGACCTTTTCCGTCTCCAGGCCCCGGTATAATCCGCCTTGTTGGAGCCGCTGCGCCAATTCCCGGCGGAATCCCTCCGCTTCCATGAGCATGCGAATCAAACGCCGTTCGATCGGCTTGGCGCTCTTTCCCACCAGCTCGGGCTGCGTCTTCACCTCGCTGCGCCGCTCGGCCGCAGCTTTGCTCAGCGCCGCGCGCAATACCGGCTCTTCGATGCGCAGTTGCTGCGAAATCCGCGTGGCCCATTCCGACCGCAACAGCCGGTTGGGAATTTTCTGCAAATAGGGCATCAGAAAATTCAGCGCCCGCAGTTTTCCTTCGCCCGTGGTCAAATCCATTTGCCGGGCTCGCGCAATCAGGTAATCCACGTAGGGCGGCGACTCTTTCAACGCCTTGACGTAGGCTTCCGCGCCCTTCTCTCGGATGAACAAATCGGGATCGGCCTTCTTGTCGCCAATCGCCGGAAGCGCCAGCACGCGCACCTCAAAATCCTGCTCCAGGAGCAGCGAGATGGAGCGCTCCGTGGCCGCTTGCCCCGCCGCGTCGGGGTCATAGTTGACGATCACGCGCTTCGTGAACCGCCCCAGCAATTTGATCTGCGGCTCAGCCAGGCTCGTGCCACAACTGGCCACCACGTTGCTGATTCCCGCGCGCGCGACCGCGATCGCGTCCATGTAGCCTTCCACCAGGACGGCGAAATCCTGACGGCGGATGGCGTCCTTGGCGCGGTCCATGTAATAGAGCACGTTGCTCTTCGAGTAGATGGGCGTTTCCGGCGAGTTCAGATATTTCGGCAGGTCGTCGCCCAGGGCGCGGCAGCCGAACGCGACGACTTTCCCCGATTCGTTTGCAATCGCGAAGGTGATGCGGCGGCGGAACCTGTCAAACAGACGCCCGCTCTGGTCCCGCGAAATCAGCCCTGATTCCACCAACAACTTCTCCGCATATTTTTGTTTCAGGTAGCGCAGCAGCGCATCCCCGCCGCTTGGGGCATAGCCAATGCCGAATCGCGCCACGGCCTCGGCATTCAGGCCGCGATCCTCCAGGTATGCGCGCGCCGCCTTGCCCTCTGCCGTGGTTTCGAGTTGGTGCACGAAAAAAGCTTGGGCTTCCCGGTGCATCTCCACCAGCGCGGCCCGCTGCTGATTCTCCTTTCGTTCTTCTGGGGAACGCTCCTTTGGGCGTGGGATCGCAATGCCGCATTTTTCGGCCACGATGCGCAGCGCCTCCGGGAACTGGCACTTCTCCATCTCCATCACAAAACTGAAAACGTCCCCGCCCTTGCCGCAGCCAAAGCAATGGAAAATCTGTTTCACCGGATGCACCGCGAACGACGGCGTCTTCTCGCCATGAAAGGGGCAGAGTCCCGTGAAGTTCTGCCCGCTCTTCTTCAGGCGCACGTACTCGCCCACCACGCGGACAATGTCCGCCTGCTGCTTCACCTTATCCGCAAATGATCCCGCTTCCGCCATTTGTCCGGTCTATGGTCTCAAATCCACTACTGTGATCGCTTTGCCCCCGTGCTCCTCGCTCTCGAACTCCGTTTTCTCCACGAGCGGGTGCGTCTTTAGAAACTCCCCGAGGCCGCGCCGTAAAGCGCCCGTACCATGGCCGTGGATGATGCGCACCTGCTGGCGATTCGCCAGTGCCGCTTCATCCAGGAATTTGTCTACCCGGTCGGTGGCCTGCTCGACCGTCATCCCGATCACGTTGATCTCGCCCGTTGCACCGCCTTCGTTGGACTGCGCGCGCACCGTGATGTTTTCCCGCTTCGCCGGCACTGCCACCGCTTTCCCCGCCGGCGCGCTTTCGATTCCCGTGATCTCCTCCACGGCTACTTTCATGCGCAGCGGGCCTGCTTCAATTTCGGCTGAGGAGCCTTCCACGCGCCGCAGAATCACCGCCTTGCTGAAGCCGCGCACGCGTACTTTCACTCCTGGCTGCAGCTTTTCGAGGCTCACCGCTTCGAGCGCTTCGGGCTTCAAACCAAGATCCTGCTGCGATTCCGAAATCGTCAGTACAACAGCGGCGTTCAGTTCTTCCTTGGCCTCGCCGCGCACATCCTGCAATTTGCGCCGGGCGGTTTTTTCGAGTTGCGCGCGCAGTTCCCGCTCCTTCACGGCATCCACGACCCGCGCCACATTTTCCTCGAAGCGCCTCTGCATTTCCGCGAATTTCTGCTCCAGCTCCGCGATCCGCTGCTTCTGCCGCTCTACCCATTCCGCGCGAAGCTTGCGCCGCTCCTGTTCCAGCGCATGGCGTTCGTCGGCCATCTGCCTCTGCATGAGGTCCAGATCGTCCCGGCTGCGATGGAGGTAGCCGATGAGATCCGCGGCTTCGCGCGATTCCGGCGTTAGCAGCGAGCGCGCCTGTTCGATGATCGAATCCGCCAGCCCCAACCGCTGCGCGATCGCGATGCCGCTGGAACCGCCGGGCACGCCGACCATCAATCGGAAGGTCGGCCGCAGATTCACCTCGTCGAATTCCACAGCGGCATTTACCACGCCCGGTGTTGTCGAGGCGTAGGTTTTCAAGCGGTCGTGATGCGTGGTTGCCAGCACAAAGCAGTTCTTCTTGTGAAATTCGCCCAGCAAGGCCACTGCCAGCGCCGCTCCCTCTTCTGGCGCCGTGCCTGTGCCCATTTCGTCCGCCAGCACCAGCGATTTTGGCGTGGCTTCCTCCAACATGGACTTCAAGTTCAGCATGTGCGCGGAGAATGTAGAAAGATCCGCCGCGATGGATTGTTCGTCGCCAATGTCCACCAGCACGCGATCGAAGAGCGGCAGCACCACGCGTTGCGCCGCCACGGGAATCCCCGCCTGCGCGGACAGCGCCGCCACGCCGGTGGTCTTCAGCGCCACGGTCTTTCCGCCGGTGTTCGGCCCGCTGATCACCAGTAGGCGCTCTTCCCCGCTCAAGGCCAGCGAAATGGGCACAATGGCGCGATTTTCTTTTCGCAGCTTGTCTTCCAGCACCGGGTGCCGCGCGGCGTCCAGGCGCAATTCCGCAGCGGCGGAAAACTCCGGCACGCAGGCATCGAAATCCCGAGCAAAGCGCGCCCGCGCGAAGACGCTGTCGAGCTCTGCGATCGTTTCCGCCGCGGCTTGCAGCGGCCCGTGCATCCCGCGTAAGCGATCCGTAAGTTCCTTCAGTATCCGGAAAATCTCCGCCGCTTCGTCTTCGGCGAGTTGCACCAACTGGTTGTTCGTCTCAACCGTTTCGAAGGGCTCGACAAACACGGTTTGCCCCGTGCCGCTGGCGCCATGCACCACGCCCTGCACGCTGCGCCGGTGTTCCGCGCGCACGGGAATCACGAAGCGGTCGTTCCGCAGTGTGACGTAGTCTTCCCCCGCCTCCGCCTGCCTGGCCCGCAGAATCTGTTTTAGTGTGCGCTGGATGGACTCGCGCGTCTGCACGATGTTTGCGCGAATCCGCCGCAAGGCGCTGGATGCGTCATCGCTGATTTCTCCATTCGGCAGCACGCATCGCTTGATCGCGGCCTGCAAATCCCGGAAATCCGCCAGCGTGGCGCAATGCGCCGCCAGCAGCGGGAATTTTGCCGAGTCTTCGCGGAACTGCTGCCGCAGCCACGCTGAAGTTTCCAGCAACGAACCGACATCCAGAAATTCCGCCGGCTCCAGCACCACTCCCGGTGCGTCCAGCTTCTCTAGCCAGGGGGCCGGATCGGCCAGGGCGCCGAATCCCAGTTCGCGTTCCGCGCGCAGCCACTCCCGCCCTTCACGGATCAAGGCGAAGGCGCTTTCGAGCGCGGCGCGATTCGTTCCCGGCTCAAGCTCGCCGACATGACGCCTCCCAGGCGCGCACGTCGTCCTCAACCGCAATAATTCCCGCAGCTTGTCGAATTCCAGCACTGCTTGCGCCGAGCGCGACATTCTCTCTACTTGCCTCTCTTCATTTCCTCAGCCAGATAACTGGCGGCCTCTTCCGGTGTAGCCACGGTGTGCACCAGATTCCCGTCGGCCTCGCCCCAAACCCGTGATGCACTCGAAGACCGCGGCCCCCGCTCCACTTCCCGCACCCACTCCAGAATCGGTTGCCAAAAATTCCCCAGCACGGCAAACGGTTTCCTTGCCATCACCGATTTGTTCAGCATCTCCCAGACCACCGCGAGTTCCACCAGCGTGCCGGTGCCGCCCTTGCAGGCCACAAAGCCATCAGCCACCCGTATCAATTCAAACAGCCGCTCTTCCCAAGTTTTCTTTTTTATCTCGACGTCAATCCACTCGTTCACCTTGCGTCCGAAAAATTCCGCGGTCACGCCGTATGTTTTTCCGCCGGCTTCTTTCGCCCCGCGCGACGCCGCTTCCATCACGCCTCCATAGCCGCCGCTGCATACTGCGAAACGCCGTTCTGCCAGCCGGCGCCCCAACTCGCGTGCCTCTGCGTAATCCGAGTCGCCCTCGCTCGGGCGCGAGCTGCCAAATACCGTCACAATCCGTTCGTCGTTCATGTCTTCCTTGTCTGCTTCCGTAACTACTTTTTTACTTCTTCACGTCAAATTCTTCCACCATGGCCATGCACAATCCGTCCAGCGCGTCGTGCACCTCATGATTCTTCACACTCTGGTTGTTGCTCATGAACGAAAAAATCAGGCGCCTCCCGCCCGGTGTATCGGCATAGCCGGAGAGCGTTTGCACATGCGCGACCGACCCGGTCTTCGCGTGAATCCTTCCCATCATCCCAGCCTTCATCATCCGGTCGCTGAGCGTCCCATCGATTCCCGCCACCGGTAAAGAGTTAAAGTAAACCGGAAACCAGATTTGCTTTTGCGCAAACAGCAGCAATGCCGCCAAGGCCCGCGGCGTTACCAAGTCGTGCCGCGACATTCCAGACCCATCCTCCTGCACCACATCCCCCGGCGCAATCCCGGCCTTGGCATAGAACTCCTCCGGGAATTTCAGCAGATCGTCCGACTTGGCCCAGCGCCCCTGCTGCCGTGCCGCCGTGCGCAACAATATCTCGGTGTGCAGATTCTGGCTGATTTTGTTCACCAGCTTCAGCGTGTCTCCCAACGGCAGCGACACATGCTCCGCCAGCACCGTGCGCAAGGCTTCCGCCGGGTCGGGCTCGTGGTTTGCCCGTAGCGTTCCCCAGAATTTCACCCCGCGCTCCGCCAGCAGACGCGCCAGTGTGCTCGCCGCATGCTGCGCGGGCTCCTGAATCGCCAGCACCAACTTGCGCGGCGCACTGTTTGCCGGCAGTGTGCCGCTCAGCACCACCATAGTTGAGCCCGGCTCGCGCACCAGCGTCAGGTCCGCCTTCTCAGCTTTGTTCGAGGTGGTCACCTCATTCCTGACCGCGAAATCGGGCGTCGCTGGTTCCACCACTCCCATGACGCGATCCCCGGCCTTCTCTCCGGGTGTCAACGTCAATGTGACTGTATTGTCGTCCAACACAATCGCGGAAATGGCCGCGCCGTACTCCCACACCATGTCGTCAATTTCCCAGCCATCCGGATAGCGATCGCGAGGAAAGTAGCTGTCATCCCCCACGATGTCTCCGGAAATTTCCTTCACCCCGCGCGCCACTATTTGATCCGCCAGCGCGATCAGGACTTTTTCCGGCGGCCCGTCAAACTCCTCTTTGACGTCAAAGGGAAACTTGCGATTGGAAAGATTGGGGTCGCCCCGCCCAACGAGAATCACGTCCCCCGAAAGGACTCCCTGCGCAATCGTGCCGTGCGTCTCCACCGTTGTGCGGAACCTGTAGTCGGGCCCCAGTTTGTCGAGCGCCAGCGCGGTCGTGAGCAGCTTCATGTTGGAAGCCGGAGTAAAGTACTTGTCCGAGTCCTTCTCGTAGAGCGCTTCTCCCGTTGCCGCGTCAAACACCAACAAACCCCACTCCCCTTTGTTCACGGGTGCCGCGCTCACCAGGTTCTCGGCCCTCTCCGCGAACCGCTCCTCCGCCTTTTTCTCCTGCGCTACTCCGCTTTTCCCGGCGCCTTGCTGCGTCGCGTGCAAACTCTGCGGACTCGCTGCGCTCGACGCTGCGAGCAGCACCACGAAACAAAATGTCAATCTCCTCGCAGCACCGGCATTTCGTTTCATAATTCCTCTATTGGCAA
>Ga0187861_10002241_pt1 | contig 18417 bp, 13 predicted proteins | sample June2016WEW_10_1_3_FD_132986 | JGI IMG/M metagenome (GOLD analysis project Ga0187861, IMG submission 132986) | Peatland microbial communities from SPRUCE experiment site at the Marcell Experimental Forest, Minnesota, USA - June2016WEW_10_100 | ecosystem: Environmental > Terrestrial > Soil >...
TACCGCGCGGTCTTCAAGCAACTGGCGGACAATGCCCACAAAGTTGATCCGCGCATCAAGGCTGTCACGGCCTGCTCGATCATGAACACAGAAGACAAGTTCCTCACCGGCGAGGACCGCGCCGAATGGATGCAGCGCATTGACGCCATCAGCGACCATTACGTGATGCCGCCGAACAACTACGGCGCTATGGTCGCCCGGAAATGGGGCAAGGAGGTCTTCGAGACGGAAACCTGGGGCGCCTCCACCGAGATGCTCATGTACCAGTTCGTCACTCAGTTCCTGGCCTGCGGGGACACCATGATCAACCCGATGCAGGCCCCGATGATGTGCTACAACACGCCGGGGCATCCGGATGAATACCGCTTCCCCAAGCCGGCGGCGCTGGCAGCCAACGCACTCAACTTCTTCCTCACGGGCCGGCCCTTCCAGCGGATGCTTTTTCTCCAGCACGTGCCGTTTGCCTTCCAGTTCGGCAAGGACCCGGATGCCGTCGTCATCCTGCTGGGCCGCCTGAGGCCCAACCTTTCGGCATTCGGCGGCGGCAACCGGGACAGCTTGTGGTGGCAGCTCAATCTGCGCCAGGGCGGCACGATCACTATTGATAACCCCGACGGCAAGCTGGAGTTCTACGACATGGCCGGCAACCGGGCGTTTCAGGACCGGCAAGCCGTCACGCTGCCGCTGGACTTGCAGGCCCACTACATCCGCGCGCCCAAGGACGGCATGGCCCTGATCGAGGCGCGCTTGAAGGCTGCCAGGATTGAGGGCCTGCGTCCCGTGGAGATCATCGCTCACGATTTCGGCGCCCCCGTGGATTCGGGCGCCGCGCAAGTGCGCGTGACGGTGCACAACCTGCTCAACCGGCCCGCCACCGGAGCGTTGAGGCTGGCCCCGCCGGAAGGCTTCGCCTTGGCCTCGAACCTGGTGCAGGTCCAGTTGGGGGCCGGGGAAACCAAGGATTTCACCGTGGCGATCACCAAGGGTGTTCCGTCGCCGGTGAACATGTATGAGCTCTCCTACGACTTCGCCAGCGACTGCGGCCTGGCCGACTGGAAGGAAACCTTGCACGTCCTGCTCGCCAAAAAGAGCACCAAGACGATTGACGGCAACCTCGACGATTGGAACGACGATTACGGCGTGCTGGTGCGCTCGACCGGACAGAAGGTGGACGCCACCTTGCAGGCCTGGCAGCCTTTCAACAAGTTCGCGGAACTCCAGCCGGACGGCAGCTTCGCGGAGTTGAAAGCCGCTTGGGACGACCGCTTCTTCTACATTGCGGCGCGAGTCAATAGTCCCGCCGCCGGTCCCGGCCACATCCGTGTCGCGAAGTGGGATGAGAACAAGTACTTCCACAGTGCAGAGGACGACGCCTTCTGCGAAGCGCTCCAGCAGTACGAGGAGTTCTTTCGGAACGACCTCAAGAACGCGGACAACGTGAAGCGGCTGGAGAAGGACCCCAAGTGGCCGGAGTTCCAGAAACTGCTGCAAGACCGCCCCGAGGTCCAGGAAGCCATCAACAGCGGCATGCTGGGTTTCTATTTTCAGCACAAGCAGGCCAAGCGCCCGATCTCCTGGGCCAGCGCGCCGCACGTCTACAAGAAGGACTTCTTCCCTGACGGCCCCCTCGGCGGCGACCTGCTGCAGGTGGCCTTCGACGTCATTCCCGGATACGCGCACCAGGAGCTGGCCTCGGACGTTGACCACCTGCCCGAGGGTTTTCATTGCATGCCGGACACGGACTATGAGTACTCGGCATATCTCTGCAGCGACGGCGGCGCGGAACTCTGGCGTCTGCTGGCCCCCGGCGTCCCGCGCGGACACTACATGCCGCGCCAGGCCCGCTCGAAAATTGATCAAGGCCCCGTTGAGGGCGGGCAATGCGTGGTCAAACGCAACGGCAAGATCACCAGCTACGAACTCGCGATCCCGTGGAGCGAGCTGAAAGAGTGGCATCCGCAGGCCGGGCAGACCTTTGGCTTTACGTTCAAGGTCAACAGCAGCAAAGGCCCGGCGCTCTTCTTCGGCGAGAACAAGAGCGCCACCAAGACCAATGGCCTGACCCTGCACCCATACTGGGAAGGCAAGCCGAGCTGCGGGGTGCGCTGGACGCTGGGGAAGTGAGCACTGAGAAATGCGGGTTGGGTACGGAGTACTTGGGTGGGCCTCCCGAGCAGTGCTATTCGGCAAAGAACTCTTCGAGCCGCATGGCCCAGCCGGGAAAGAGTGCGCTGGTCAATGTATCGCCCAGGCCCAGTATCTTGGCAGGCGCGGAGGCGTTTTCTTGGAGGCGGTAAACGTAGATGCGCTTCTCTTCGGGAGAGACCAGCCAGTACTCCTCAACGCCAAAACGCGCATACAGCCGGCGCTTGATGCCCGTATCCAATTCAGAAGTGCGCGGCGAAAGGATTTCCACGCAGAGCGCAGGCGCGCCGCGCAAACCCTCGGGCGCGATGATGTTCTCTTGGGAAGCAGCTATGAACACCAGGTCTGGCTGAAGAACGTTCTCCTCGTCCAGTATCAAATCCAGGGGAGCGTATAGCACCTCGCCCAAGCGGTGCTCTGCCACGAACGTTCCCAAACTGCGGTAAAGCCGGCCTGACAGGCGCTGATGGAAAAACGACGGTGCGGGACTCATCACTAAGTCTCCCTCAATGAGTTGGTAGCGCGGACCTGTCTCCGGCAGGGCGCGGTACTCGGCATAGGTGATCTTCAGGTCGGCGCGCAAGGATGCTCCCCCTTTATATGAGGCCTTGCGCCGCGCCGGTTTCGAGGCTGTCGCCGGATAGCGTTCATGGTAGGAGGATGTGATCATAGCTCTTGGCCCTCATCTGCGTTCATCCGCGTTCGTTCGCTGTTTCAACTCCCCATCGAATCGGCACGCTTGGCCCGCTTGGGTTTGCACCTCAACCACCTTTTCGCCGCAGCGGAGCTTGAGCGGGTTGCCCAGCTTCGAGCGCACCGCGACTTCGGTCAATGTACCGTCCTTCCAGGAGATGTCCAATTCAAACCCTCCCCGCGCGCACAGGCCTGTGACGGAGCCTTGGGGCCAGGCCTGCGGGAGCGCGGGGAGCAGCTCGATTTCGCCGGCGTGGCTCTGGAGCAGCATCTCCGCGATGCCGGACGTGCCGCCGAAGTTGCCGTCAATCTGGAACGGCGGGTGCGCGTCGAAAAGGTTGGGGTAAGTGTTTCCGGCGAGCGCCTCAACGAGCATTTTGTGGGCGTGGTCGCCATCGAGGAGCCGCGCCCAGAGGTTGATCTTCCAAGCCTTGCTCCAGCCCGTGCCCACGTCGCCGCGGAAGAGCAAGGACTGCTTCGCGGCCTGGCACTCCTTGGGCGTGCCGCGCGGAGTGATCTCCCAGCCCGGATACAGCCCCCACATGTGCGACACGTGCCGGTGCTGGTTCTTGGGGTCGTCCTTGTCTTCGAGCCATTCCTGCAACTGCCCGTGCTTGCCGATCTGGTTGGGCGCAATCTGCGCGCGCAGGGCGTCGAGCTTCGCGGCCAACTCGGCATCCACGCCCAGGAGCTTCGCGGCGGCGCTGGTGTTGGCGAACAGGTCGCGGATGATCTGGTGGTCCATCGTCGGCCCCATGACCAGCCCGCCCTGCTCAGGCGAGTTGGATGGGCCGCTGATGAGCCAGCCGGTCTTCTCGTCCTTGACCAGGAAGTCCACGAAGAAGAGCGCCGCCTCCTTCAGCGCGGGGTAGCCATGCTGCGCCAGGAACTCCTTGTCGCCCGTGAACTGGTAGTGCTCCCACAAATGGTGGCAGAGCCACGCGCCGCCGACGACCCAGATGCCGTGGTCGGAAGCATTGATGGGCGCAGTGCCGCGCCAGAGGTCCGTGTTGTGGTGCAGCACCCAGCCTTTGCAGGCATAATGGGCCTGCGCCGTCTTGCGGCCGGTGAGGGCGCAGTCTGCGATCATGTCGAAGAGCGGCGCCGTGCAGTCGGAGAGGTTCGTGGGTTCCGCGGGCCAATAATTCATCTCGGTGTTGATGTTCACGGTCCACTTGCTGTCCCAAGGCGGGTTGAGCGACTCATTCCAGAGGCCCTGCAAGTTGGCCGGCTGGCCGCCGGCCCGGCTGCTGGAGATGAGCAGATAGCGCCCGTACTGGAAATAAAGCGCGGCCAACTGCGGGTCCGGTTCCTGGGTTACTGTCTTCAAGCGCTGGTCGGTCGGCTTGTCCGCGGCTGCGGTCTTGCCGAGGTCAAGCCCAACCCGCCGGAACAGCTTCTGATGCGCCTCGGTGTGCGCTTTGAGCAGCGCGCCGTAAGACTTGTCTCCGGCGGTCTTCATGGTCTCTTCGCAGCGCGCTGCCGGATCGGCGCTGATATCGTGGTAGTTCTTGAAACTGGTCGCGGCGGCGACGACCAGCGTAGCCGCGTCCGCACCTTCAACCACGATGCTGTTGTCGCTCGTCCTGACCTTCCCGCCTTCGTTCGTCACGCGCAGCCGCGCTTCGAACTTGAGTCCGTCTTCTTGCACTTGGCCGGATAGCGCGAGTTGTTCACCGCCAATCACTTTGCTCTGCGCGCCTTTGTGGGGGCTGTTCAGGGCGGCGGTGAACTTGAGGCTGTGAGGCTTGTCCGTGGTGAGCCGCACGACGAGCACCTGGTCCGGCTGGCTGCAAAAAACCTGGCGCTCGCATTGGATGCCGTCCGCTTTGTAGCTGACGCTCGCCACCGCGGTGTCGAGGTCCAGGCTGCGCCGATAGTCGCTGACTGTTCCCGGTTCGGGCCAGATCAGGCGCAGGTCCGCAAACGGCTGATAGGCCTTCTGGTGCAAAGGCACACTCATGAACTCCTTGCCCGCCAGGGTCTGGGCTTCGCGCTGCTTGCCTTCCGCGAGGAGCTTGCGGATGGCGGGCAGATACTGGGCCGCGCCTTCATGCTGGTATTCATGCGGCGCGCCGGTCCAGAGCGTGTCCTCGTTGAATTGAATGCGTTCCTCGGGGATGCCGCCGAAAACCATGCCGCCGAGCCGGCCGTTGCCGACGGGCAGGGCTTCACACCACTCTCTGGCGGGCTGGCGATACCATAGCGTCAACGGGCCTTGCGGGGCCATTTCTCCTTTGGCTTCAAAACGCATAGCATTTTCTCCCGCCGCGGCCGCCACACTACACAGAACCCATGCGCAAAGCCTCAGCTTGTGTTTCATGAGCGCTCCTCCCTCGGCACTGGTACTCCCGCGCGGCGTAGTGCAGCCGCCCGGATTTGTTCCCAGGGCACTGTCTGAACTGAGCCGGGATCATATTCGGCTGATCGCCGCTTGATCTCTGCAAGCCACTCAGGGCTCAGAGGAGGAAGTGAATCGGCAGGTACGGTATCGGACATCGGTAGGACTTCCTTCCTAAATCACGCTAACACCGAGCAGCATTGCCTAGAGCTTCCCCAACACATGCCGCGCGAGCAGCCTGCGGCGCAGAACGAAGGTGTCACGCTTCTTGCTTGGGCGCAACGCACTTTCCAGGGCCGAAGCCGCGTAGCGCAGTTCCTCGACCGCGGCTGGCAGCGGCATTTCGGCCAGGGCCAGTACCGTATACCAGAACGGAAAGCGCGCCCACCGCGCCGGCCCGCTGCGGTCGGCGAGAAGAAGCGCCATAGCGGCGCCGAGCAGGCGCGCCGCCTCGCCACCGCCGGCCGCGTGGAGAGCAGGCCAACCCGCGACCGAACAGGAATAGCAGCAGTACATGCCCTGGCGCCGGGCCTGCTCCTGAGCGTAGCGCTCAATCACGCGCCGGCGGCAGATGGCGGCGGCGTCGGCAGTCTGCGGGTCTGTTGGCTGCAACACGCTCAGCGCCCATGCTGCCTCAAACCCCAACTTGCAGCCCGTGCCCGCGTGGCTGCCCACGGTTTCGCCCGTAAAGAGGCGCAGTTTGGCGTGGTAGTCCGAAGAGGTCGGCGCGGGCAGCCCGCGATACGATCCGGGCGCGGACATGCGGGAGGCGATCCAAGAAGCGGCCTTCTCGCGGGCCTCCTTCGGGATTGCATCGCCCCGCAGACGGGCCAGGCGAATGGAGTTCAGCGTACCGGAGAGACTCTTGGGATTGACAAGGTCCATGACATCCTCCCTCAAACAAGCATGACGCCTGCCCATGATGCCCGCCTCCTGGACGTGCGTCAAGGGTGTTGGCTTGTCTGGCGCCGGCAGCAATCCACGCTAACGTCGGCGTCCATATTTGCCGATACATAAACATCTTGGCAGCCGCTCCTCCGGCCATGCCTTCGGCAGGGCGTGCGCGGATGGTTTGCGTGCCGTGGGGCCACAGGAGCCGCCTGCAAGAGCCGCTTGCGCACTCTGCTCGGGGGAATGGATGAACAACGAAGAATGCCGCGAATCACGGGCCATCATCACCGGCTTGGGCCTGGTTTGCTTCGCCCTGTTCGCGGGCGTAAGCCTGTACTCTCACTCACCCTATGACGTGCTCGACTACCACGCCGCGCAATCGCAAGAGATCCAGAACAAAGGAGGCCTGGTCGGCGCCCAACTGGCGCACCATGCCTTCTGCCTGTATGGCGCCGGCGCATGGGTGCTCACGGTCCTCATGCTGCTTTGCGGGTCCTGGATCTGCGCAGTGCGCTCCATGTCCGGCTTTCTGGCCAAGGTCTGCGGGTCGCTATTGCTGACTTGCCTGGTCTGCACCTGGGCCGCGGCCCTGGGCAACAATACACAGGGCTCCGAAAGCTTTCCGGCCGGACCTGGAGGCTTGCTGGGTGGCACGTTCCTCGCTCCGCCGCTTGTCAGCTACTTCGGGCACGTCGGGGTCTTCATGCTCCTGGCCACGGCTGGGCTGTTGTGCAGCCTGTTGCTGGCGCCGGTCCTGACCGAGGTGCTGTTGTCCGTCGTGGGACGGGGAGTCGTTGGGGGCAGCCAGTGGTTCGCCAACTGGGTGTTGGGGCGTGTGCAGAGCACACCGGATTTTGTTCCGGCTGAAGCAGCTTTGGCCGCCGTTGACGCGGGCGCCGGCGCCCAAGGCGCTGCCGGCCGCGCCAACGCCCGTGTTACAGTGCTGCCTTTGGCTGCCACCAGGCGCAACCGCCTGCTGCTTGGCGGGCCCGTGGATGAAGATGAGGATGAAGATGGGGCGCTCTCCGACCGCGCGCGCCGCCTGAAAGCTGCCCGCAAGGCGGAAGAAGACGAGTCCGGCGAACAGACTGAGGGCCGGCGCTTTGACAACGATGACGAGGGATTAAGGCGTGAGAGGAAGGCCAAGGACGAAGAAGAGGAGCTGACCGACGAGGAGGAATCCGAGTTGCGCCGGCAGGAGGCGCTGCGGCAGGTCGAGGCCGCCGACGCTGACAGGCTGGAACGGGAGAAACAAGCCCGCGAACAGGCGCACAAGGCCCTCGAAAAGCTGGAAAAGGAACGCGCGGGCCAAGAACAGCAGCGCGCCAAGCAGCAGGAGAAGTTTGCCGCGGTCATCGCGGAAGCCGCCGTCCCCGCGGCTGCTTCCCCTCCAGCCCAGGAAGCGCTGGCGGAGGCCGCCGAAACAGACCCTTCCGCGCCGCCCCCAAAGCCCAAACCTAAACTGCCTGAGAAATACGATCTGCCGCAATACGATTTGCTGATCGCCAACGACGTCACGCCTGAAATCACCAGCGAGATGCTGAAGGAACGCGGCATGACCGTGATCCAGACGCTGTGGGATTTCAAAATCGAGTCGAAGCTGGTGGCGGAACACAGAGGCCCGACGGTCACGATGTACGAGGTGGAACTTGCCCCTGGGGTCAAAGTCTGCCGCGTCGTCGCTCTCCAGGACAACCTGGCCATCGCTTTGAAGGCCGGCAATGGCGTGCGCGTGGTCTATCCGATCCCCGGGAAGAACACCATCGGCATTGAAATCCCCAACAAGGAGGAACACACCGTCCGCATGCGGCCCGTGCTGGAATCGGCGCAGTTCCGCGCCAAGTCCTGGAAACTGCCGTTGGTGCTGGGCCGCGACTCCGTGGGCAACCCTCTAGTGGCCGACCTGGCGGACATGCCGCACCTCCTGATTGCGGGCACGACCGGCTCCGGCAAGTCGGTCTGCGTAAACTCGATCATTCTCAGCATGATGATCCTGCGCCGGCCGCACGAGGTGAAGCTGATCCTGGTGGACCCCAAGCAGGTTGAGATGCACGACTTCAAGGGCATCCCGCACCTGCTCTCGCCAGTCGTGACGGACATCAAGCTGGCCGCGGGCGTGCTGACCTGGGCGGTGCAGAAGATGGAAGAGCGCTTCGAACTGATGGCCAAACTGGGGGTGCGCAACATCTCGACGTTCAACCGCATGAGCAAGGAGGAAAGGGTCGCAAAACTGCCGCCGGATACGCCTGCGGAGGATTTCCTGGAGCCGATGCCCTACATCATAGTCGTGGTGGACGAATTCGCCGACCTGATGCTGAGCGCGGGCAAGGAGATCGAGCAGGCCGTGCAGCGCCTCGCCCAGAAGGCCCGGGCCGCGGGCATCCACGTCATCCTGGCCACCCAGCGGCCCGACGCCAACACGGTCACCGGGATCATCAAGGCCAACTTCCCGTGCCGCATCTGCTTCCAGGTGAAGAGCAAGATTGACAGCCGCATCATTCTGGAAACGAGCGGCGGCGAGAAGCTGGCCGGGAAGGGCGACATGCTCTATATCGGCCCGGGCAACTCAAACATCGTCCGCGCCAAGGGCGTGTATATTGCCGACGACGAAATCCGCAAGGTGGTGGACTTCTGCAAGGTGCAGGCCGAGCCGGTTTACTCCGACGAGATCGAGCGTGTCGCAGCGCAGGCCGGGGATACGGAAGCCCAGGATGGCCACGAGAACAACCGCCAGGCCATCGAACTGGACGAGAATTTTGACGAGGCCGTCGAAGTATTCCTGCTCCAAGGACGGGCCTCGACCTCGCTGTTGCAGCGCCGCCTGGGTCTGGGCTATACGCGCGCCGCCAAACTCTGCGACCAGATGGAGGCCCGGGGCATTGTCGGCCCGGACCGCGGCCCCAAAGGGCGCGAGTTGCTCATCAGGCAGGAGCAATGGGACGAGTTCAAACGCATCCGCGCCGCCAGCACGGCAGGCCAGGCCGGCTCCGATTCCGCGTGGGGACCCAAGGGCAGCAAGGACAATCCGATTGCCGACAGCGCGGGCGCCGCGCCTGGGGATTCCGGGGACACGATCCCGATTTCCAAACAGCCGGAAATCGGGTCATGTCCCCGGAATCCCGGCACGGAGGCCGGCGCTGCCGCGGCGCCGGGCGAAGTTCTCAGTTCCGTCACGGGCGGCGAAAGACCCGACCCTGCGATGCTCGCCCAGCTTTCACCTCTTGACGGGGTGAAGGATCCGGAAGAGGAGAACGACCAGGAGTAGGCATTAGCCCGCATTATTCACCACAAAGACACAAGGACACAAAGACACAAAGAACAGCAGGGGAATGATTGGTTTTGGCCTCAAGTTGCTCTGCTCACTTTGTGCCCTTGTGCCTTGGTGGTGAATAGTCCGGGTTAGGCCTTTGGGCGTTGGCCGGATTCCGGGGACACGACCCCGATTTCCAAACAGCCGGATTGCGGGGACACGATCCCGATTTCCAAAGAGCCGGAAATCGGGTCATGTCCCCGGAATCTGGCATCAGTGGGGTTTCTTTGGGCCTGAATCCGGGGTGGCCGGCGTAGCCGGCGCCTTCTCTTTCTGCGGTGGCGGCGGGGGAGGCGATTCCTTGAATAAGACGGTAACCGATGCCGGCTTCTTGTTCAGCTCATCGCCCTTGGCCAGGATGGCGTCGGCAGCAGCCTTCACGAAGTCCGCGCGCGTGGGGTAGAGGGGCGCTGGTTCCGCGGCTTTCTTCTCGGCGGGAGGCTGGGTTCCAGCCGGGGCTTCCTGCACATTGGACAGGTCCTCGATGCGCAGCGCGATCTTGTAGCTGGCGTTCTTGAATCTGCACTCGAGGTGGTGGTCGGACAGAATCTCCGAAAGCGCCTCAACCGCCGACACGTCCGTCTTGCTCCAGGTGACCAGCGGGCTGTAACCGCGCGGCTGGGACCACACTATCCCCGCTTCGCGCGCCAGCTTGGCCACACACAGCTCCAGGGGCAGGCTGTCGAAGGCAATGGCGGGGCGCGGGGCGTATAACTCAGTCAGCGCTATCTCCGCACTGAACTGAATGTCGCTGGCCTTGCGTGCCCGTCCCAGGGACAGTGCCAGGAAGCTCCATTTGTTGGTCCCCTTCCCGCGTCCTTCCACGGCGTTCTGGACTTGCTGGAGCAGGTCCTGCTCCGCCTGCGAGACCGCCGGTTTGCGATCAGCAATGATCGCATTCATCTCCTTTGCGTCCGCGGGATGGGTATCGAACACCACTTGCAGCTCCCTGTACCAGGGCGCTTGCGTTTCCTTGTCGGGGCGCAGCACATACGCCGGCTCGCCCACCAGCACGTTCGTCTGGACAGTCGCCTGGTGCGGGTCCACAGCGGCCTTGCGGCAGCCGCTGAGCCAGAGGGCGGCAATGCAACACAGTAACTGCCAGAGGCGGAGACGCGGAGACGCGGAGACACGGAGACACGGAGACGCGGAGACGCGGGGATGCGGAGACGTGGCGAGGCCGGGACGCGGAGGCTCGGAGACACGGCGCATGTTACTCATGCGCCATAATGTATATCTTGGCTGGGGATTTGCGATTTCAGATTTCCAGGCCGCAGGTATACTGCCTGGCGCTCTCAGGTCAGGGATTTGGGGATTCAGGAAGGTCATGTCCAGCAACAAACTACATGCGTCAGCGGAATGCAAGCTTCCCGCGCCTGATCTTGCGGGCCCGCTGCAGCGGCTGATCATCCAACGCCGCAGCCGCCGCAATTTCAAACGCGGCGAGTTGACCCCGGCCCAGCTTGCGCTGCTGCTCTGGTCGGCTCAAGGTTGTGTCGCTGATTCACGCCGCGCCGTGCCTTCAGCGGGGGCTACGTACCCGCTCGATGTGCTCGTTGCTCTCGACCACCCCGGCGTGACTGGTCTTGCCGCCGGCCTCTATCGTTACGAGCCGGCCAAGAACGCGTTGCTCCTGCGACGCCCGGGCAACTTGCTGCACCAGATCGTTGACGCCTGCTATGGCCAGTCTTTTATCGCCGCGGCGCCAGTGGTTCTGATCATCGTTGGCGAACTGAGCCGCATCGCCTCACGCTACGGGGACCGCTCCCGCCGCTACATTTACATGGAGGCCGGCCACGTTGGCCAGAACGTCCATCTGGCCGCCGAATCCCTGGGGCTGGGGACCGTCATGGTCGGCGCCTTCGATGACGCCGAACTGGCGAGGGTCCTGCACCTGCCGCACGGCCACGAGCCGGTTTACGTGTTCCCGATCGGCACGCCGGCCTGAAGCCGGCCAACCCTTCACCTTTTCCTTTCCTTGCTTTGCCGTTCCGCCGGCACGAGGCACCGTGCCCCGTGTCCGATCAAGTCCTCCCGCCCGCATTCGCGCAGCGCCTCGCGCACGTCGTTCCAGTGCTCCGGGTCGCGGAAGAAGAACAGGGCGCGTTGCAAGCGCTTCTCGCGCGGCGTCTTGGCGCAGTAAACCGGTTCGCCGGTGAGGGGGTTGATGCCGCAGTGCCACATGGCCATGCCCAGCGTCAGGGGCGCGGGATAGAAGTCCTGCACCTGCTCAGGCGCAAGCTGCTGGTCCTTGAGAAACTGTGCCAGCTCAACCATGTGTTCCAGCGTGCACCCGGGGTGGCCGGAGATGAAGTACTGGACAACGTACTGGTCCTTCCCGGCGGCGGCGCAGGCCTGCGCATAGCGTTTGAGGAATTCCTTGTAGACTTCCGCGCGTGGCTTCTGCATGTGGCGCAGCACCTCCGCGCTGATGTGCTCCGGCGCGATCTTCAACCGGCCGGAGACGTGCCGGCCAGCGAGTTGCGCCAGATAGTCCTTAGCTCCGGGGCTGAGCGCCAGATCAAAGCGGATGCCGCTTTGGATGAAGACATGCTTCACGCCTGGGGCGCGGCGCGCCTCGGCCAGCAGTGCCAGCAGCGCGCTGTGGTCGCTGTTCAGGTGCGGGCAGATCTCCGGCACAAGGCAGTTGCGCGTGGGGCAGCGATAGCGTCCCCGCTTGCAGTGCGTGCCGTACATGTTCGCCGTGGGGCCGCCCAGGTCGCTGATCGTGCCGTAAAAATCAGGGCTGGCGGCCAGGGCTTCGATCTCGCGCAGGATGTTGCCCTGCGAGCGGCTGGCCACTGGCGCGCCTTGGTGGGCCGTGATCGCGCAGAAGGAACAACCGGCGTAGCAGCCCCGGTGAGTGGTGATCGAGTCCTTGATCATGTCGTAGGCCGGTATCCGTGCCGCTCCGTAACCGGGGTGCGGGCGGCGCGTAAATGGCAGGGCGTAGACTTCATCGAGTTGTTCTTGTGTTGGCGGCGGGTTGGGCGGATAGACGATCACATGGCGCGCGCCGTGTTTCTGTGCCACGGGCCGGCCCTGTGGAACGCAGTTGAGGTGATACTCGCGGAACATCCTGGCAAAGTGCGCCCGGCCGGCCTCGGAGATGGAGCAGACATCCTCCCAGGGCGGGAGCTCCAGCACGCGCGGGATGCCGCTTACCGAAGAGCGCACGATGCTGGTGCCAGGGATGCCGTCCAGCGTGCTTTGGAGTGCGGCGCCTTGGCGCTGCTTTTCCCGGACCCCGTTGGCGCGAGGGCAGGGCGGGGGGGCCTTTCCGCCAGTTCCGCGCAGTGCAGAGACCAGCGCCTGAAGCGCAAGTTCGCCCTGGCCAAAAACCAGCAGGTCCGCCTTGGCATCCAGAATGACGGGCCGCTTGACCGTGTCGCTCCAGTAATCGTAGTAGGCCAGGCGGCGCAGGCTGGCCTCAAGACCGCCGAGCACCAGCGGCGGGCAAGCCTGCTTGAAGGCCTCGCGCAGCCGCTGGCAATACACCACCGACGCCATGTCCGGCCGTCTGCCTGCCGCCCCGCCGGGGCTGTAGTGGTCTTCGCGGCGCGGGCGGCGCATTACCGTCCAGTGCGCAAGCTGGCTGTCCAGATTGCCGGCCGTCACGCCGAAGAAGAGCCTGGGCCGGCCGAGCTGCGTGAAGTCCCGCGTCCCGCGCCAGTCCGGCTGAGCGATGATGCCGACGCGCAGGCCGAGATGCTCCAGCCAGCGTCCGATGATGCCCGCGGCAAAAGAGGGGTGGTCAACGTAGGCGTCGCCGGAGACCAGGACCGCATCGAACTCCGTCCAGCCAAAGTCGGCCTGGGCTTCGGCCAGGGACATGGGCAAGGGGTGGCGCGCCAGACTCATGGGCTACAGCGTACAGACACGGCGCGGATTTTGGATTTTAGATTTTGGATTTTGGATTGAAGGGAGACGTGTGCAAACTACGATGAGAAAATTGAGGTCCGCGGGGCCGCTTGCCGCGGAGAGTTTGAGCCAAAAGGAGGTCGGATAATGAAGACCAATCAACCCCGCTACCCCAAGGAGGAATTTGCCCGGCGCGGCGATGAGATCTACAACCGGGATATCCGCCCGCTTGTGGAAACCGCGGAGAACAAAGGGAAGTTTGTCCTGATTGACATAGAAACAGGCGCCTGGGAAATGGATGCCGACGAAATGACAGCCGCACAGAAGTTGGACGCCCGGTTGCCTGACTCGCAAGTGTGGATGGTGCGCGTAGGTTATCCCTCCGCGCGCAAGTTTGGCGCATGGAGAAGTGGGAGGGTCGCGTGATCGCGGGAATTGTAACGTTTGCTCGCGAAGCCGTGCTTCGTCTGCGCATACGTGATGCAAGTGGTCAACTACAGGAAACCAGAGCCGTCGTAGACACGGGCTTTGACGGCTGGCTGGCGTTGCCGGGGAACATGATAGCCGCGCTCGGCCTGCCGTTGAGACGTTCCACATACACCACTCTTGCTGATGGAATTAGGATTCGCACAAATGTCTACCAAGCGGCAATCGAATGGGACGGCCAAAGCGTCACGACACCGGTTGATGAACTCGATGGAGGCCCGCTCGTCGGCATGTCCCTTATGTACGGCTATAAACTGATCCTGCCCATCCTGGATGGGGCCAAGTTCACCCTGCGGCGTCTTGGCCATCCATAGACGGTCCGCGCATTGACTGCATTCCTGTTTTTCGATTTCCGCTTTCAGCCTTTGGGTTTATGCTAAGGGATGAAGCAGGACACCGCAGAGGCACAAGGCGAGGAGCACAGCATGTCGAAACCTGTCAAGGAAGAACCTAAATCCGCGCGCGCCCAGAAAGACGTGGACGCGGAGAAGCAGCGCAAAAGCGAGGCGCTCAAACGCGCTCTGGACCTGATCGAACGCCAGTTCGGCGCGGGCTCGATTCAGAAGCTGAGCAGCGAGGGCGGGCGCAACGTACCGGCGATTTCCACGGGCGCGCTGACCATTGACCTGGCCCTGGGGGTGGGCGGCATGCCGCGCGGGCGGGTGATCGAGATTTTCGGCCCGGAGTCGAGCGGCAAGAGCACGCTGGCCTTGACCGTCGTGGCCAACGCGCAGCGCGAAGGCGGCATTGCGGCTTACATTGACGCTGAGCACGCGCTGGACCCCACCTACATGAAGAAGATCGGCGTCAAGCTGGACGAACTGCTGGTCAGCCAGCCGGACACGGGCGAGCAGGCGCTGGAAATCTGCGAGCAGCTCGTGCGCTCCGCCGCCGTGGACGTGGTGGTGATTGATTCCGTCGCGGCGCTGGTGCCCAAGGCTGAGATCGAAGGCGAAATGGGCGATTCATTCGTGGGCTTGCAGGCGCGGCTGATGTCGCAGGCGCTGCGCAAACTGACGGCCGCCATCGCGCGCTCCAAGACCGTGGTGATCTTCATCAATCAGATTCGCGAGAAGATCGGCGTCATGTACGGCTCGCCCGAGACGACGCCGGGCGGCCGCGCGCTCAAGTTCTACGCCTCCGTGCGCGTGGACGTGCGGCGCATCAACACCATCAAGGAAGGCGAGACCATGATTGGCGCGGTCTGCCGCGCCAAGATCGTGAAGAACAAGGTCGCCCCGCCCTTCAAGCAAGGCGAATTCGAGATCATGTTCGACCGCGGCATCTCCTGGGAAGGCTCCGTGCTGAACCTGGGACTGGCCAGCAACCTGGTGGATAAATCAGGCTCCTGGCTGAGCTACAACGGCAATCGCCTGGGGCAGGGGTTCGAGAACGCCCGCAGGTTCCTGATTGACAACCCCGCCGTGACCAAGGAAATCCACGATAAGATCATGGCCCACCAGGACGCGCTGGCCGAGGCTATATTGGCAAGGAACGCTACGCCGGAGGAGAAGGCCACCGCAGCAGCGGCGGAGACGGCGGAAGCGGCGGGGTGATTTTTGATCTTAGATTTTGGATTGGGGCGCGTCATTCTGATTAGCGGGGAGGCGCGTGATGGGACTCGATGCAGCAGAGATGATTATGGACGTCGAGGATGCATTCGACATCCAGATAGATGAGTCAACGGCACCCAAAATCAGGACCGTAGGTGGCTTTTACGGGCTTGTCCAGGCCAAGCTTGGTGTGAAGCAGCAAGAAATGTGCCTCAGCAGCGTGGCCTGCTTCCGGCTGCGGCGGGCCTCTATGAAACTGCTCGGCATCGAACGCCAGCAGTTCCGGCTCCACAGCCGGCTTGAGGATCTCGTCCCAAAGCGGAACCGCAGGGGATTGTGGAGGAATCTGAGCAAGGAAACAGGCTTCAGGTTGCCGAAGCTGCAAAAGCCGCGCTTCGTCTTCTGGACGGTGCTTGCCGGTTGGTTCATCGCCGCGCTCGTGCTTCGCCATTTTCTACGGTCGCAGTTGCTTTTCAGCGAGTTCTTTGTGGCATTCCTGGTGATCTTCACGCCCGTTTACATTATTGCGGCCACTTGGCTGACAGCCCGACTTGCGGTTTGTTTTCCCGCGGACTGTCTCACGATCCGGCAGTGCGTCAACCAAGTCGTGACATACAACTACGGGAAGCTGGCGAAGGAATTCCAGTGCGCCGATCCAGACAGGACCTGGGGCATCCTCAAGCAAATTATCGCCCAAAACCTTGACGTGCCACCGGTGAAAGTCACGCCCGAAGCCCGTTTCGTTGAGGACCTGGGCTGCGATTGACGTTGCACAGTGGCACTTGACGCATTTCTTGAGCGCACGGGTTAACGAGGCGAGAACATGGAAGCAACCGTGCCTGAAGCCCGGCAGGAGCCGCGGCCGTTGGCGTTGGCCGGCGCCGCCCTAAGCGGCATTCTCGCCAGCGGCTTCCTCGGCGGCACGACCAATGCCATCAACGGCTGGGTGAGCCCTGGCTATTTTGTCACCATCCTGCACTGGCGCGGCGTCCAGGACGTTTGGCGTGCCAGCATCGCCCAGGGCATTTTCGAGGGGCTGTTGTTTGGAGTGTTATTCTCAGTGGTGTTCACAGTCGCCACGGGCATCATCACCGGCGCGCGGTGCAGTTTCTGGTTTGCTCTCAAGCACTGGCTTGGCATCCTGGGAGGGGCCTACGTCTGTTGGGCGCTGGGCGGGCTGGCTGCTATGGGCCTGGCAACACTTAGCCCCGAGTTCTATCGCCGTGCATTCATTGGCGTTCCTGAAGAGTTTGGGCCGATGCTGCGGTATGCTTGGGTCGGTGGCTCGATCTGTGGCGCGGAACTAGGCGGGCTGGTTTCCGTTGTGGTTGGGCTTCTGATCCTACGGGCCAACTGGCGGCGTCAAGCCGCCGGGCAAGGCAGCCTGCACGCAGCGCGGTGACGAGAAAGGGATTTTTCATACAACATTGCCCTGCGTGTGGTAAGAATGAATAAGGGAGGGTTGGAATAGCAGTATGCAGACAACCAAATCAATTGCCTGGTGTGCGAGCGTACGCACTGGCGCCGCTTGTCTGATTCTGCTCTTCGCTTTCCCAGCCGCTCGTGCTCCTGCCCTCGGCGCCGAGAGCCGGCCCAAGGCCGAACCGGACGGCGATTCAGACCCGGACATCGCGCAGGCCGTGCGTCTGGAGCGGGCCATTCAGAAACTGGCGCAGCGCCTCGCGCCCTGCGTGGTCAGCGTGCAAGTCCAGCTCGGCTTGGCGAACCTGCTGGAGGAACTGCAACGGCAGCGCCAGCCCTTCAGCCACGACCACGGCCGGTTCGGCCCTGAACACCAAATCGAAGGCTCAGGCGTGATCTGCGAGTCCGATGGTTACGTCATTACCAACGAACACGTAGTACATGGCGCGGAACGCATCCGGGTGAAATTGTGGGATGGACGCATTCTCGAGGCCGCGGTCTGCGGCAGGGACCCGCGCAGCGATCTGGCGATGCTCAGGCTTGGCGGTGAGCGCCCGCCCGCGGACTTGCCCTGCGTGGCGCTGGCCGATTCCAGCAAGGTGGCCGTGGGTCAGACGGTGCTGGCCTTCGGCAACCCCTTTGGGCTGCCGAACTCGCTGACTATGGGCGTGGTCAGCGCAGTCGGACGCAGCATGCCTGGCAACAGCACCTTCCTGGGCCACCTGATCCAGACCGACGCCATGATTGACCCCGGCAATTCGGGCGGGCCGCTGTTCGATCTGCGCGGCAGGCTGATCGGCATCAACACCGTGATCCTCTCCTATACCGGCGTTTCGACGCGCTGCGGCTTCGCCATCCCCAGCAACCATTTGCAGAAGCGGCTGGCCTGCCTGAAGGCCGGACGCGAGATCGAATACGGTTGGCTGGGCGTGCAGATGGCCGACTTCCAGCCTGGCCAGAAGGAGTTCAAGGTCCCCGAGAACAAGGGCGTGCTGATTGAACGCGTGCTCCCTGACACGCCCGCCGACCGCGCCGGGTTGGAGCAGGGCACGGTCATTCTGGAGTTCGACGGGGCCAGGATCTGCAACACTATGGACCTGATGGGCGCCGTGAACGACACGCCGGTCGGACGCACGGTGGCGATAAAAGTCGTGGACCGCGCAGGCAAGGAGGCTTCTTTCAATGCGCGTATCGCCAAGCGCAATGAAGAAGTTGTGCAGGCGAGCCGGTCGAACGCTCCCGGCGGCAACGCTGAAGTTACAGCGGAACTGGACGAAGATGCGCCTCCGGACGAACTGCCTCAGTCCACCTCTCCACAGGCGGCGAGCGCCGGCAAGACCGGGCCGGCCGCCAAGCTGTTCTCCTGGCGCGGCCTGCAAGTCAAGGAATTGGATGCCGAAGACGGACGCAAGCACGGCGGGCGCCTTGAGGTCGTGCATGTCAAGCGCGGCTCCCCCGCCGACCACGCGGATCTCTATGAGGGCGCCATCATCACGGAACTGAAACACGGAGGCAGCCCTGCGATCGAGAAGGTCAACACACTGGAGGAGTTCAAGCGCATCGCCACCAGGGTGAACGGCGCCGCCTCGCTGTATATTCTGGCCGAAGGGTACGTGACCGTGGAAGAGAAGTGATATCAGGCTTGAGGCCTGAGGCTTTGGGAATTGGTTCTTGCCTCCTCTCCTTGCGGGAGGGGTTCCTCCAAGAAAATCAAA
>Ga0187861_10002242_pt1 | contig 18417 bp, 11 predicted proteins | sample June2016WEW_10_1_3_FD_132986 | JGI IMG/M metagenome (GOLD analysis project Ga0187861, IMG submission 132986) | Peatland microbial communities from SPRUCE experiment site at the Marcell Experimental Forest, Minnesota, USA - June2016WEW_10_100 | ecosystem: Environmental > Terrestrial > Soil >...
CTTGTCTGTCGCCGTATCTTGTCCACCTACTGCGCGACGCCGACCAAGAGGTGATACACTGTGAAATTGCCGTCCGAACGTTCGTGAATCGTGTCCGCGCTGTGGGGGTGCTCAGGAAGTACTGAAGATGGGCACTGCAACGAGTCCGCGTTTTTCATTTTTAGCGAGGCCAAGCCGCCAGTTATCTCAGCGCGGACCTCGGCGCAGGCTTGCGCAACCTCGTTGTCCATGACGTAGCCGAGCATTCCGCCGCACGGCAGGCCGACCGAGTATTTCCCATCCACAAAGCGCTGCAAGCCGTCTGTGACATATTTGTCCGCCAAGTGCCGGAAGCCGGAAGCGGTGGTAACACGAAGGCGTTTGCATTCCACGGTGAAGTAAATCGTTTGGCCGCAATGTTGGGGCGGAAAGAAGTTCAGGTCGTTTCGGCCAAGCTCAGTTCCGAAAGTGTCGTCGGTCAGAGGATCTTCCAATGTAATGAACCATGAACGACCGGCCTTAACGTAGGCCGCAATCAATTCATCGCGGAATAGCGCAGTGATGCGCGTTTCCTTTCGGACCTCATGATGCAGCGAAAAGTCCTGCCATGTCGCGAGCAGCAACTGCATTACTTCCCCGGCGAACCCGTAGGGGAATAGCTCGCGCCGGAAGGCGCTGCTTGAACCGCTGGCGTTCAGGCGCTCCATCCGTCTTCCTCCATCATGTGGGCGATGATCTCATCGGCGTCGTTAAGGGCTGCCGTGCGCGTCCAGTAGCGCAGGTTCAAGGGCTTTAGCAGATGAACCTGCGTCCCTTCATAAAAAGCGAAACCGCGAAGGCAGCAGGCCACTGTCCCTTGTGAGCGCGTCGTTGCCTTACGAATGCGGTCGAGCAGCCCCTCTACACGCTTTTCCGCGGCTTCTTCCTTGTAATCCCGTGGGGGACCGCCAGCGCCGAACGTGAACATGGCCAGCTCGGCTTTCGGCGCCAAGCAGGTTCCCGCCCACAAGTTCGACTTCGAACGCGTCCAGCCTTGGAACGTCGCAACCAGCGTGTCAGCATAGGCCTTTCGCCGGTCAAAAGTCGAGGGCTGCTGGGTGAATAACTTCTTTGAATCCAAGGAACTGGGAGTTGAACTGGGACGGAAGATATTGACCGTGTCTTCAATCAAATGACGTTCCCACTCACAGATACCGAAGTAGGCGTACACCTTGGTGTTAAGCGCGTGCTGGGCCTCTCGCACGACCCTTTTCCGAGCCAGCAGACTTTCATTCCTAAGAAAGTCTGCCCTGAGCGCACGAAGAATGGCGGCGCAATCCTTGACGATGGTCCCGCCCTGCGGGCCACTCCTCATATCTTGGGGCAAGGGAAAAGGTAATGCCATGAGTTCGTCCAGAAGCGCTTTGTCCCGCTCAACGCCAATGTTCGCTGTAGTATGGAAGAGGAGATACTGCGCCAGCGAGCTTGCGAGGACAGCAGTCAGGAATAAAAGTTTGTCCTCGTCCGCCTTTGGCGCACAGATAGATTGGAAGCTGCGCTGAAAAAGCACGTCAAAGTCAGAGAAGAGAAACTTGGTGCAAGCTTGGTTGATGAGCAGCAGGGGCTCTTTGAATAACTTTTCGTTTGGTGACCGGCGTAACTCCCTGAAGCGATTGCCCACCGCCTCAGTTTCCTCTGTTGAAAGAACCAAGCCGCGAAGCTTCGTTTGGGCCGGCAAGTAACGCTCGGTAGGTCCCCACCAAGCGGTCTTCGGCTCTCCGTAACTTTCTGCGTCACGTTCATACTTCTCTCGGTCGAATGGCTCAAAACCCTGCCCCCTCCACCACTGGCCCTTTGGTACAATGCCTTCCGTCTTCTCAGAAGGCGAAGTCCCAGAAGATGGCGGCTTGCTAACCATGTGCGACAATTTCGGCAAACGCATAAGCCGCTCAACCAATCTCACGTCGCGCGGCGTACCCCAGTGCTGCTTCTTCCAGGCAAAGGCGCACTCCCTTCTGTCCGCCGCCTTTATGATCTCCTGCTCAGACAAGATTTTCTGGTCTTCTGGCTGTACTGGAATCAGCGCCTCACGCGGGTCAAGCAGTTCAACTTTCGGCGTAATGAAATCGAATTCACCCAGCGCCTCGCCTTCACGCCGCCGGTGGTAACGCCCGATGAAGCATGGGCAATCCGCACCGGGAAACAATATGAAACTGTAGTCGGCGAGCAGCCATACTTTCTCCAAGCGGTGGCGCTTGAGCCAATGGGCCTGAAAGCGGTCCGTGTTGTTGCTTAGGAACACGCGCGAGGGCAGCACCTGGCACACGCGGCCATCGGGTTTCACGTGCAGACCCGCCTTCCACATGAAGCCGCAGGCGACTTCTCCGGCTGGAAACAGGGTTTGGCGTGCCTGCCCTTTCTTCAGGCCCTTTGCGGCTGGATTTGAGTTTTCGTCGAATAGCCAGGCTTCAGCCGTCTGGGCATCTTTGCGGCTGACCCAAGGCGGATTCCCAATCACCAGGTCGAACCTGGGGTTGCCCGGCATGGCAAAAAAATCGAATTCATGCACCGTTGCGAGACGCGGCGGTTGTGGAGGATTCTCCTCGCCCCTCTTCCACAGGATACGCGGCAATAGCTTGGCTCGAGTATCACGCTCCAAGGCCTCGCGCAACTCCTCGATTTCCTTAGGCCTCATCTGGTCGAGAAAGGCAAGGTAAAGGCTGAAACACGTGACAAGGCAGGCGGTGAGGCTGATGTCCACACCTGCCAGGTTCTCCTTGAGAAGCCGCATTAGTTCGTCGTAGCGGCGCCGGGTCCCAGCGTCTGGATTTCGGTTGCGCCATTCCTCCGCCATGCGTACGAAAAGGATAACGAGGAAGACGCCGGAACCGCAGGCTGGGTCAAGGCAATGCTTGTCCAGAAGTGAGTCCCAGCCTTCCGTAGCGATATCCACAGTCAGTTCCGCGACTCTTGGCGGCGTGTAATACGCCCCTTGGCGCCTTTGACCGTCACCACCGGGCTGGTTAGGCTTTTCCGGATGCTTCTCGGCCTCAGCTTCGGTACTGACAAACTCCTGATATATGGCACTGATTAGTTCCACGGGGATGAAGCTGAAATCGTAGGGCGGGAAAAGCGCCCCTTGTCCGCTCCGCAAGTCGTCGCCAGAAAGAAACCGCCGCAAGAGGTCCACTTCTTCCGGCTTGACGACGGTGGTGTCCGCGTCTCCGAAGAGAGAGCCGTTGAAGTCGCGCTGGAGGGCCGCAAAGAGTGTATCCAGGTAATCAGCACGGTCGCGCTTCTGCTTATCAAGCAGTTCCAGCATGTCCTGCGCGGGCGGGAGGCCGTTCTTAGCCAGGTATGGGGTTCCGATGATACCACGGTCAAGCAGGTAGCAGGAGAAGAGGAACCGCCCGAGAAGGGCGTGGGCGCGCCGATAGCCGTCCAGAGATCTCTTTGGGCAAATGACGTCCCGCGCCTCGCGCAGGTTCTCAAGCAACACTTGGTCAACGGCCTGTTTGGGATTGAAGAGCGGTTTGTGCTGGCCGCGGTAAATCGCCCCCGTTTCGACCCCGCGTATGACCTGGCGAAGGCGTAGGGCGAGCTCGGCGTGTTCCAGAGCGGAGATCGTTTCGTCCGGCAAAATTGCGTCACTGAGTTTCGGGAGCCCCGCGAACGTTGAGAACAATTGAACTTGGGTTGGACGTTCGACAAGAAGGAGCGTTGTGACCCCGAGGTTCCAAAGCTTCCGGCGAAGTTTCTCTATCTCTTCATCGGAATCCTGGCGCGCGTCCTTGATGCAAACAGTTGGCCTGTCTCGGACGCACAACACTGCATCCAGCCCCAAGCCGCCATCCGCTTCTTTGTCGAAAAGCCGGCGTAGAGCGTGGCCATGGCTGCGGAACTCGCGCCCAGCTTGCCAGGGGCCTTTGGCCCGCAGCAGCGACGCCTCAAGGCAGTTGCCCCACCCTTCGCTGTTCAACAGCCGTGATTCCTGCCTCTGGTCAGGTTGTTTCATCGGCCCCGCACCTTGGTCTCATCCTGAGCGCGGCTATTGTCTCTACAATCGGCCAAGCTGGATCGCCGATTGAAGTGGACTAACCCCTCTCCCCCAGGTGAGACGACCCGCAGCTTACTTAAGTATCGTCCCGGCGCAAGTGGCGCTTGGGCAGGCGGGTGGCCAGCAGCCACGAGCCTTGCCGCTGACCTCCCCGTGCCGTGTTGCCTTTCCCGCCGGCGACACGGTTTGGTGACGCCGGGCGTAGTGCGTATGTTACCGGATACTCGCCGAAAAAGGGAAGCAGCCTCACGCCTTCAGCCTGAGCAGCACCGCAATGACGCACAGGCCGGCGGCGGAGGCGGCGGCGAGGAGGAAGCCGCGCTGCACGCTGGTCCGCCGCGCGTAGGCCCCGATGAACATGGGGAGCGCCGTGCAGCCCAGCCCGCCCAGGGTGAAGAACACGCCGATGGCGCGCCCGTGCAGCGGGGGGTCAAAGTGCGCCAGCAGCACGGCCAGAAGGGTGGGGTACAAAGGCCCGAAGATCACGCCCAGGGCGAGCACCAGCGCCACGGCCAGCCACCGTCCGCGGCACAGGACCACCCCCACCCAGACCACAAACGAAACTAGGGAGAGGACGAGGATCACCGTGGTCTCGCTCCCCTTTTCGAAGCTGAAAGCGGCGGCGAGCCGCGCGGCCGTGTACGCGAGCCAGAAGCAGGAAAGGAGCGCGGAGGCGGCGGTTTCCTTCAGCCCCTTGTCCGTCAGATAGGTCGTCGCCCAGGTTGCCATAGTGGCCTCGGCAGGCATGTAGAAAAACAGCGCGAGCGCGCAAAGCCACATCACCGGATCGCCCAACAGCGTGCCCAAGACGGGGACCGGGCCGCCGGCAGTCTGCTGCGCGTGCGCCGCGGCGACGGCAGGGAAGCCCGCCACGAACGCGAGGATGCCTGCCAGGATTCCCGGCACGCTCAAGAGCAGCAGTGCGCGGCGCAGCCCCAGCCGGCGCACCAGGAAGGCCGCGCCCAAGGGCGTGACGAAGGACCCAATGCCGAAGATGCAGCACCCCAGGTTGAGCGCGTACGCCTCGCTCCCGCCGAAGGCATCGAGCGAGAGCGGGTTGACCACGTTGACGAGCGTGCCCCACCCCGCGCTGAGCAGCAGCACCGCCACGAGGACCATCCAGTACGCCGTCGCATAGGCGAAGAACAACAGGCTGGCGGTGAAAAGAACCGCGCCGGCGAACGCCACGGGCTGCCGGCCCGCAATGTCGCTGACGAAACCCGCTGCCAGGATGACGGGAATCAGGGTGAAGCCAAATGTGGCGATCAGGCCGCCGATGCGCGCTTCGTCAATCCGGAGCTGGCGGGCGAGGGTGACCTTGATGCTGCCGAGCAGCGCGGTGCCCATGCCCGTGGCCAACAGAATCACCACTACCAGCAGAAGGAGCAGGCTCATGCGCAGACCCTCCATCCGTCAAGCAGGACATGAAAACACAGGCAAGGCCACTACAGCGGAGCATACTCTGCCTGGGCGCGGCGACAAGGACCGTTTCGCTGGCGGGTGGCCGGCGGGTGGGGGTGCATCACCGGACATGCAGGGCGCGCCGCAAGTCCCTCTCCCCTATGGGGAGAGGGTGCCGCGCCGCAGGCGCGGCAGGTGAGGGGGTGGCTGGGACGTCCCCTTTGCCCCCTCACCCCGCGTTCGCTTCGCTCACGTCGGCCCTCTCCCCACGGGGGAGAGGGCACACCCCCCAAGTCCGGTTATCCACCCGGCGAGTGGGGGTGCCGTGCTATTGGCTTGACTTTCCACCAGACCAGTGATTTCATCGGCAGATCAGGGGTCTGCCGTGAACAACAATGGGAAGGATGGGAAGAATGGGAATCATGAAGACCATTGTTGCCATGATTCCCATCGGGACGCATGCTGCACCGCGGAACTGAAAGGTCAATTGCCATGAAAGCCCTTCACACCATCTTTGCGTTTTGCCTCGCCACGTGCCTGAGCTGCACGCTGTCTGTACTTGCCGCTGACTTCACGGCGGTGTTTGAGAACATCGGCTTGGGCGGGGGCGGGGCCATGTTTGCGCCGTCTTCCTCGCCGCACGACCCGAACCTGATGTTCGTCAACTGCGACATGAGCGGGCTGTATCGCTCCACGGACGGCGGCAAGAGTTGGCGGATGGTTGATTTCCGCCAGACGCGCAGCAACACGCAGGCCAGAGTCCTCTACCACCCGAAAGATGCGAACGTGCTCTACTTCTCGGGGCAGGTCAGCCGCGACCAGGGACTGACTTGGAAAGCGCTGGCCGCGAAACCGCCTTTCGGCGACGTCAACGAGATGGCGCTCGATCCGGAAAGCGACGCGCTCATTCTGGTGGGCGCGAATGCGGGGGTGTTCCTGACGCGGGACACGGGCGCGACGTGGGAGAAGTGCCCCGGCATCGAAGGCAAGGTGGCGCGCTTCTATATTGACCCGGCCTCGCCCAAGGACCAGCGCCGCATTTTCCTGGCGACGGACAAAGGCCTGTACCGTTCCGACGACGGCGGCAAAGCGTTCGCGCCCAAGTGCGCCGGCCTGCCTTGGAAGGAATTTCGCGATCTTGGCGGCGGGCGCACCGCGGAGGGCTCCAAGCTGCTGCTTTATTGCACAGTGGTCTCCAAACTGGATGGAGAAGCTTCACGGGCCGGCGGGACGCCGGCGCTCCCAGATGCCGGCGGGACGCCGGCGGTACTGAAGGGCGGGGTGTACAAGTCTGAAGACCTGGGCGAAAAGTGGTCGCCGGCAATGGGCCAGGGCATCAACACCAAGGTCCTCAAGAACGCGAAAGGCGCGGCCACAATCGCGCAGTACTATCTGCTGGGCGTGGCCGAGGGCCGCCCGGAACTGGTGTACGTCTCCTGCACCGGCGTGGAGTTCCTGCCGCCGAACCACGAGACGGTTTTCCGCTCTGACGACGCCGGCCAGACCTGGCGCTACATCTTCAACCGCGACATCCGCTACAAGGAGTGCAACCTGGAGAACGGCTGGATCATCTACGCGCTGGGCTGGGGTTGGGGCGGCTTCCACACCAAAGAGGACGGCTTCTTCGTGAACCCCAAGCACCCGGACGTGGCCATGTGGACGGACTTCGGCGAACTGCTCATCACCACCGACGGCGGCAAGAGCTGGCGGCAGTCCTACTCGAAGTACGCGCCCGGCCAGGCCGCGCCCGCGTCCCGGAACCCCGGCCGCTGGCAGTCAGCCGGGCTGGAGGTCACCAGCACCTGGGAGTACCACTTCGATCCCTGCAACCACAAGCGCCACTACATCTGCTACACGGACGTCGGGTTCGCGATCTCCGAGGACGGCGGGAACACCTGGCTGAACAACTCGGCCACTTCGGGCACGCCCTGGACCAACACCACTTACTCTCTCGCCTTCGACCCCGCGGAGCCGGGACTGGTCTACGCGGCCATGAGCAACAGCCACGACGTCACGGGCGGCTTCGATGCCAAAGGTCCCGGCGGCGTGTGCGCCTCAACTGACGGCGGCCTGCACTGGAAGGTTTCTTCACAGGGCCTGCCCAACGCGCCGTGCCGCTCAATCGTGCTCGATCCGAAAAGTCCCAAGGAATCGCGCACGCTCTACTGCGCCATGTACGGACACGGCGTCTACAAATCCAGCGACGGCGCAAAGACGTGGGCCAAGAAGGCCAACGGCATGGACCTGGCGCGAACCAACCACGTGCTCTTCGTGAAACTGCACCCGGACGGGACGCTCTTCTGCGCGGTCAGCGGCAGCGGGAAGACCTGGCACGATTTCACTGTGCCGGGCAGCCTGTACCGCTCGAAAGACGGCGGCGAGAACTGGGAGTGCATCTCCCAGCCGCTGAAGCTCCACTGGACCGTGGATTTCGATTTCGATCCGCGGAACAGCGAAGTGCTCTACTGGGCCGCCATCACGCTGCCGGCCAAGCCGGAGGGCGGCGTCTACAAGACCGCGGACGGCGGCAAGACCTGGGCGCGCCTGCTGCGCGATGAAGACACCGCCGGCAAAGGCGGGCCCGGGTTCCTGCACGCCATGATGGTGACGGTGGACCCGCTGCGCCCGGAAACCGTTTACCTCGGCACGCACACGCACGGCCTCTGGTATTCAGCCGACGCCGGGCAGACGTGGAAGCAGTTTGAGGGGCTTCCCTTTGGCGTGGCCAACCGGGTCCAATTCGACCCCGACGACCACGGCTACATCTACGTCACGACCTTCGGCGGCGGAGTCTGGCGCGGCAGGGCGCCCGGGCCTTGATCCAACTTTTCGTAACCGTTCAGTCCCACCCCGGCCTTCCCCGCGTCCGCAGGGCAGAAAATGGGAAGAAGGGGAAGCATGGGAACGATGGGAGGACTCATCATCATCTTCCCATGTTTCCCCTTCTTCCCATCCACTACCCCTGTGGTCGGGAAGGGCCGGGGGGGACTGAACGGTTCCAATGACTCATCATACTTCAGGATTTCGCTCAAGTCCGGGCCGCGCCAAGACGACAACCGTAAGAGCAGTCTTGTGGCAGGCCGGGGGGCCTGCCCAGTGGACAGAGGCCCAAGCCGACTGCGCAATCTTTACGGGGGGTACACATGCTACCGAGTTTGCCACGTTTTTCCCTTGTCGCCGCGGCCGCCCTGGCCGCAGGCAGCCTGCTGGTTTGCAGCGGCTGCGGCTCCCAAGCCGCCAACGCCCAGAATCCGCCGCCACAGACGCTCAGTGAGCCAGTCCCGGCCGCGAGGCCGGAGCCGCCTCCGGCGCCCGCCATTCCGGTTTCGTCCGACACGACCGACGTCGCCGGGCAGCAAAGGGGCGAGAGCCGCGCGTTGCCGGCGTTCGTAGAACCAGCGCCTGTGCCGGCGCCTGCCGCGATCAGCGCCGCAGCGCCTCAGGCTGCGGGGCCAGGTTCTTACCACACCCTGGCCAAGGGAGAGACGCTTTACGCCCTGTCCCGCAAGTACAACGTCAAGGTCGCCAAGATCATCGCAGCCAATCAGTTCAAGGATCCGAACCACCTGGCGATCGGGACGAAGGTCTACATTCCGAATTAGGCACGACGGATGAAACCGCGGCTGAACGCGGACGGACGCGGATGGAAACAGCATCCTGCCAACTGCTTTTCTTATCTGCGTTCATCTGCGGTTCCAAACGAGAGCACAAGCTACGAACCGGGATCGCGCCGGGCCGGGCTGCGGCTGAGGCGCGGGTGTCAACATCCGCTGCAACGCGGCGATGGCCAGCAGCGCGGCCATAAGCACCGCTGCCAGGAGCACGGCCCTGCCCGCCTCGCGCGCGCTGCACTTCAGGTCCGGCCAGCAGCCTACCAGCACGCCGCTGCTCAGCATCGCCATGGACAACGCCGGCAGGGAGGGCCGCGGAACCAGGCCCAGAAACGATCCGGCACAGTAGCCCGCTGCCGCGCCCAGCACCACCGCCAGCGTATGGAAGCGCAGGCGTCCCGCCGCCTCCAGGGTGGCGCTCAAGAACAGCAGGTCGCTGAAAGCGGGACTCAGACTCAAATGTCCCAACGCCGGCGGCCAGGGCAGGCGCAGCAGCCGCAGAGGATGATCGGGGCCGGCGGTCTCGGCCACGTGGAAAGTGTTGAGCCACACATCGCCCGCGATGGCGCAGAAGAGCATGGCCACGAGTTGCGGCGAAGACTGAATTCCCCGCCCCAGCCACGTCCCCAACAGGACCGCAGAGAGAAGAGCGGCCTCAAAACGCAGCAACTGCACCACGGGGCCGGCTGAGAGCATGAGCGCGTGCGCCGCGCCGCTGCCCGCCGCCTCCAGGCTGCCCAAGGTGCTGGCCGCGTCGTTTGGCCGGCCCACAGGCAATGCCCCTGATTCCGCCCACTGCAACCACCAGACGCTTGCGGCCGCGGCCAGCAGACCGCCGCCCAACAGAAAGCGGCGTCCCGGCCGCGCGCCCTGCACAAGCAGCGCCGTCAATGCCCCCAGTGCGAACACACTCAGCCGCGGCAGAACGCGCAGTTCCTTCGCGGTCCACGCCGCCGCGCCTTCCAGGCCTGGAAACCACAGGGCGTAGAGCAGGGCGGCCAGGCAGCCGGCGATCACCAGCCTGCCGGCCAGCTCGGCGCTGCCAGCCGGATCTGAAATGGTAGCGCCGGCGTCCCCGCCGGCACGGAGGCCGGCGCTACCTTTCCGGGACTCTTGCGGGAAGCTGGCGGCAGCCGGACAGGGGCTCATGGTTTTGGCTTCTCTTCCGGAGCGGGGTGGGGGGGCGGCGTTTCCTTCTCCCCTTGCGGGAGAGTGGGCTGAGGTGCGGGGGCCGGCGCCTCCAGCTTGGCATATTCCGCTTCGCCGGACTTCTTCCACCACGCCTGCACGGCGGCAGGGTCTTTGAGACTCGTATGTGTAAGTTCGAACAGCACGTACAAGGCCTGCTTCTGTTCAGCCGTGCCCAACTCAGGCTGGGAGCAAATCCGCACCACGGCGGGCACGGCCTTGGGGATGCGCATCCGGGAGAGGGCCAGCAGAGCATGGGAACGGACGGCGGCAGCAGAGTCCTTTTCCGCCAGTTCGATCAGCTTCTCCGCGGCGCTCTTGTAGACGCGCGCGTACCAGCACTGCTTGGCGGCCAGGGCGCGGATTTCGTCGTCGGGGTCGGAGAGCGCGCCCAGCACGAGCTTCTCGGACTGGACCCAGAAGTTCGGCATGAGCGATAGTTGCGCGAAGGCTTTCTTGCGCATCTGCAGGTCCGGGTCGCTGCCCACGACTTTTTGCAGCACCGCCCCGGCTTCGGGCAGCAACTCCAGCCCGTAGGCTTCGAGCGCCAAAGTGCGCAGGTCCGGCGCCGCCTTCTCGTCGCTCAACACCGGCAACAACAGCTTGGCCGCCTCCGCGGACTTGATGCGCGAGAGCGCCAGCGCCGCGTAATAGACCAGCCGCGCCTTGGCCTTCGCGTCCGGCGGCGGAGCGCCTGCCGGCGGCCCGGCCGCAAGACTGGCTTTGAGCAGTTCCGCCAGCGCCGGGAGCGCGCGCTTGCCCAGCCTGGCCAGCTTGGACGCGGCGTCCTGCGCCGCGGCATTATTGTCGCGGCCCAAGGCGCCGATCAGCCCGTAGACGACCTCATCGTAATTCGCTGCGCCGGTGCCGTCGTCCGCTGGCGGCTCCGCAGCCCCACTGCTCACCACAGAGACACAGAGACACAGAGAACAGCAGACCAGCAAATCAACAAACCAACAGGACAACAAACAGTCCCGACAAGTCGGGGTTCGTTTGCTCTCCTGCTGTCCTGTTCTCCTGCTCACCTGTTCCCTCTCTGTGTCTCTGTGGTGAATGATCCAGGTTGGTCCCCTGCTTCACCCCAGGCTCATCCCGCCGTCCACCACAATCGTCTGGCCGGTGATGTAACCCGCCTGCGGGGAACAGAGGAAGGCTGCCACGGCGGCGATCTCTTCGGGCGCGCCGTACCTTCCCAGCGGGATGCTCGCACAGACTTGCGCGCGCCTGGCAGCATCGTGCCCCGCGGTCATGGCGGTGTCAACGAAGCCTGGGGCAATCACGTTCACGGTCGTATTCCAGCGCGCGGCCTCCAACGCCAGACTTCTGCACAAGCCCTGGAGCGCGCCCTTGGCGGCAGCATAAGCCGCGGCGTTGCCCAGTCCGGCCACGCCGGCCAGGCTCCCCATGAGGATGATGCGTCCCTGGCTGGTCTTGCGCAGATGGCGCAACATGGCCTTGGCGAGCGCGGCCGCGGTGAGCGCGTGGACTTCAAGCTGGGAGTCCCAATCCGCGAGGGACGTAAAGGTGATTGGTTTTCCAATGAAGTGGCCCGCGGCATGGATCAATACCGTGGGCGGCCCAAGTTTCTCCGCAACCGACTCCACCAGTGCCGCCGCCGCTCCCGGAGCGGACAAATCGGCCTGGAAAGGCGCCACCTGCACCTTCCCTGCCTGGCGCAGTTGCGCTGCCAGAGCACCGAGTGCCGCGCTGTTCTTCTGATAGTGCAACGCCAGACCGAAATCTGTGGGGCAAGCATCCTGCTTGCCCGCAAGCTGGAAGCTTGCGCTACAACAGCCCAGCGCCCGAGCGCACGCGCAGCCGATTCCGCCCGATGCTCCCGTGATCAATGCGACCATTTGTTCCATGCCTTCAGCCAATCTTGCTTTCTATGCGCAGAAAAGCCAATCGCAAATTGGGTCTGGACTTTTGCATGTATGCATCCCCGGACCTTCTTGTGCCACGGATATGCCGCCGCAACGCGGCGGCTTATCCGTGCTACCCGCTGCCGGCGCGGCCACATCGGTGGCACAAGTCCGGTAATTCACCCCTTTTGCAGGGCCCGTTCCCAAACAAAGACTTGACCCGGCCTTATTCATTGTCACAATCCCGTCTATGGTCCGTTCTTGTTGATTGCAGAAGTCCAGTGGGAATCAAGTCCAGGGAGCCGCTATGGAAGAGATGCGCTTCGTCCAACCCTTGAACGGCCAGTCCGCAATCGGGCCGTACAGCCCCGGCGTGGCCTGTGGCGGCCTGCTCTTCGTCTCCGGACAGGTTCCGCGGGACGCTGCCGGGAACATAGTCGCTGCGAGCATCGAGGCTGCCACTGCGCAGGCCCTGCGGAACCTGGGCGCAGTCCTGGCTGCCGCCGGCTGCTCGTCCTCCAACGTAGTCAAGACCACTGTGTTCCTCCGGGATCTGGGCGATTTTGCCGGCATGAACCAGGCTTACGCCGAGTTCTTTGGGAACCACCGGCCGGCGCGCTCGACGGTCCAGGTGGCCAAACTGCCTGCCGACGCGCGCGTGGAGATTGATTGCATCGCCGTGCTGGACTGACGGATGTAGCGCAGGCTTCTAGCCTGCTGTATCGCCGACTTCCAGTCGGCAGGGCTTGCATCGCTGTGAGCGTCCAGAGAGCCAAGGGACGTTCTGCGGGCTGGAAGCCCGCGATACAGCAGGCTGGAAGCCTGCGCTACACCCCGGCTTGAGGAGGTACCCAAATGCTTTGCGCCAACATCTCTTTCCTGTGTGCGCTGGCCGCTGTGCTGATCGTCGCTTCCGCCTTGGGCGCGCAGACGGCCGCCGACCTGCCCGCGGGGGCCGCGCCAAAGCCGGTGGAGACCCCGCACTTCCCGGACCGCCTGCACGCCTTCATCTGGCGCAACTGGTCCCTGGTGGATCCGCCGCGTCTGGCCAAAGTCCTCGACACCTCCGTGGAGAACGTGCAGGCCGTGGCCGAATCCCTGGGCTTGCCTGCCGCGCGGCCGGTCCCGCCTGAGCAGGAAGCGCGCGGCTACATCACCGTCATCCGCCGCAACTGGCACCTCTTGCCCTACGACCAACTCCTGGTCCTCCTCGGCATGTCGGCGGACCAGCTCGCCTACACGTTGCGCGAGGACGACTTCCTGTTCATCAAACTCGGTTTGCTGAAGCCTGCCTGTCCGCCGCTCCGTTACACGCCGCCCACCGCGGAAGCCCGCCAGCGCGCGGGCGAGATCAAACAGCTCGTCCAGGAGACGTTCGGCGGCGAGCTGCTTGAGCCTGGCGAACCGCGCTTTGGCTTCATCCAGGAGTTCAGCCGCCCGCCGGCGCTTCCCCCTCCCCTTGCGGGAGGGGGCAGGGGGAGGGCTTCTGGGGAGTTGCGTTTCATCTACTCCTACTTCGCGCTTTATGGCGACCCGCTCGCAAATCCCAACCTCGATCCTTATCCCGACGGCCTCCTGGCGCGGCTCGCGGAACTCGGCGTCAATGGCATCTGGATGCACACGGTCCTGAGCACGCTGGCGCCCAGCGAGACCTTCCCCGAGTTTGGCGCGGGCCATGAGGCGCGCCTGGCCAATCTGCGGAAACTGGTTGAACGCGCCAAACGCTACGGTATCTCGATCTACCTCTACATGAACGAGCCCCGCGCCATGCCCGCCGCTTTCTTTGGGAGCGCCGGCGTCTCGCCGGCATTGGCGGGCGGGACGCCCGCCCTCCCAGGGGCCGGCGGGACGCCGGCGCTCCCAGGGACGCCCGCGGCACGCGCCGAGATGCGCGGCGTCCATGAGGGCGATCACTATACCTTGTGCACCTCGGCGCCCCAGGTCCGGGAATGGCTTTCCGGCGCGCTGGCTTTCGTCTTCAAGAACGTCCCCGGCCTGGGCGGCGTGTTCACCATCACCGCCTCGGAGAACCTCACCAACTGCGCGTCGCACGGCCGCCACAAGGACTGCCCGCGTTGCGGCAAGCGCACGCCGGCAGAGATCATCGCCGAAGTCAACACGGCCATTGAGCAAGGAGTGCATCGCGGCAATCCCGAGGCCAAGGTCATCGTCTGGGATTGGGGCTGGGGCGATTTCGCGGGTGAGGCTATCGCCAAGCTGCCAAAGTCCGTCTGGTTCCAGTCCGTCAGCGAATGGGACAAGCCGATTGAGCGCGGCGGCGTCAAGAGCACCGTGGGCGAGTACTCCATCTCCGCAGTTGGCCCCGGCCCGCGCGCCACCAGGCATTGGGCGCTCGCCAGGCAGGCCGGCCTGAAGACCGTGGCCAAGGTCCAGATGAACAACACCTGGGAGCTGTCTGCCGTCCCCTACCTGCCGGTGCTCGACCTGATCGCCGAGCACTGCCAGGGCCTCGCCAGTGCGGGCGTGGACGGCCTGATGCTCAGTTGGAGCCTGGGCGGCTACCCCTCGCCGAACCTCGAAGTGGCCCGCGCTTTCGCCCAGCGTCCGGCGCCGGCCCCCGAGGCTGTCCTCGACACGATTGCGCGCGAGCGCTTCGGAGCGGAGGGCGCGGCGGACGCCCGCCGGGCCTGGACGACGTTCAGCAACGCGTTCCGCGAGTTTCCCTTCAATATCGGCGTGCTCTACTCTGCGCCCCAGCAGTGCGGCCCCGCCAACCTGCTCTATGCCTCGCCGAGCGGCTACCACGCCACGATGGTCGGGATCCCCTACGACGACCTGAACACCTGGCGCGGACCGTATCCCGCCGCCGTCCTCGCTGAGCAGTTTGCCAAGGTCGCGAGCGGCTGGCAGGAGGGTCTCCCGCACCTCCAGCGCGCCGTGGAGAAAGCCCCGCCGGACTGGGCTGCCGGCGCGCAGGCCGAGTTGCGTTTTGCGGAAGCGGCGCAGTTGCACTTCCGCAGCGTGGCCAACCAGGTTCGTTTCACCGCCGCGCGCAACGCCCTGCTCGCCAAGGACAAACCGCTGGATGCGGAGCAGCGCAAAGCCCGGATCGAGGAGATGCGGCAGGCTGCGTTGGACGAGATCGTGGCCGCGCGCCGGCTGTTCACTCTGGCCCGGCTGGACTCCCGCATCGGCTACGAAGCTTCCAACCATTACTATTACGTTCCCCTGGACCTGGTAGAGAAGGTCATAAACTGCCGCTACATACTGGGCCAGCCGCCGCTCCAGTGACAAGGGATGTGTAGCACGTGACAAGCGGGCATGGTTCAGGAGCAGGCAGCACTTCCGGCACCGCAGAGACGCGGAGGGCGCAGAGAACAGCAGGGAGATTTGGCGGAATTGAGATCAGGTCCATTAGTTCACTCTGCGTTTTCTGCCCCGACTTGTCGGGGGTGAATAGTCCAGACTGACCGCGTGACGGGAGCGCCAACATGACTGACGCGCCGAAGAAACGCCCCTGGTTCCAGTACCACCTCAGCACGGCGGTCGTGCTGATGTTCGTGGCCGGAGGCATCATGGCCCTCAACTGGTTCAGAGGGTCCGAGACAGGGACCTACACGTATGATGTCAGTGGCGCCGTCTTTGGTCCGGCCATCGGCACGTTGCCCCAGCACGGCTGGCCATTTCGTTTCACAGACAGTCGCGTCGAGTATTTCGATGTCATTTATGAGGTACCAGTACCAGGTGCCACTATGAGCCTCCCGGTTCAAACGCCCTGCATCAGTTACCGCTGGCTGGTAGCCGACATCGCCGTCGCCCTCACCATCCTTCTTGCCACCGGCATTGCATTGGAATGGCGCATCCGCCGCCGGGAGCGCCGCCAGTGACCATTCCGCTGCGCGATGATGGCGCACCGTAGGACAGGCTTTCCAGCCTGTCCGGACAGCCTGGAAAGGGTGTCCTACCAGCCTTTCCGGATTTTTTGATTTTTCCCTTGACTTCAATGCGCTCCACTCGTATGTATTATAGGGGGATGTTGTTTGAACAAAGGGTGTCAAGCGTGGCCTTGGTCTAACGGCAACCATAGAGCCGCAGAGTCACAGAGAGTGGAGGAATTTATGCTTTTTAGAAATCAAGAATCAAGAGTCTTTTGTTTGTGTCTCCGTGCCTCAATGCCTATGCCCGTTTATTATATCGTTATCAGGACATTGATATATCGTTATCTTCTCCTGATACTATCCCGAGTATATCTTGAAACTATCCCTATTATATCTCGAAGCGATCCCTATTATATCTTGAAACGATCCCCATTATATCTTGAATCTATCCCTAAAAGGCCAGTATTTTAAGGACTTAGAGCAATGGAACATATCGGGGACTTGGGGTGTTGGACTGGACTATTCACCGCATGAGGACACGGAGGACCTGCATGAAGGCTAGAGAGAGAATCACGCACGGTGCAGGGGCTCAAGGCTCATTGCAGCACACGAGCGCAGCTCCAAGTGGCGCAGGGGCGGTGCAGCATGGTATACTTATGATGCACGGTGCGTTCCGACCGCGGCGCACCATAACGCAGCAGTGTAGCGTCCTGGCAACGAGGATATGGAGCGGGACCATGAAAGTGGACAAGAAGAACGGCGAGACGCCGGTGCGCATTGCAGGAGTGCGGTGCGGCAGCCAGAGCACATTGGCGCGCATCCCCGAGGAAAACCCTTACCCTGTGTTCCGGGTGAGACCTGATGGCACGCTCATCTACGCCAATACCTCAAGCGCGCCGGTGCTGGCAGAGTGGCAATGCGGCGTGGGCGGCCAAGTGCCCGAGCCTTGGCGGCGGCTGGCCGGCGAGGCGTTCGCCAGCGGGACCATGACCTCGCCTGACTGCGCGGCCGGCGGGCGCATTTTCTCGTTCGTGATCGCGCCCGTGCCGGAAGCCGGCTACGTCAACTTCTACGGCAGCGATATCACGAAGCGCAAACTGGCCGAGGAAGCCCTGCGCCGGCAGGCGGTGCTGATTGACCTCTCGGCCGACGGCATCATCGTGCGCAGCCCGGAGGGCACGATCCGTTTCTGGAGCGAAGGCGCGACGGCGCTGTACGGCTGGCCCGCCAACGAAGCTATGGGACAGACCACCGACGCGCTGTTGCGCACGCAGTTCCCGCAGCCGTTCGAGGCCATCATGGCGGTGCTGGGACGCAGCGGCGTGTGGTCCGGCGACCTCGTCCATCGCACGCGGGACGGCCGCCAGGTAACTGTGCAGAGCCATTGGGTCGCACGGCGCGATGCGCAGGGCAAACTCGTCGAAATCCTCGAATCGAACGTGGATGTCACCAGGCGCAAACAGGCCGAGGAGGCGTTGCGCGAGAGCGGGGAACGTCTGGCCGGCATTATCCACTCGGCCATGGACGGCATCATCACGGTGGACGAAAGCCAGCGTGTGGTGCTCTTCAACCCCGCGGCGGAGAAGATGTTCCGCTGCCCCGCCGCCGCAGCGCTCGGCGCTCCGCTCGGGCGCTTCATCCCCGAACGCTTCCGCCAAGCCCATGAGGGGCATGTGCGCCGTTTCGGCGAGACCGGCGAGACCACGCGGCGCATGGGCACCCTCGGCCAGGTGTGCGGCCTGCGGGCTGACGGGGAGGAGTTCCCCTGCGAGGCCGCGATCTCACAGGTCCTGGTCGGCGGGCAGCGGCTCTTCACGGTTGTCCTGCGCGACATCACGGAGCGCCAGAAGGCCGAGGAGGAACGGCGGCAACTGGAAGGCCGGGCGCTGCACGCGCAGAAGCTGGAGAGCCTCGGCGTTCTCGCCGGCGGGATCGCACACGACTTCAACAACATCCTGCAGGCCATCCTGGGGAACACGGAACTGGCCGCGTATCAGCTCGCGTCCTCCTCGCCCGCCCGCCCCTACCTGCAGAACATGGAAAGCGCTTGCCGCCGCGCCGCGGGGCTGTGCCAGCAGATGCTCGCCTATTCGGGCAAGGGGCGCTTCGTGGTCGAAGCCCTGGGCCTGAACGACGTGGTCCGGGATATGACCCACATCCTCGAGGTGGCCATCTCCAAGAAAGCGGTCCTGAAGTACAACCTGGCTGACAACCTGCCGGCCATCGAGGCCGACGCGAACCAGGTCCGCCAGGTTTTCATGAACCTGATCACCAACGCCTCGGAGGCGCTGGGCGAAGCGAACGGGGTCATCGCGGTCACCACGGGCGCCCTGGAAGTGGAGCAGGCGTATCTCGCCGAAACCTATGTGGCCGAGAACCTGCCCGCGGGGCTGTATGTGTACGCGGAGGTCGCCGACAGCGGCTGCGGGATGAAGCCGGAAGTCAAGCAGCGCATGTTCGAGCCGTTCTTCACGACCAAGTTCACCGGCCGCGGCTTGGGC
>Ga0187861_10002244_pt1 | contig 18415 bp, 11 predicted proteins | sample June2016WEW_10_1_3_FD_132986 | JGI IMG/M metagenome (GOLD analysis project Ga0187861, IMG submission 132986) | Peatland microbial communities from SPRUCE experiment site at the Marcell Experimental Forest, Minnesota, USA - June2016WEW_10_100 | ecosystem: Environmental > Terrestrial > Soil >...
ACTCAATATGAGAAGCTCCAGATTGATGCGCAGGTGGCCAGCGTGAAGCAACTGGAGGAGCAGGCGTGGACGGCTTATGTGCAGGCCTCCAACGCCCTGGTCAATCTCTTGGATCTTGAGGGCAACACACTCTTGCTGCCGGCTGGTTACACGGCCAACCTGAGCGAGCAGACGAAGCTCAGCACCACCGACGCCTACACGGTGGCGCTGGATAACCGGCCCGACCTGAAGTCGCAAAGAATCACCGGCCGCGCTTCAGAGATCCAGGTCAAGTTTGCCAGGAATCAGGTGAAGCCGGACTTGAAGTATTCGCCCAGTGTCAGTTTTGCCCAGAACCCCTCGCCGTTCGGTTTCAAGAGCTGGGAACAATCCTGGTCGTCACTCATGGGTTTTGGGGAGGCGAACAAGAACATCGTCAACGTGCCGGTCAAACCGAACCCCAGTTTCCCGCCCGCCAGCGCATACCAGCTCAAGGCTGTGCCGATAGCCGATGAGACGTCCGGCCCCGATACGAAAATAATGACGAATACGCTCACCTACAATTGGCCGGTCCGCAACCGCGCGCTCAAAGCGGCGCTGACCATAGCCGTGGCGAACCGCGACATGCAGGACATCAGCATCCAGAGTACGGAGAGACAGGTGGAGCAAGACGTAGGCGACGCTATTGTCGGCCTGCTGAGCGCCAAGACGCAGAACGATATTGCCCAGGAACAGTACAAGCTGGCCGACACACAGTACAAACAGGCGCTTGAAATGATGGGCGCAGGGAGGATCACAGAGTTTGAACTCATTTCCCGCAGCGCTGATCTGCTGGCTGCCGACCAGGGCAAGGTGGCGGCGGCAACTGCGTACAAGAAGGCTGAGTCGGAGTTGCTGTGGGCGGAAGGTATTCTGCCCAACACCTACGCGGGTATGCGTGCGCAGAACGACGTGGAGGGTGATCGGCTGGAGGCGCTGGCCGCAACGAAGGCGCTGCACTTCTTCAAGCCCATGCCGCTGCCTATCGCGGGGCCGGATGCCGACCCACCCGCGCCCAAGACCGCGGCCAAGGAATAGGCCAACGGGAACTGACCCGGGCTGTTCACCGCAGAGGCACAGAGACACAGAGAGGAGATTTTAGATTTGCGATTTGCGATTTTAGGTTGTTCTGCCGGACATGCCCAAATCGAAAATCCAAAGTCCTTGCTCTGTGCCTCTGTGTCTCTGTGGTGAATGGGGCAGGGCAAGCCATGAAGATCGGCCTATTCTCCGCCGCAGGGGACAAACAGGCCTGCCACTTATGCTCTGCACTCAATGCGCTTAGCCCGGGCAGCGCTCTACAGTTCAATCTGAACCTGGATCCACCCGCACGCAGTTCGATGAGCGCCGCCGAGGCGACTTGGGGCGGGGTGGACCTTGCCACGCTGGATGCGGCCGTCCTGCGCGGTTTCCCATACTGTGATCCCGTGGTCCCGTCCGGCGATCTGGACGTGGATTGGGGCTTGTGGCGCTTCGAGTATATCGCAGAGCAGCAGAAGTACACTTACCTGTATAGCTTGTTCTCCGAGCTGGAGCGCCGCGGAGTGAAGGTGGTCAATCCACCGAGTGTGCTCCTGAATCTGTTCATGAAGCCGTTCATCCTGGAACGGTTGCGGCAAACGGGGCTGAAGGTGCCGGAACTGGCCTGCACCAACGACATGGCTGCGGCACGCCAGTTTTGCGGCGGCCATGAACATGTGATGTGGCGGCCGGCGGCCGGCCGCGCGGCCTGGCAGTTGTTCCTCGACAGGCAACGCGAGGCCTTGATCTCGCCGCGGAAACCGCCGATCATGCTGGCCGAGGCCATTGAGGGCGGCCCGCTGTGCCGCGGATACTTGTACGACGGCCAGCCGCTGCTCTTCTTGAAAATGGCCGCGCCCGATTGCCAGGGCGAAGAGAGGCTTGAGTTTTTCAGCACGGCGGATTGTGCAGCGGCAACCGCGGAACTGCGCCGGCTGGCCGAAACGCTCAGCGCCCCCTGGCTGCAGGTAACATTCGTCCTGAAAGACGCACAGGCCTGGATTTACGATCTCGACGCCGACCCGCTCTGCGAGGATCTGCCGGCACTCCACAGGGAGAGACTGCTCGCGCTTCTGGCGGAGCGTCTGCTGCGCCGCGAGCCAGCCCGCCAGCCGGACCCAACTGGGGAAGACAACCAGGAGCGGCCAACGATATTCCTGCGGCGCATGCTCAGGGTCCTCTTTGAGTTTCAGGAGAGCAAGTACAAGAAGGAGAAGTGAGCGGAGCGCAAGGTGCGACGCGCGCGGAGGCCTGGGCCAGCGAACGCGTGCGCGCGTAGGCAACCAGGTAACGCGCAAGCTGGCCGTAGACCGCGCGCACGAACTCCTGGCCAATCCACATCAGGTATGGACCCGGATTGCAGTCCAGGCAGACTGCACGCCCGTCGTCTGCAAGAATGACGTCCCAGGCGGCGAAGTGAATCCCCAGCAGCCGGTTGGCCCGGACCAAATCGCGCTCGGCGGCCACAGGCAGCCTGGCGTATTCAAAACCCTTGGTTTCGGTGCGCGAGTCCACCGCGTCGTTGAGGATGCGGAGCGACAGCACAACTGTGTCGCCCACCACATGTACCCGGTAGGTCTGTCCCTGCACGAACTCCTGCATGGTCACAGGGGCGAGCGCAATGTCCTCGCAGCGTCCCAACTGGTCTTCCCGAAGGCGGCGCGTGGAGCCGACGCCAATGCCAGGCTTGACCACGACTTGGCGCAGCTCACGCACGAACGCGCCGGCGCGGGCCGGGTCATTGGTGGTCAGCGTCCTGGGGAACTGAATCCCGTGAGCGCGCATGCGCTCATAGAACTGGGCCTTGGAGTTGTGATGGACGTAGGAGGAAAGCGGGTTGACGACCAGCTTTCCGCCGGCGGCCAGCAGTTCAAAGAAGCTATAGGCGACAGCCTGGTACTCCTGTTCGCGGACGTAGCGCGTGCGCCATTCAGAGTAGAACGTGGGGTTGAGCAGCGGGGGCAGAGCGGGCAGTGTGTTGGGCGCCGCGCCGCGGACGTAGACACTCTCGATATTCGCGAAGTCGTGGCCGTCCCAGGATGCCAGCCTGGCGCTCAATACCACAGGCGGCGCGCCTGCCTCAGCCAAGCCGATGTTGAGAAGGAGCGGGCTGCCCCCTTCGCCTTCAACGGCGCGGGCCAGCGCGAGAAGCTGCTTGTCGTCCTTCTTGCCGAAAAGAGCAATACGCGGCTTTTCCATGACCACGCATATTACCGGCAGGGGTCCCTTATGCACCTGAAAAAAAAAGAGGGAGCCGCACCGCGGCTCCCAGGTCCTTCATATTCGCATACAGGCAACTACGCGTTGATCGTGATGCTCCCGATGTAGGAATTGTCGCTGGCATCGCCGCCACTGAGCGACCCACCAACCCCACCATGGGCAGCCGAAGCAGCCCCTGAGAGGCCGATTCCGCCTACGGAACCCATCGCCAGGAGACCCTGGCCGCTGCCATGAGCACTGGCATCCACGCCAGAACCCGCACCCCCAGCACCGGCATCGCCGCCAGCACCACTCGCCTCACCGCCACGCTTGCCAGACTGCGAAGCACCTACGTTACCGAAATCTGCCATTGTGCCCTCTCCTTCTTGTTGTGGTTCCGAAGAACCTACCCATGTGACCCAAACCCAAAACACGTGCCATCGCGCACGACATTTTCCTTCTAACTAACCGCGTGCCAAAGCAGAGCGCACAACCTGGTTTGCGGAAAAAGCCCGGTGATAACTCAAGCCTTTACCCTGGCAGGACTTGAATCAAGACCTGAGCCTTCAGATTCCGCAGTCGTTGACGTGCTGTCACTTTTGCTCAACGCTATTCCAGCCAAATAGGAATGGTCACTGTAAAACTGTAAAGCACGTTGTGAACCAAACGACAGCGTCGCCTGCTGCAGCCTGGCCAGCATACTGCGCACGGAACATCATCACAGGCACCCCAGGCATTGCAGACATCCATAAATAAAAGGAGCCGCATTGCGGCTCCTTTGTCCTTCATATTCGCAGAGAGGCAACTACGCGTTGATCGTGATGCTCCCGATGTAGGAATTGTCGCTGGCGTCGCCGCCACTGAGGGAGCCACCCACCCCGCCGTGCGCAGCCGAAGCAGCCCCTGAGAGGCCGATTCCGCCTACGGAACCCATAGCCAAGAGTCCCTGGCCGCTGCCATGAGCACTGGCATCCACACCAGAACCCGCACCACCCGCACCGGCGTCCCCGCCAGACCCTCTGGCCTCGCCACCAGTCTTGCCCGACTGCGAAGCACCTACGTTACCAAAATCTGCCATTGTGCCTTCTCCTTATTGTTGTGGTTCCGAAGAACCTACCCATGTGACCCAAACCCAAAACACATTCCGTCGCGCACGACAGTTATCTTCTAACTAATCGCGTGCCAAAGCGGAGTGCACAGCCTGGTTTGCGGGAAAAACCTGGTGGCAACGCAAGCCTTTGCTCCGGCAAGACTTGAATCAAGACATGAGCCTTCAGATTCCCCAGTTTTCAACCTGCTCTAACTTCTGCTCAATGTTATTCCAGTCAAGCAGGAATGGTGACTGTAGAACTGGAAAGCGCAACAAAAAAAAGGAGCCGCATTGCGGCTCCCTTGCCCTTCATATTCGCAGAGAGGCAACTACGCGTTGATCGTGATGCTCCCGATGTAGGAATTGTCGCTGGCATCGCCGCCACTGAGCGACCCACCAACCCCACCATGTGCGGCCGAAGCAGCCCCTGAGAGGCCGATTCCGCCAACGGAACCCATAGCCAAGAGTCCCTGGCCGCTGCCATGAGCACTGGCATCCACACCGGAACCCGCACCACCAGCGCCCGCACCACCGCCAACTCCACTGGCCTCGCCGCCGGTCTTGCCGGACTGTGAAGCCCCCACGTTTCCGAAGCTGCTCCCGCCGCTGCTAGGCACGAATGATGACTCAACTGCTGTAGGCATTGTCCCTTCTCCTTTTTGTTGTGGTTCCGAAGAACCTAGAAACTTGACCCACACCACAAACCCATTTCACCGCGCACGACAGTTTCCTTCTAACTAAGCGCGTGCCAAAGAGGAGCGCACAGCCCGGTTTGTGGGAAAAGCGTGGTGCTGATGTAAGGCTTTACTCCGGCAAGATGTGAATCAAGACATGAGCCTTCAGGTTCCGCGATCGTAAACGTGCTTTCGATTCTGCTCAGTGTCATTCCAGTCGAGCCGGAACGATCACTGTAAAACTGTAAGGCACGTTGTGAACCAAACGACCGCATCGCCTGCTGCACCGTAGCCAGCAGGCTGCGCACGGAACATCATCGCAGGCACCCCAGAGCATTGCAGACATCCGCAAAAAAAAGGAGCCGCGTTGCGGCTCCCTTACCCTTCATATTCGCAGAGAGGCAACTACGCATTGATCGTGATGCTGCCGATGTAGGAATTGTCGCTGGCATCGCCGCCACTGAGTGACCCGCCAACCCCACCGTGCGCAGCCGAAGCAGCCCCTGAGAGGCCGATTCCGCCAACGGAACCCATAGCCAAGAGTCCCTGGCCACTGCCATGAGCACTGGCATCCACACCAGAACCCGCACCACCAGCGCCAGCACCACCGCCAGCTCCACTGGCCTCGCCGCCGGTCTTGCCGGACTGCGAAGCACCAATGTTTCCAAAGCTGCCGCCGCCGCCGCCAGCGCCGCCACCAAGACCTATGTTAACGTTCGCACTTGACATTGTTCCTTCTCCTCTTTGCTGTGGTTCCGAAGAACCGACCCATGACCCAGACTACCAACACACTTTACCGCACGCGGTGTTTTACATCTAGCCAATGGCGTGCCACGAATGAACACAAGGAGTATTTAGTCTGCCAGATCAGCCGCCAACGTAAGTATATTCCATCTCTATACTTATATTATATAACGGCGGCCTGAATTTAGCCGATGCCTGCATCCCTGAACACATCTTGACCGATTTTCCAGTGACACTGGAATGCCGGGTGGAAAGTTGGAACGCACATAGTGCAGGCCAGCGCAGCCCATCTTTCACTTCAGGCCCTGTATCTCGCTCAGTTTACCATACTCTCTCTTGAGGTCATCCAGCAGTTTCGATTTTGCCCCTGGCGTGGCATTCTTGTATTCGTTGAAGCTGTCCCAGAACTTCTTCCAGCCGTCAACCCAGCTCTTGGGGCCATCCTCGACCTCTTGCGCGAGGTTGAAAAGTTGCTTGCCCTCGCCCTCAAGGGATAGTTTGCTGTTCCGGTACTCGCTCGCGAAGTTAGAATCGAGCAGCTCGCTGACCTCCTGAAATGGCGGATATTCCGTGGCCTTCTGTGGAGGGTTGGGGTACTTCTTGTGGAAGAGCTCGTAGCGCACAATCAGTCTGCACAGAGGCATGAGGTCGCGCTGTTGCGGCGTGCCCTTGGCCGTCATGTCGTCAATCAACTGGCTCGCGGCTCCCTTGTCCGACGCGCTAATGGCGAGCCTGAGTTTTCGTTCGAAGGCCAGGAAGGCGGTTTCTTCATCCAGTCGTCGTATCTTGTCGGCAAACTCCGGGTCGTCCCTGAGCTTCGGCTGGGCCTCCTGAATGTCTTTGCGCAGATCATTCAGCGTGGCCAACTCGGCCCTGGCATCCCCAGCACGTTTGTCCTCGTAGTCCCTCACGAAGTCCACTTTCTTGCTGTTCACCTTCTTGTATATCACATTCATAACATCGGTCTCATGTTTCATTTTCATTGCCCACCAGACAAAACCCATGACTACGCCAAGCCCAACGATGAGCATAAGTAAGAACTTGATCTTCAGCCACAGGAAGCTGGGCGGCCTGCGCGGTGGACCGCCGACGAGCACGGCCTGGGGCATTACAAATCCTTTGCTTTCAGCATCGGCATCAGCGGCCCCCGGTTTCTCCTCGCGGATGGCCTTGACCAGTACCCGGGCCACCTGGGCCCCATACACTGTCCCATCAAAGCCTTCAGGTTCCGGCGCAGCGGCACTGGCTTTGGCTGCAGCCTGAGCTTGAGCTGCGCGGGCCACTTCTGCACCCATGCCCACATTGCCAACAATTGACGGTTCGAACAGCTCCTCGCCTCCTTGCTTGGGCTGTGGTGCAGCCGGAGTTGAAGCCACCGCGGGAGGCCGGGCGACTGGGGGCGGCGGCGGCGCCGGTGGCTTGGCCGGGGGTGCTGCCGGCTTCTGTGCTTGCGGCACTGGTTGAGGTGGCGGGGCGGTGACAGGCGGAGGCGGCGGCACTGGGGGTGGGGCCGGAGGCGCTGCCGGCTTCTGCGCTTGCGGGGCTGGTTGAGGAGCAGGGGGCATTGCAGGCGCCGGCGGCGGCTTCGGGGCGGGCGGTGGAGGCGGCGCAACGGGAGCTTGGGATGACCTGATGGTCAGGTCCGGCTCCGGTTCCGGCTTGCGAGACTGCTTCGGCACGACCAGCGTTTCCGCTATGATCAGCTCGAACCTGAAAGGAATGTCTCCGATGCGCACAATATCGTGGTCTTTGAGCTTGGCCTTGGGGGTCTTGGTTTCATTCACGAACACCCCATTGGTGCTCTTGAGATCCTCAACGACCCAGCCGGTGTCTTCCAGAGAGAGGCTGGCGTGCTGCCGGGACACGGAGGCGTGGACGACAGGGATATTGACGGTTTTCTGATCTCGGCCGACCTTCGACGGCCCCGACAAAATGAACTCTTTGCCCTTGACGGGGTCCGCCAAGCCGATCAATTTCGCCCTCAAGTCCGCGGGGTTGTTTGCCATGGGCCGCTCCCTTATCTCTGCCGGGTAGGACAGGCTTTCCAGCCTGTCCGGACAGCCTGGAAAGGCTGTCCCACCTAGTCCAGGTTGAACTGTTTCTTGGCCATCTGGTAGTACCGCTCCTTGCGCGCCACCAGTTCGTCATGGGTGCCCTTCTCTTTCACTTCGCCGTTCTCGCAGAAGCAGATGTAGTCCGCGTCCCGAATGGTGCTGAGGCGGTGCGCAATGACGATGGCAGTCCTCCCGGTGAGAATAGACTTCATGTTCTGCTGGATGCGCTGCTCCGATTCATTGTCCAGGGCGCTGGTGGCTTCGTCGAAAATGAGAATCCTGGGCTGGCGGTAGAGGGCGCGGGCGATGCAGATGCGCTGCCGCTGGCCGCCGGACACTTTGATCCCCTTTTCGCCCAAGAGAGTCATGTAGCCCAGAGGCAGGCGCACGATGAAGTCCTCGGCGCTGGAGAGGCGCGCGGCCTCGCGCACGAAGTTCATCTCGGGCTGCGTGTCGCCCAGGGCGATGTTGCCGGCCACGCTTTCGCTGAACAGGCAGCTATCCTGCAACACTACTCCGACCTGCCGCCTGTAGCTGATCAGATCCAGCGACGTGATGTCCTTGCCGTCAATCAGGCACTCGCCCATGGTGGGCATGTTGAAGCCGAGGATCATCTTGGCGACGGTGCTCTTGCCGCAGCCGCTGGGACCCACCAGGGCCACAGTCTGCCCGGGGTCAATGGTGAGGTTGAAGTTGTTGAGGATGAGCGGGGATTCCTCGCCGCCATAGCGGAACTTGATGTTGCGGAACTGGATGCGCCCTTCGCACTTCGCGAGGACGGTCGGGATCCGCTCCGGCGTCGAGATCGGTTCTTGTTCCGGTTTGACGTTGTTGATGTCGTTGACGCGGTCCATGGCGATGCGGATTTCGGCAAAGCTGTTGAAGAGGCCCACAAACTGCATGACCGGCCCCATCACCGAGCCCATCAGCATGTTGAACCCCATCAGTTCGCCGATGGTCATGTGTTCGTCCATGACCTCATTGGCGCCCACGTAGAGGATGGCGATGGTGGCGCTGAGGCTGATCAATTGGCTGATGGTGTCGAAAAGCAGGCCCAGCTTGGCTTGCTTGAAACTCATGTTGACCCTGTCCACGAAGAAGTTCTCCCAGCGCGCCCGCGCCCAGTACTCGTTCCCCGTGGACTTGATGGCCTCGATGTAACTGAGGCTTTCGATCAAGGCCGACGATTGCGAAGAATTGCTGAGAAAGATCTCGTTGGCCACTTTCTTGATGATCGGCGTGAACAAGACCGTGTTGCCTATGTAGAAGGGGATGAAGAGGACCACGTACCAGGTCAGGGTCGGGCTGTAAATGCGCATCATCAAGAAGTAGATGATGACCATCAGGGTGTTGAGGACGACGGAGATGGTGGAGCCGGTAAGGATCCCGCGGATCTTCGCGTTTTCGCCGAAACGGGTGAGGATGTCGCCGATCTGGCGGCCCTGGAAGAAGCGCATGGGCAAACTGAGGATGTGCCGGTAGAACTCGGCCATCATGTTGAGGTCCACGCGCGAGATGGTGTGGGCCATGAGAAAGTTCTGCGTCGCATTGGTGATCAGCTTGAAGATGGTCACCAGGCCCATGCCCACGAGCATGATGTTGAGCAGCCCCCTGTCCTTGTGCACCACCACTGTGTCCACGATGTTCTGGGTGAAGAGCGGCATCGCCAGGCTGAGGATGTTCATCACCAGGAAGGCCAACATCGCCTCCGCAAAGTGCGTTTTGTAGGGCAGCAGATAGTAGATGAAGCGCGCCAGCGGGTTGGCGGGCGGTTCCAGTTGCCGGAACTTCTGCGTCGGTTCCAGGAACACCACGATGCCGTTCCAGCCGGTCTCGAACTCCTTGCGGCTCATTTTCCGCAGGCCCTTTTCCGGGTCCGCCAGATATGCCGTGCCCGCCCCCACCCGGTACAGCACCATGTAGTGGTAACCTTCCCAGAGGATGATGCAGGGCAAGGCGTGCTTGCTCAGTTCCTCGTAGGGGCAACTGCCGGGCTTGGTGCGGAAGCCCATGGCTTCGGCCGCGTTGCAAACATCGGGCAACAGCGCCTCGTTGGCGTGGATATTGGCGATCTCGCGAATCTGGCCCAGCGTAAAGTTGCGGCCGTAATGCTGCACCACCATGGCCAGGCAGGCCGGCACACACTCCGACTCGCTGTGCTGGTACACGGTGCGGAGCTTCTCGATTTCCTTGACGTCGCCTCCCGCCTGGAACTCGCTCTCCGTGATCGCATCAATCTTGATGCGCATGTCGGCGCCTTCGGCCCGGCCTATGGCGGAGGCCTGGGCCTTCTCGCGCTCCTTGAGCTGGCGGATGCGCTGCTCCAGTTGCTCGCGCAATGCCAGGTTGGCGCCCAGGATCTTCTGCACCTCGGGCTGTTGGATGACCAGCACCGTCGCCTCGTCGGTCACTACCACCGCGGAGCAACTCTGCGGTTTGCCGGTCAAGGCCGCTTCTTCGCCGATGAGGCTGTCCTTGGTCACCTTCTCCAGGTCCGCGCTACCTTCGAGCATATCGCGCTTCAACTCCACGGCGCCGCTGACGATGAAGTACAAGCGCGGGTCGTCGTCACCCTGTTTGAAAACGTACCGCCCCTTTGCCAAGGTCTTGCTGCCGATGTTCTTGAGTATCTCGGAAGCCAGTTCCGGCGAATACTGGCCGGTGCCCAGGATGCCGCTCAGTTTCCGGCGCATTTCGATCACGCCGACCTGCTTCTGCAAGTGCTGGAGCAGCGCCGGGTTGTTATGCGCGAATTCGCGCAGCTTGGCCACGGGCAGCTTTATAAGGATGACGTCAGTGGACGCCACGTACTGGCAGTCCCAGTTGGCGTCTTTGATGATGGCGATCTCGCCAAACGTGCTGTCCTCGGGCTGTTCGCCCAGACTGACGCGCTTGCCTTCCGTGGTGGTGCCTTTGAGCCGGACCCGGCCGGAGTAGACGGAGTATATCCCGCTCATGGGCTGGCCGGCTTCCGCAATCACGTCTCCGGCATTGTACTGCTCGACGTCAAACAGAGGTTCCAGGCCGCGCTTCCCTTCCACAGTCAAGCGGGAGAAAATGAAGTGCGTGTCGAGGACCTTGCGGACTGCTTCGTGCTTCGTGGGCATATTGCTTCTGGCTCCCTTGTTGACCCCCTGTCAAACCAGCTAGTCTCCCGAGGATGCGAACCACCTGGAGACGGGCGAGAAGATGATCTCGATCAGATGTTCCTCGCCGGTGATGATCTCGGCCGTGCCTTGCAGGCCGAAGGCCAGCCGATCTTCGTTCTGGGCCACCCAGACAGTCTTCCAGCCTGCATTGGCCAGCTCTTCCTTCACGATTTCGTTCACCGTAGTGCCCGTGGACTCCACGACCGGCTCTCCGGTTTTCCTCTTGCCTCTATATTCCAGGGCCAGGACCTTTCCGGCAGCGCTATCCAGATCCACCTCCTCCTTGTCCCTGATAATCTTCTGTCTGGCCAGCTTGACCCGGCCTTCGTAACTCCCCCCCTGGCCTGCCTTGTCCGGAGGATCCGGCACCCTCGCGATCCAGATGAACTGGCCGGCCTGGATGCCGAACTTCTGGTAGGGGTAGGCGAAATACTTGATGTTGACCGGCTGGCCGATCTTGACCCGCGCTTTGTCGGCGTTGGGCACGCGCACGAAGCCGTATACGCCCTCGTCCTCTTTGACATAGCTGAGGAGCACTTCGCCGCTGGCGATGAGCTGATCCTTCTTGATGTTGACTTTGGTGACAATGCCGCCGTAGAGGCTGGTGATCGTAAGCACCCCCTCTTTCTCGGTTTGGCCGAACTGGCTGCCAAAACTGACGTTCTTCAGCTTCTCCTCGATTTCTGCCTTGCTCTTCAACAGTTGTTCCTTCCCGTGGGCCAGGCTGTCCTCGGCGCGGGCGATATCGAACTGGAGCTGGCTCTTGCGCTCGGGGATGCCCTGGCGCTCCAGGTTGTGGCGATAGACCTTCTGTTCCCATTCCAGGGCTAGTTTCTTGGGTGCGCCTTTTGCATCATCAATCTTCAATTGGGCATTGTCCACTTCCCTTTCGGCGGCGCGCACGCTCGATTCCGCGTCGGCCACGCGTTTGGCCTGAAAGTTCTTGGCGTCTTCCAAGGGGTTGAGTTCCTGCACGGTGGCGTTACGCTGCTCCACCAATTTCTTGACCTGCTCGTATCTCTTCTTGGCGTTCTCCGCGTCAACCTTCGCCGCCTCCACCGCGCGCTTGCAGTCCTCCACGTCGGCCAGTCTTTTTTTCAGGGTTGTTTCAACGGCAATGATGGTCCTGTTGGCCTCGGCAACGAACTGGTCATGCTCCAGCCTCTCTTGGCGTATGCGGTCCTCCAACTCGGCCTCCTGGTCCTTTTCCTTCTGCAACTGCTTCTTCCACTGGTTGATGCGCTCCTCCTGTTCTTTGCCGCCCTTGTCGGTCCAACGCAGCTCATCATTGATCTCTCCCAGTTTCCGCTGGAGCACGACGGATTCGGATTCATCCCCTACGCTTTGCTGGACCTGGATCTCCACCAGCGGCGTATAGGGACTGATCTGGTCGCCTTCGTTCACGAAGACCTGCCGCACCGTGCCGCGTTTGGGCGACTGGATCTTGGTGTCTTCGGCTTTGAGTTCCAGGAAGCAGTTCACGAGCTTGTCTTTCTTGGCGAAGAAGGAGTAAATCAGCGCCGTGAACGTAATGATGAAGATCAGGTATATGGGACCGCGGAGCACGTAGGAAGGCGCCGAGTACAACAGGCGCGCCGCTTTCATCGTATGGGCCACGTCCTGGACGGGCATGTGCACGATCTTTACCGCCGCACCTGGGCCAGCCATAGAAACACTCCCTCTTTCCAGGACCGCTACCTGGGCTTTTCAATGCGCGACGCGGCGATGGCCTGCCGCAACCACCCTTTGAAGAGCTGGTCCGCGATCTCCTTTTTCAGCGCGTTGCCCAACTCGGCTTCGCGTATCGCCTCAACCTTATAGACGGACCAGTAGCCGCCCTCCCGGAACGGCCCCAGCACGTCGTTGACCCGCGCCGCGAAGACCTTCTGGTCCACTGCCGCCGGCAGCATGCCGCGGCGCACCGCGCCCAGGTAGCCGCCGCACTGCCGCGTGCTCTCCTCCACTGAAAAGCTCCGCGCCAGCTCCGAGAAATTCTCGTTGGCCAGCGCGCGGCGCACTATGTTCCCGGCCGTGGCCTGGTCGCGGGTGATGATGCGCGAGAGGGCCACCGTGCGCATCAGTTCCTGGTTCCGTCTAAAGTATGCGGCGATGTCGCTTTCCGCAACTACTTTGGCGCGGACTTTCTGGAGCATCAGTTCGTCCTTGGTCACCGCCAGCCACTGGGCCATAGTGATGCCGTTGTTGTGGCAGTATTCATTCATGGCCTCGGCGTGTTCCAGGCCCGCGAAACGCCGTTTGGCCGCGGCGAACTCGATAAGTTCCGCCTCGCTGATCTCGAGGCCCAAGCTGGGCAGTTTGCTGCGGATGGCATCCAGTTCCAGCAGGCAGCACACCGCATTCCGGAACACCCCGGTGGCCTTGAGATAGACCAGCACGTCGGCCACTGTGATTCTACGGCCGTTGACGATGACCAGCGTGTCCTGCATTTCCATAGCGGTTTGTCCTTAGTCCTTCAGCGCGCCTTCCTGCCGGTATGTCCGCGCCTTCAACTTGTAGGTCTCCAGAATCTGGTAAATGCGCGACGGCGACAACTTCGTCTCCTCGCAAATGCTCTTGATGTCGCCGTGGTGCTTCTTCAGCAACTCCACCCAGTAGGACTCGTCCGCCTTGCGCAGGATGGCCGTGCGGCCCTTGGTGGCGGAGGCCAGGCTGTCCGGCTTGGCGGCGTCTTCGTCCTCCGCGGCCCCATTGTGGTCGGTTGCCGGCGCACCCCGCACGCCGCCGCCTACGCGCAAAGGCAAGTCGCTCAATTGCAGCGGCTGTTCGCTGCCGATGCAGGCCATGAACTGGGCGAGGTTCTTCAACTCCCGGATGTTACCGCGAAAATCGTAAATATGATGCAAAAAATGGATCAATTCGGGGTCAATTCTTGGGAGCGGCCGGTTCTGTTTGGCGCACGTCTCCTCCAGGAAGTATTCGAGCAGAATGGGGATCTCATCGCGCCGTTCGCGCAGCGGCGGCAGATACAGCGGGCACATGTTGATGCGGTAGAGAAGATCCTGCCGGAATTTCTTTTCCTTCACCATGTCGTCCAGTATGCGGTTGGTCGCGGCGATCACGCGGACGTTTACCGCGAGGGTCTCGTCCGAGCCCACGCGCTGGATTTCGCCGACCTCCAGCGCGCGCAGCAGCTTGACCTGCGCCAGCGGCTCCAATTCGCCGATCTCGTCCAGAAAGATCGTGCCATTGTCGGCCTCCTCGAATTTCCCTTTGCGGGCGGAGGTCGCGCCGGTGAAGGCGCCTTTGACGTGTCCGAACAGTTCTGACTCGATCACGCCTGGCGGAAACGCGCCGCAGTTGACCGCCACGAACTTGTCGAGGCGGCTCTTGTCGCGGAGGCTGTTGAGGTGGATGATGCGCGCGAAAAGTTCTTTGCCGGTGCCGGTTTCGCCTTCCAGGAGCACGGTCAGGTTGGTGGGCGCGATGTTGCCGATGGCTTTGAGCAGCTTGGCGATCTCCGGTCCGTTGCCTACGATGCCCTGGATGATCAGATCGTTCTTCAACGAGAAGGACTGCTCGGTCAGCGGGCGCGGCATCTTGCCGTGGCTTTCATAAGGTGCGGCAATGAAGGACGCGCGGAACTGCGCGCTGCTGACGTCAATGAACGCGCTGCGCAAGCGGTCCAGCTCATGGAAAATGCGTTCGCGTTCCCCGGGCCCCAACGAGCCAATCTTCGTCACCTGGACCTTGAGGGCCTCAATCCGCGCATGGCTCTCCTTGATTAGCTCGCCGACATCCGCCGCGGCGCTAGGCTCCGGCCACGAGGAGGGAACGTACTCAAAACCGTTAACCTTGACGCTTTCTGTTAATTCCACGGCCCCATCCTTGTTCAAGCTGCGCCCGCCAAATCCACTCACCTCAACCAGATAAAGGCTTCCGTTGACTCAACAGTTCCAGCCGGCAGTGGAACCCTCCCCACGATACACCCCACCGTGCAGACTATCCCTGGGAGATTATTTGTCAAGCGGGGTATGTGCGGGATGTCGCCCCAAGCCTCAAGCCTAACGCCGCACATCGTACGCGAACAGGTCGTTCAGATGCCGGATGTACAGTCTTCCGCCGCAGACCACCGGATGCGACAAGCACGGAGGACTCTCGCCCCAAGGCGGATGGAACCGGCTGATGATCTTCGCCTGCTGCGGGGCGATGTCCACCAGCGCCAGTGGGCCATCGTTGCCCAGGCAATACAGCAGGCCGTCAGCATAGGTGATCGAGACCTTGCCGATCTCGCTGGCATTATACATCGTCTTGCCGGTGGCGAACTCGGCGCAGACCAGACCTTTCTTGTAGAGGCGGCAGCCGCTGCCATAGAGATAGCCGTCCAGGAACAGCACGCCGCCGTGGCAATTGTCCAGGTCCGTGCCGAACCAAGCTTCCGTGACGCTCTGGCCATCAGGGTTGATCCTGACCATGCGCCCCCCGGACTTATGTCCGGCAGTGACGTACACGCAGCCCTCGTGAAACAACGGCGCGGTGACGTTCTGGTCGCAAGTGCCCTCGTGCTTGTGGCTCCAGAGCAGTTTCCCGGTGGCCACGTCCACGCTCAGCACGCTCGTCCGCGCCAAGGCAATGAACTGGCGCACGCCATTATGAGTCACCAGCAGCGGCGACGAATAGCCGGGGCCGTCTTGAATCTCCGTATTGGCCCAGAGGGTGGCGCCGGTCTTTTTGTCGAGGGCCACTACCCTGCCTTTGGCGCCGCCGGGCATGCAGAGCAGCGCATCTTTTTCAATGATGACGTTCTCGGCGTAGCCCCAGAAGTTATGTTGCGCCGCGAACCGGCCCTCCAGGTCCACGGACCACAGCGGCTGCCCCGTCGCGGCTACGTAGGCCGACAGCCGTCCGGTGGCATTGAGTTGATAGACGGCCCCATCGTTCCAGGTGGGCGTGGTGCGCGCGCCGGGCTGTGCGCCTTTCCAGGCCTTGCCGTTGGCGGCTTTCCACTTCAGCTTGCCGTCCAGGTCCAACGCCAGCAGCGCCTCTTCATCCCCGAAATCGCCCGTGGTAAAGAGCAGCCCCTCGGCCAGCGACACGCCGGCATACCCTTTGCCGCACGGGGAGAAGCTCCAGAGCAGTTTCGGCCCTTCTTTGGGCCATTCCTTGAGCAAGCCGGTCTCGCGCGCCATGTTGTCGCGCCTTGGACCGTGGAACTCCGGCCAGAATGGCTCTTCCCCGCGCGCCAGGGCCGCCAGCAGCACTGCCAGGATTAGACTCTTCTTCATAAGATGACGAGTGTAACCTGCTCGCGGGGAACGTGAAATGCAAAATGGAGTCCTCTGCACTTCGCGCTCCGCGTCTCGGCTGTCACTTTCTGCATTTTACTCAAGGCTGAGTACACGATACTTACAACTCGGCGCTTGTGCGAGAGGGAGAACCATGCCAGAGACAGCCAAGCTGATTGTGGAGGGCAAGACCTACGAACTGCCTGTTGTGGTCGGCACTGAAGGCGAGAAGGCGATTGATATCACCAAACTGCGCAGCCTGACCGGTTATATAACCCTTGACGAGGCCTTTGCCAACACGGGCTCTTGCGAAAGCATGATCAGCTTCATTGACGGCGAGAAGGGCATCCTGCGCTATCGCGGCATACCCATTGAGGAACTGGCGGCCCACTCGTTCTTCACCGAAACGGCCTACCTCCTCATGTACGGGAATCTGCCCGACAAGGCGGAACTGGAGCGCTTCTCCGAGAGGCTGAACACCTCGTCGCTGATCCACGAGGACATGCTGCACTTCTTCACTGGGTTCCCGAAAGACGCGCATCCTATGGCGATCCTGACCACGGTGGTGGCGTCGCTGTCCACCTTCTACCCGGTGCCCGACGAACTGACTCCCGAGCAGGAAGAGCGGATCGTCGCCAACCTGATGTCGCAGGTCCGCACCATCGCGGCCTTCTCCTACAAGAAATCCATTGGCGAGCCGGTCGTGTACCCCTCGAACAAGCGCAAGTTCGTGGAGAACTTCCTGTTCATGATGTTCTCCTCGCCGGTCAAAGACTATCACCCGGATACCGCGCTCATCCGCGCCGTGGACACGCTCTTGCTGCTGCACGCCGACCACGAGCAGAATTGCAGCACGTCCACCGTGCGTTTGGCCGGGTCCAGCCTGGCCAATGTGTACTCGGTAGTCTCGGCGGGGATTTGCGCCCTGTGGGGCAAGCTGCATGGCGGCGCGAACCAGGAAGCGGTCGAGATGCTGGAGCACATCCGCAACACCGGCTGCAGCCCGGAGCAGTTCGTCGAGCGCCTCAAGGCCAACAAGGAGCGCCTGATGGGCTTCGGCCACCGCGTCTACAAAAACTTCGACCCGCGCGCCAAGATCATGAAGCAGCTCTGCCATGAACTGCTGAGCCGGCCTGAGATGCAGGACCCCTGTTTTGACATCGCCATGAGGCTGGAGGAGATTGCGCTGCGGGACGAGTACTTCTTGAGCCGCAGCCTCTATCCCAACGTGGACTTCTATTCCGGCCTGATCCTCAAGGCGGCGGGTTTCCCCTTCAACATGTTTACCGTGCTCTTCGCTATCGGCCGCATGCCGGGGTGGCTGGCGCAATGGCGCGAAATGCGGAAATCCCTCAGGATTGCCCGGCCGCGGCAAATCTATCAAGGTCCTGCCTTGCGGCATTATGTGCCCCTGACACAACGGAAGTAACGTTCGTGGAGCGTGGCACGTGGTTCGTGGTTCGGGCGCGCTCCACGCTCCACGCTCCACGGTCCACGCTCCACGATCCACGAATCACGCTCCCCGCCCAAGCAGATAAATCCCTTCGAGCCTTTCGGCCATGAGCTTCTCGTCATAGAGTTCCTCGGCCCGTTTGCGTGCGGCGCGGCCCAGCCGCGCGGCGCGCTCCGTGTCTTGCAGCAGCGAGGCCAGAGCGCCGGCCAGCGCCTCGGGATCGCCGGGGGGAACCAGCAAGCCGGTCGCGCCGTCCTGGATCACCTCAGGCAAACAACCCACGGCGCTGGCGGCCAGAGGCACGCCCGTAGCCGCGGCTTCCAGCGCCACGCGGCTGGAACCTTCGGAGCCGAGCGAAGGCAAGACTACGCACGTCGCCGCAGCGAAAACGCTCTCGATGTCATCGCGCAAGCCGGTGAAGGCCAGGACGTCCTCCGGGCAGCCGAGTTCCCGGGCGTGCCGGACAGTCTGGGCATAAGCGCCCGGCGTGCGTTCATCGCAGGCGCACAGCGCGCGCACTCCGGGAACGCGTTGCTCGCGCAGCAGCCGCGCCAGGGCCTGAAAGAAAATCTCGTGGCCTTTGACGCGCTCAAGCCGCGCGGCCATTACTATGAACGGCGCGCCCGGTGGAACGTGGAACTGCGTGCGGATAGTTGCGCCGTCCACCTGGGGCGAGAAGCGCGCCAGGTCCACGCCTTCAGGCAGCAGCGAGATCTTCCGCGGGTTGAAGCCCGGCAAGGCGCACAACCGCTCGTAAATGACCCGCGAGGG
>Ga0187861_10002251_pt1 | contig 18390 bp, 7 predicted proteins | sample June2016WEW_10_1_3_FD_132986 | JGI IMG/M metagenome (GOLD analysis project Ga0187861, IMG submission 132986) | Peatland microbial communities from SPRUCE experiment site at the Marcell Experimental Forest, Minnesota, USA - June2016WEW_10_100 | ecosystem: Environmental > Terrestrial > Soil >...
CGGGCGAGTTCCAGATGGGCCAGCAAGGCCTCGCGGAACCGGTCCACCCCGTGAAGATCACGAAGCCGTTCTACTTGGGCAAGTATGTGGTGACGCAGGCGCAGTATGAAAAGGTCATGGGCGCAAACCCGAGCCGCTGGAAAGGCGCGGACTTGCCTGTGGAACAAGTGTCGTGGGACGATGCGAAGAAGTTCTGCGAGGTGGCCACAACGATTCTGAGCCGCGACCGTAAGGGAGCGGAGACCAAACCGCTTGCTAATGCGCGCGGCTCGGAACTTTCAATTCGCCTGCCGACGGAAGCGCAGTGGGAATACGCCTGCCGCGCCGGGACAACGACGGAATACAACACGGGCCAGGGCGAAGCGGCGCTGGAAAAGGCGGGTTGGTATATCAAGAACTCCGGGGGCAAGACGAATCCCGTGGGCAAGAAAGCTCCCAACGCCTGGGGCTTGTACGACATGCACGGCAACGTCTGGGAGTGGTGCGAGGACAGGTGGGGGGAGAGGTACGACGCACAAGCGGCGCAGGCCGACCCGACGGGGCCGACCACCAGCAACAATCGTGTCTTGCGGGGCGGTGCCTGGTGCAATGACCCCGGCGGGTGCTGTTGCGCTTGCCGCGACCAGAGCGGCCCCGGAGGCCGGGTCGACCGCGACGGCTTCCGGGTGCGCATGGCCCTGCCGCTCGGCGGCGCACCCGTCGCCGTTCAACCTGAAACCCCAATCCAGAAACCTGAAACCCCGCCCGCCCCGCCGCCCGCCGAGGTGGCGGCTTATGCCAAAGCCAACGGCCTGGAACCCGCGCTGTCCTTGGATCTCGGCGGCGGCGTGAAGATGGAAATGGTGCTTGTGCCAGCGGGCGAGTTCATGATGGGGTCGGAAGATGATCCTGAGGCCAAACCAGAGGAAAAGCCTGCCCACAAGGTGAAAATTAGCCAGCCGTTCTACATCGGCAAATACGACGTGACTGTGGCGCAGTTCCGGGTGTTCGCGGACGCCAGAAAGTTTCAGACGGAAGCGGAGAAAGGCGGCGAAGGCTGGACTGCGAAGGACGGCAAACCGCAGTTTGCGCGCGGCGTCAACTGGCGCAATCCTGGCTTCAAGCAGGAAGACAATCATCCCGTCGTGGTCGTTACGTGGAACGACACTCAGGAGTTCTGCAAATGGGCGAGCGAAGTGGCGCAAGCCTCTGGCTTGCGAACGCAATCCGGAGGATTGCGCCACACGGTGCGCTTGCCAACTGAAGCGGAATGGGAATACGCGGCACGCGGGCCGAAAAATCCGAAGTATCCGTGGGGCGACAAGTGGGAAGGAATACCGGCAAACGTTGCGGATGCCTCGCTGCGGCGAGAGGGCTTCAACATGCAGTGGGGTGAGATCAAGGAGGACGACGGCTACCCGTTTACGTCGCCCGGCGGCGCGTACAAAAATGCCAGTTGGTGCGGAGCCTTCGACATGGCAGGCAACGTGTGGCAATGGTGCCAGGACTACTTCAACGACAAATACTACGGCGAATCTCCTGCGGTTGATCCGCAGGGACCGGCCACGGGCGGCGAGCGCGTGTTGCGCTGCGGCTGCTGGATTTTTCCACCGGCCGGTTGCCGTTCGGCGTATCGCCGCACGGCCCCCCCTGGAAACCGTGATGCCACTGACGGCTTCCGCGTCGTTGTTGAGTGTGCGTTGGCCAGGAAAGAGGCGCCCATACAACCGGCAGCGACTAATCAAAAGCCTGAAACTCCGGCGCTTCCTAAGGAGACGTCGCTCGACCTCGGCGGGGTGAAGATGGACATGGTGCTGGTCCCGGCGGGCGAGTTCATGATGGGTGCGGACGATGGCGAGGCAAACGAGAAGCCCCTCCACAAGGTGAAAATCAGCCAGCCGTTCTACATCGGCAAGTACGACGTGACTGTGGAGCAGTTCAGGGTGTTCGCGGACGCCACAAATTTTCAGACGGAGGCGGAAAAATATAAAACTGGAAATACGGCCAAGGACGGGAAGTGGCAAATGGACGCGGCGGGGGTCAACTGGAAGCAACCGGGTTTCGCGCAGACACCGCAGCATCCGGTCGTACTGGTATCGTGGAATGATGCCCAGTCATTCACAGCGTGGCTGACCAGACTTTCAGGCCGTGACATACGGCTGCCCACGGAAGCCCAATGGGAATACGTGGCGCGTGGGCCAGGCAGCCCGAAGTATCCGTGGGGCGAAAAGTGGGAAGGAATACCGGCAAACGTTGCGGATGCCTCGCTCAAAGCGGCCGGCTTCAGCATGGAGTGGGGTCAGATCAACGAGGATGATGGATTTCCGTACACCTCACCCGTGGGGCACTACAAGAACAGCGCCAGTTGGTGCGGCGCTTTTGACATGGCGGGCAACGTTTGGCAGTTAGTCGAGGACAGGTTCAGCGACAAGTATTACGCGGTATCGCCGAACGTTGACCCACTAGGACCAACAAATGGAGGTGAGCGGGTGTCTCGTGGTGGTTCTTGGGCCAATGTCCCAGGCATTTGCCGGTGTGCCCGCCGTACCCACTGGAGGCCTGAAGGCCGTGCTGCCGATTGCGGCTTCCGCTGCGTGCTGGCCCTGCCGGGCGGCGGCGCACCTGTCGCCGTCCAACCACAGACCACAATCCAGAAACCTGAAACCCCGTCCGCCCCGCCGCCCGCCGAGGTGGCAGCCTATGCCAAAGCCAACGGCTTGGAGCCCGCACTGAGTTTGGACCTCGGCGGGGTGAAGATGGACATGGTGCTGGTGCCGGCGGGCGAGTTCATGATGGGGTCGAACGATGGCCGCGACGATGAGAAACCTGTCCACAAGGTGAAGATCAGCAAACCGTTCTACATGGGGAAGTACACTGTCACCGTGGCGCAGTTTCGGGCCTTTGCGGCCGCGACGAAGCACGTCACTGAAGCCGAGAAATGCGGGAAGGGTTTCACCATGAAGGACGGGAAATGGCAGGAACTCGTTGGGCTCAACTGGATGGCGCCGGGCTTTTCCCAGGGGGATAAGCACCCGGCGTGCCTTATCACGTGGAACGACGCCCAGGAGTTCTGCAAGTGGGCGGCAATGAAGACGGGGCGGGGTGTAGGCTTGCCGACCGAAGCACAGTGGGAGTATGCCTGCCGGGCGGGCACAACGACAAAGTACAACATTGGCGACAAAGACTCCGATATCGAACAGGCAGCGTGGTGCCGTAATAATTCAGGGCTGCACACGCATCCCGTGGGGCAGAAGAAGCAGAATGCCTGGGGCCTGTACGACATGCACGGGAACGTGTGCCAGTGGGTGCAGGACTACTTCAGCGACAAATACTATGCCGATTCCCCGCCCGTTGATCCGAAAGGTCCGGAGAACGGAGAAAGACGTGTGCTGCGCGGCGGTTGCTGGAATGATAACCCGGAGATTAGCCACTCGGCGCACCGGGACTCTGACAAGCCTGCAAACCCGAACGCCAGTAACGGTTTTCGCTGTGCGCTGGACCTGCCGGGCGGCGGCGCACCCGTCACCGTCCAACCTGAAACCACAAAACAGAAACCGGACGCCGGGGAAGCGGGCGCCTGGCTGCCGCTGGACCTGTCCTCAAGTTGCACCGTTGACATCATCAGCACCGCAACGCACCAGGCCGCGGATCAATTCACCCACAGCAAAGGCACGCTTACGAGCGCAAGTTGGCTGCGGCAGAACGGCAACCCAGAGCCGGGGATTCCCGAGGACGGCCGTGTGGCCATCCCGGATACCCAGCCGGCCGGGTTCCTTCAGGTGCGCATGCCGCCCGCGAAGAACGCCTTTCTCCTTAGCGGGCCGCAGGGCCGTCAACCGCAACCGGTCACTGTTGATCTGGCCCTTAACCAGCGCGGCTGCTATGCGGAGCTGGCCATTCTGCACTGCACCCACTTCGGAAACGGAACCGTGCGTGTCACCCTCCGCTATGAAACAGGGCCGGAGGGCACTGCCATTCTTCACGCCCTGGACTGGAATCCCAAAAGGGAAGGCCCGGTCCCCGCGAACCTGCGCTTGGCGGTTACGGTGAGGGATACCTTTGGCCATGGTAAAGTTTTTGTAGGGGAAATGTTCGCTGAACGAATTCCCGCCGACCCACGGCGCATATTGCGTTCGCTGGTCTTCACATTCGATACGTTGACAGCCCCAATGCGAAATGCGGAAGAAGCTGCCAAAGGCTTTTTCACCATCGGGATCTTCGCCCTCAGCGCGCGCCCGGCGGGCAAGCAGCCTATAGCAGGGAAAATTGACGACCCCGCCGCGAAGGAAGCGAAGAAGAAGCAGGACGAGTCCTGGGCGGGGCGGGAGAAGACGCGCGCGGCCCAGCCGGACGCCGGCGCGCTGCCGAAGGAACTGACGCTGGACCTTGGCGGCGGCGTGAGGATGGACATGGTGCTGGTGCCTGCGGGTGAGTTTATGATGGGCAGTTCCAGGAAACCCAGTGCGTCCTGGCAGGGCAACGAGGGGCCGGTCCACAAAGTGACGATTACGAAGCCCTATTATGTCGGCAAATATCCAGTTACAGTGGCGCAATTCACCGCGTTCGTCCACGCCAAGAAGTACGAGACGGAGTGTGAGAAGGGCGGCAACAGGGGCAACAGCGTGAAAGACGGCAGGTTTAGCGAACGAACGGACGTTAACTGGCGTCAACCGGGTTTCGAACAGGCGCCGGACCATCCCGTGGTTCTGGTGTCCTGGAACGACGCCCAGGCTTTCGTGGCTTGGGCCAGCGGGCAAACGGGGCGCGACGTCCGGCTGCCCAGCGAAGCGCAGTGGGAGTACGCGGCGCGGGGACCCAAGAGCCTGGAATACCCCTTCGGCGACAAGTGGGACGGGCTGAAAGTGAACCACGGGGACGTCACCCTGAAGAACAGCGGCTGGCGGGAAGGCAGCTTCTCGAACGACAACGACGGTTATGCGTTCACGTCGCCGGTGGGCAAGTTCAACAACGCAAGCTGGTGCGGCGCCTATGACATGGTCGGCAACGTGTGGCAGTGGATTCAGGATTGGCGCGCGGACTACCCGGCGGAAGCGCAGGTGGATCCGCAAGGGCCTGCCGACGGCCAAATTCGCGTTACGCATGGCGGTTGCTGGGACTGTGGGCCTGAGCACTGTCGCGCGGCGTGTCGTGCGGGAACCATTCCAACCGGCCGGTGGGTTAATGGCAGCTTCCGCGTGGCGGTGGACGCCCGGGGCGGCACTGCGGGCGGCGCTGTTCAACCATAATCGTGGCGCCTCTTTGCCGTTTCGGGCGTAGGGCGGGTTGGCAACCCGCCCCGCCCTGCCCGCCCAGATTTTTATGCGCACCTCATTTCGCCCAAAGTTTAAGGAGTTACGTGAACGCCAGAGGAAAAATCGCCACAGAGGGCACATGAGGACACAGAGAACATGGACAATAGGACCCTCTCTGTGTCCTCTGTGTCCTCTGTGGCTGGCCGTTGGGTGTACGTTGTGGTAGATACAGAGCAACCTGGGGCGCGTGTGTGCATGGACAATGAACTGCCAGACCTGATCGGCCAAGTCATCGGCGGTTGCCGCATTGACCGCAAGGTCGGCGGCGGCGCGATGGGCGCGGTGTACCAGGGGGTGCACCTCGCTCTCCAGAAGCCCGTCGCGGTGAAGATCATGTCGGCAAAGCTGGCGGGCGATCCGCAGTTCGTCCAGCGTTTCCTGACGGAAGCGCGTCTGGCCGCTCAGATCGAACATCCCAACATCGTCCAGGTGCTCAACGTCGGCAACGCCGGGCCGCTGCACTACATCGTCATGCAGTTGGTGGAAGGCGAGTCCGTGGCCGCGCGCATCGCGCGGGAAGGGGCGCTGCCGTGGCGCGACGCGGCGCGCATCGCCCTGGGTGTGGCGCGCGGCCTTGGCGCGGCCCACGCCAAGAACATCATCCACCGCGACATCAAGCCCGCCAATATACTCTTGACCGCCCAAAGCGAAGTAAAGGTCGCCGACCTGGGCCTGGCCAAAGCTGTCGCCTTGGAACAAGACACCCAGCTCACCCAAGTCGGCGAGACTATGGGCACGCCCCAGTACATGCCGCCCGAGCAGGCCGCGGACGCGCGCACGGCCGATGCCCGCAGCGATATCTACTCGCTGGGCTGCACGCTTTACCATCTCTTGACCGGCGCGGCGCCGTTCTCGGGCCCCACCGCCGTCAGCGTGATCCAGAAACATCTTGTGGACCCCGCGCCCAATCCGTCCGCGCAACACAGCGGCATCCCGCGGGCGCTTGCGGACCTGGTGGTGCGCATGATGGCCAAGCAGCGTGGCGACCGGCCGCAGAGCATGGAGGAAGTGGCCGCGGCACTGGAACAGCTCTTGGGCGCAGGCCCCGCAGGCGCAGCACGCCGGCCGCACATGGGGTTGGCGGTCGCGGCCGGCGCCGCCGCGGCCGTGTTGCTGCTGCTGGCGCTCGCCGTCTTGCGCCACTCGCCCGCGCAGGATCTGTACGAGAAAGCCCAGGCCCACTGGCGGGAGGACCCCGCGGACTACGAGGGCGCAGCAAGGGAGTTCGATAAAGTCGCGGAACAGTTCCCCGGCACGTCTTGGGCGGGAAAGGCGGAAGAGGCCGCGGCAACCGTCAGGCTGGAGCGGGAGCAGGCGGCCCAGGGCAGGTTCGTGCAAGCCGAGAAGCACGCCCAGGCCGCCGCGCAGGCGCACGATTACGCCCAGGCGCTGAAGGTCTGGGATGACTTTCCCGAACTGCTGAAGTTAGGCGAGTTCGCCGAGAAAGTCCGTGTGGCGAGGCTCAAAGCGCGCCTGCCCGTGCGCGTCGCCGGCTTCATGCAGGCGCTCCAGACACCCGAGCGGATTGCCGCGGCCTTGCCGTATCTGGAACCGGAGGAACTTGCGGCCAAAGGCCGCGAGCCTGTCATGTTCTTCATGAAATTGTTACGCGGCGCTATGGCTCTGGGTTGGGACATGGAAGGCGTGGAGATGAAGACGCTGGACTTCAGCCCGGATCTGAAGACCTGCAACGTAACGGTGGCCATGAAATTGGTCAACAAGTTCAACAAGCAGCACGAAGCCAAAGACAGCCCGCAGACGTGGCTGCTCGAAAAAGACGAATGGTACCTGCAATTCAAGCCGGCGGACGCGCGGTAAGAGACAGTTCATGTCGCTGAATGTAGCGCAGACTTCCAGTCTGCTGTATCGCGGGCTTCCAGCCCGCAGAACGTTCCTTGGCTCTCTGGACGCTCACAACTACCCACGCCCTGCCGACTGGAAGTCGGCGCTACAGCAGGTTGGAAACCTGCGCTACAGCAGCTCAGCAGCCCCATCAAGAGACAGGCACCCTGAAATGGAAGGATTCTGAATGAACATTCATGCGCGCGCGAGGCTGGTTGGGACGGCACTGCTCCTGTTCGTCTGCACGGCGGCGTATATGGCCGAACCGGCCGCGCCGCCGGCGCCGCAACCGCACCTCGTCTTCGCTCACTACATGACCTGCTTCACCAATGATCTGGACTTCTGCAAACAGGAAATCCAGATCGCCCAAGCCCACGGCCTCGACGGCTTCGCCATGGACTTCGGTGAATGGGTCGGAGGCGACGCGAAGCCGACCCGCTACGTGGAGAACATGGACACCATGTTCGAGGCCGCCAAGCAACTCGGCACGGACTTCAAGCTGCTGCTCACGCCCGAGTACTCGGTCCAGCCTGTAGACGTGAACATCGAGCACATGGTCAAGCGCTACTACGACCATCCCAACGCCCTGCGGCACGAGGGCAAGTTCTGCCTGTCCAGCTACGGCATGGGCGGCGGCGCTTATGAGCAGCCGTTGAACAAGCTCAAAGCCGAGGGCAAGAAGATCTTCTTCATCCCCCTCTCCGGCGTGGGCCGCTTCGAGATGTCCGAAAGTCTGGAGAACGGCCTGCGGCTCTGCCAGGAGCCGCACGTGGACGGCATCTGGCGCTTCGCCTGCGACGACTCGCCCTGGGGCCTGATCAACACCAACGCCAACCTCCGCCGCGCCGCCCTGCGCGCCAACAAGCTCTACATGGCCGGCATCGCCCCCTACTACAACAGCGCCAACGTGCGGGACATGCAGGGCCTGCACGGTTATGGCGCCGTCTGGGAAGGGATCATCCGGGACAACGCGGACTGGGTTGAGATCGTGACCTGGAACGACTACAACGAAGACACCAACCTGATGCACTACAAATGGAAACAGTACTGGGACAAACAGACCTACAACCGCGACGGCGCTTTCCTCGAGGCCACCGCCTACTACGTGAGCTGGTACAAACGCGGCAGCCCGCCGCCAATCACGCAGGACAAGGTCTTCTTCGCCTATCGCGACCGCGGCCGCTGGCTGACCAAGGCCTGGGACCCGTCGAAGAAAGAGTGGCATATACACACGCTGGGAAAGTGGCCCTTTACTCAGATTCACGACGACGTCCTGGACCGCCTGTACTTCAGCGCGTTCCTGACGGCCCCGGCGCAGCTCACAGTGCGCCTCGGCGGCCAAAGTAAGAACTGCGCCCTGCCGGCCGGAGTCAGCCACGGCGACCTGCCGCTGGCGCCGGGCGTGCCGCAGTTCACCTTGAGGCGGGACGACAAGCTAGTGCTCGACGTTGTCGGCCGCCGTTCGGTCATTGGGCAGGAAACCGAGGAGAACAGCTTGTATCTCCCGGGCCATGCGCAAAGCCGCTTATGGGCGGGCATGGCCGTGGCCGGGACAGCCGCCAGCCTGTCTGCCAAAACGGCGCAACTGCATGAGGGCGCCGAACTGCAAGCCGCGGGAGGCGTCGAGGCGGTGTTCATTCCCACTAAGTCTGCCGCTGGCGTCACGTTCGCCGTGAGCGGGTTGAAGACCGGCATGTACAACCTGCGCTTCCGCTATTCCAACCCGAACGCCTACGATCGCCGGCTGACGCTGCAGGCCGACGGCGCGCCGCTCCGGAACCCCGAGGAAAAGTACCGCATCCCGCTCTGGTTGCCGCCGACCGGCAAGGACCAGTGGGCCACCGCCACGCTGATGTGGACCTTGTACGATCAAACCACCCAGTTGAAGATCGAATGCTCCCAGAAGGCCGACGCCCTGCCCGGCTGGAACGACACCGCCGAGGTCCTCATTGCCGGCATCGAGTTAGTGCGCCCAGACCCGCCAACTTTCGCCCCGCCGCCACCCAGCGTGTTCCCTGAACTGGTCGCCATCCCCGGCGGCGCCTTCACTATGGGCGGAACGTCCACCGAGGCCGACGAGGCCCCCGCCGCCAAAGTTACGCTTTCCCCGTTCGCCATCGGCAAGTACGAAGTCACGAATGCGGAGTTCGAGCAGTGTAGCCCAGCGCATCGCCAATGGCGCGACGGCTACTCCTGGCGGGACCGCGAACCTGTCATCTACGTGGATTGGCGTGAGGCCGCCCGTTACTGCAACTGGCTCTCGCAACAGGCCAAGCTGGCTCCGGTCTACGACGAAAAAACGTGGGACGCCAACATGCAGGCCGAGGGCTTCCGGCTCCCCACCGAGGCCGAATGGGAGTACGTCGCGGCCGGCCGTGACGAGCAGCGGCCATATCCTTGGGGCAAGGAGGAGCCGAAGCCCTACGTCCACGGCAACTTCCCCGGACCGCAGGTGCTCGAAATCCCGGCTTTCGTCCGCAGCCAGGATGCCCAAGGCACCACTGTGGTCGGTTCCTTCCCGGCAGGCGCCAGCCGCGATGGCGTGCTGGATTTGGCAGGCAACGTGGCCCAGTGGTGCACGGACTGGTATCAGCCCTACTCGCCCGGCGACAAGACCAACCCCGTGGAGACCCGCGAGAGCCACAGCCGCGTCATCCGCGGCGGCTCCTGGGGCTACTACGGCTGCAGCCAGCGCTGCAAGGACCGTGAGTTCAACAGCCAGAGCTACCCCGGCTACATCTACATCGGTTTCCGCGTGGCGCTCTCAGAAGCCGGGTGGAAGAAGCTCGGGGGCGGCAAGTGACAAAGAAATTGAAAAAATGGTAACCGTTCAGTCCCCCCCGGCCATCCTGGTCCCGAGGTGCAGTGGATGGGAAGAATGGGAAGGATGGGAAATATGGGAAGAAGTGATGATGAGTCCTCCCATCGTTCCCATTCTTCCTATTCTTCCCATTCTTCCCATTCTCTTCCCCGCGGTCGCGGGAAGGCCGAGGTGGGACTGAACGATTACCAAAATTCCTGAGCTCAGGAGTTCTGCATCAACGCGCCGCCAGGTAGCCCCAGACGTACGCGTTGGGACCCATGGTCTGGTCAATGCAGAATTCGCATTCCATGATCATCAAACGCACGTCGAAGAACGCTTCCGTCGTCGGCCACTCGTAGGCGCCAGGCTGGCAGCCCTTGCCGAGGAACCAGGTGATCTCCCAGGAGTTTGTGCCGGAGAATTTGAAATCAATGTTGCCGTAAGGCGTCAGGCCGAGCGGCGGCTTCTGGCCGGTGGCCAGGGAGTCCATGTTCAGCGGATGCTGGATCGGATTCGCCCCGACGCCGGACGTGTACACCAGGTTGCTCGGATTGGCGCCGCCCGGAAACAGACAAGCCTTCAAGGCGCCCGCCAGGTACTTGGCGTCGGTCGTCAAGTAGTGGGCGCGCACCAGCGACACCGCGCCGTGCGGCGTGCTGTAGAAACCGATGATATGCGGCTTGCCAAAATCGTCCGAGGCGATGCCGAACGCGTTGTTCTGCTGGTAAGCCAGCGAGCCGTCGGCGTCGGCAATTACCGCGTGCCGGGCGTTTTGCCTGACCTGCGGATCGCCCAGGCCCTCCGGCAGGCGGGCATAGGTAAAGGCGGCATCGCGCGCGACATAGTTTCCGCGGAACGCCGGCGTGCCGTTGGTCTTCAGTGTCGTCTCTTCCAGGAAGATGGCGTTCCACTGCGGATCGCGGGTCAGGGCATAGAGACAGACGGCCGCCCGCGCGCGCTCGTCGCTCAGTCCGCCGGCCCACACAGGGTGCTCATCTTTCCAAGTGCCCTGCGCCTTGCGTTTGGCCCGGTCGCTCTCCGCCCACTGCATGGCCTTGAGCGCGGTCTCACGGTAGGTCTTGGCCAACGCCTGGTCGTAAGGCTCCAGCACCTGCGCAGCGCGCGAGGCCACGGCGGCGTAGATGCAACTGGACTTCAGGTCGGGCGCGTAGACGTAGGCGGGCATGTGCTGCTTCCAGCTCACCTCCCCGTTGCCCGGGTCGCCGTTGGTCTCGATGCCGAAGCGGCAACCGCCATCCGGCAATTGGAGCCTGCGGAACAGATCCAGCTCGAACAGGCATTCCTTGAGCAGGTCCGGCCCCGGGGCATCGTTGGGAATGTTGAGCTTGAGGCCCTTGAAGTACTCGGGGAACAGCTCCAGCAGTTCAAGCTGCCAGAAGGTGGTGGTCGTCATGTGGGTGATGCGGCGCGGGTTCCAGTCGCCCGCGTCGTGATAGCCGCCCCAGGCTTCGGGAACAGCTTGGCCGGTGTCCTTGGCGGCCAGGTCCTTTTGCGGGTCGCCGCCGTCCAGGATCGAATAGGCGGATTGAGTGATCGGCATACAATCGTTCACGCCGGGTTTCCAGCAGGTTGGGCGGACAAAGTCGGTGTAAGGCGGGCCGAGTTCCATGCCGCTGCGCTGGTTGAAGAAGCCTTTCATCTGCACCCAGAAGGCCTTTTCCCAGGTCTTGGGGCCAATCTCGAATGGATAGGAGCACCCCAGGCCCTCGACCTCCACGCGGTATTGTCCCGGCGTCTTGAAGTCCGAGAAGTCCAGCGGGGACACGGCAGCGCCATTGAAGTTCCGCGTCGTTTGCATCTTCTCCGGCTTGTCCGCGGGCCAGGCCTCGCCAACCGTGCCCGTGTAAACGCGCTGGCCGCCGGCGGCCTCGACGAGGTGGAACGTCAGCTTGGGCGGGAAAACATAGCCGCCGCCAGCGCCCATCCAGAGCGACAGAAAGGCGCGCTTGAGCGGGTCGTCCGAACGGAAGCCGACCTGGTTGACGTGGATGGATTCGGTCCAGGCCTTGGCCGTGTCGAAGACCAGCGTCGCTTCCGGTTTCTGCGTGTTGAGATAGCCAAGCGCTATGCTGTAGGTTTTGCCCGGCGTCAAGGGCTGCGGGAGTTTCAAGAAGATGTTGTGCCGAATCGTTATCCCGGTTTGCGCAGGTTGCTGCCAGTCGTCAGGCTTGGACTTGCGCATTACCGCCAGCGGAGCGATTTCCTTCGCGAACGCGGGATCATCCGGGGACTTGATCTTGTAGTTTGCGGCATCGTCCGCTTCAGCCAGGAGCAGCGGGTCGCCGGAAAAGCCCTCAAAGGCGACCAGGCCGCTCTCTTTTCCAGGGGGCCCGATCAACATGCCCAGGTCCTTGCCGTTACGCTTCAGGCGCGGACGGTCTTTGCCGCCCTTGTCGTCCTTCACGTCGCCCGGCTGCGGCTGGTAGTCGCTCAGTTTGCAGGGCGTGATCTTCCCGGAGTGAATCTGCAGGGCCAGGACATCCGGCGCGGCGGCATAGACTGCCTGTATCTCCGGCGAATCGGGCGTGGGCTTGGCGTATTTCGCGCGATTTGCCTGGCGGTCCTTCTCCGCTTGGATGCGCGCCTCCTCCTCCTGTTTGGCCAGCGCGACGCGTGCCTTGCGGATATTGTCGTCCGGCTTGACAGCCAGGATGGCGAGGACGCGCACGTCCACTGCGCCGTCGCCGCCCCAATCGCCCATCATCTGCCACTGCGCCACTTTGCCCAAAGCCAGCACGCCCTTGCCAGGTTCGTTGCCTTGGGAGAAAGACGCCCCGGAGTTCGGGGTGAGCACCACCGCCTGATCGGACGGCCGCGGCAGCGCAAAATGCCACGTGCGGGAGTGCTCCGCGGCATCGCCCAACAGAAACCTGAGCGTCTTCAGAGTATTGCGCGGGCCGACCTTGAGCTGCAGCGCCGGACAGTCGTCGCTGTGAGTGCTCAAGTCCGCATTGGGGATCAGCACGACACCGGCCCCGCCTTTGGGCGACATGCCGTTGGCGTCGAGCGAAACGCTGCCGTTCTCGATCTTGGCTTTCTTCTCCCACGTGCCGTAGGCAAACAAGAAAGGCCGGTCGAGCTTGATGACCGCCGGCTCGGCCGGCTCGCCGGCGGGCTCCGCCGCTTGCGCCCCGCCTGCCAAGATGGCGTACATGCTGGCGGCTGCCCACAACACCCCACTTGGGTTTGGATTCATTGTCTAGTCTCCTGTGCCTTCGCGCTTAACCGCATACACCAACCTTCGTCCTACAACGAACGATCAGCCACAGAGAACACAGAGGACACAGAGGGTTCTTGCTGTTCTTGTTTACACTCTCTGTGTCCTCTGTGTCCTCTGTGGCAAAAAGTCATTGTAGTTGTCAGAACCGGCTCTTGTGTTCTCCCACCTCTTGTGAAACATTACGCGCAAGCGGCACTTTTCGCGCTAGACTGTGAGCAAGGAGTCAGGCCAGTGCCTCCAGCCAGTCCTAACGTTGACGCCCGTGGTGTTCTGCTGTTGTGCCAGAGCCCGGGAACGCTCAGCGCCTTGTCCGCCATTCTTGTGGGTGGCAGGGAAACCATCGTCCCCTACCGCGACCTGCCCGAAGCCTGGGAGCAGGTCAAGAGCGGCAAGGTCGCTTGCGCGGTGCTTGAGGCGCAGGAGCCGCCGCCGGACGCCTTGGCCTTCTTCCGGGCTGTCCGGAGCACAACCAAGACCTGCGCCATCCCTTTCCTTTTCCTGATCACCGACCAGACGGTTATCCCGGAGTTGAGCAGCTTCGGGCCTGAACTCGCGCCGGACGCGTGGCTGGTGCTCCCTTGCTCGTCCAACCAATTCCTGAAACAGGTGCGCACGCTGCTGAGCAGCAAGAAAGGGAAACCGCCTGCAGCAGACAGAATTTCGGGCAAGCGCTCCTCCCCGGTCCTGCCATCCGTGGCGGCGGAGCAGCCGCCGGCGCGCAAAAGATCGGACACCGCGGCGCCGGCAAGCTTCTCGCCCGAGGAGTTGCTGAGCGGGCCGGGCGCAATCTTCTCGGGCAGGCTGGGCGTGCTGGACGTTGCCAAGATCATCCACATCGTGGAACCTCTGCGCCTGACCGGCGTGCTGAAGGTGACCGACGGCAAATGCCACGGCCAGGTATATTTCGTTGAGGGCGCTGTGCGCCACGCCGAGATGCTCGAAATGCAAGGCCCCGACGCGCTCGTGCTGTTTCTCCATCTCAAGACCGGCGCGTTCCGCTTTGATCTTGCGCCTGCCACGGACCAGCGCACCATCGAAGGCAACGCCATGTCCGTGCTGCTCGAAGGCCTGCGCCAGATGGACGAGGCCAGTAACATGGTAAGCCAGTTCAAGCAGCGCCGTTCGTCCCGGATTATCGCGGCTCCTCCGCCTTGAGCCCTTATTGGTGCGCGCGCTGCCAAGGGAGACGGCGGGACATTTGCTGCTGTGCACCCCGCCGCTTCGCCGCTTCATGCCGCTCAATTGGGCCTTGATTGGCCGGGAGTGCGCGTCTAATATGTTGGGCGGTGTGCCAGGATTCGTCCCCGTAGCTCAGTTGGATAGAGCGCTGGTTTCCTAAACCGGAGGTCGTGGGTTCAAGTCCCGCCGGGGATACCATCCAAGAGCAGGCAAACAATCAGAGGTTTCAGGAGTGGAAATGGCCTTGACAACGCAACATCAACGCAGCCTTGTCTGAATTGAGCAGGTGTCCACAGAACTCAAAAGGAGGGACCCAAGTGGTCAGCGATCCTCTGGTGGAAAAGGTGGTCAGACGCATCACGGAAGCACTGCGTCCGGCCAAGATCATCCTGTTCGGTTCCCGCGCAACCGGGAACGCACGGCCGGACAGTGATCTGGATCTGCTGGTGATATGCGATGAGCCGGTTTCCAAGAGGGAAACGCAACTGGCCATCCGGCGCCTCTTCCCCGTGCAGGATTTTTCCATGGACGTCTTTGTCCTGACACCCGGCGAGTATGAGAGGCAGAAGAAGGTGGTTTCAACCGTGGGCCGCACAGCGTTCCGCGAGGGAGTTGTGTGCTATGGACGATAAAGAGCTTACCGTGCGCCGTTGGGTAACCAAGGCGGAGCATGATCTGCTCACCGCGCGGACGATGCTTGGCACTGAGACGCCGCCAGCCGACGTGGTCTGTTTCCACTGCCAGCAATGCGCGGAGAAAACGCTGAAGGCATTCCCGGTGCTGCGCGATCAGGATTTTCCGAAGACACACGATCTCAAAGAGTTGCTGGTTTTGTGCGAGAGGCATGACGCCGGCTTCGCCACGCTTCGCGACAATGCCGCTGGCTTGACCGACTATGCAGTCCAGCCGCGTTATGCCGACGACTGGCGCGACATCCCGGTTGACGAAGCATCCAAGGCGCTTGCGCTTGCCCGCCACGCGATGGAGTTCGTGCTGCCTAGACTTCGCCTTTTCAGCGAGGGTGGCAGCCCTGGTTGAGGAACCGGGGGTCGTGGGTTCAAGTCCCGCCGGGGATACCACTCATTTGCGGATTTCGGATTGTTGATTGTGGATTGGCACAGGGCGGGGGCAGGCGGGTTTGGCCTTGCAGGGAACTTGGGAGGCTGATTTACTCGTAAGCGAAAGGAAGACATGCCCGAAGAACTGTACCCATCCAGCTACGTTTGCGACTGCGGCCAGCAGATTGATTTCTTCGAGAACACGATCCGTGAGATGAAGGCTGGCAGCCTGAAGAAGCGGATCTGCATAGATGAAGGAGGCGCGGACCCACACCTTGTTTACTTCTTCAAAGGCGCGTTTGACGGCATCTATTGTCCCGTCCACAAGAAGAGCTACGACTTGCCGCGCCGGGAAGTCCCCGAAGACCTGAAGTTTACGCCGAAACAGGGCCAATACCTGGCGTTCATCTACTACTACACGAAGCTCAACAGGCGCGCTCCCGCGGAACGGGACATGGAAATGTACTTCTGCACAACGCCGCCCACTGTCCACCAGATGGTGTTGACACTGGAGAAGAAGAAGCTGATTGCCCGCGTTCCAGGGGTTGCGCGTTCGATTGAGTTGCGTGTGCCGCGCGAAAAGATTCCCGACTTGGAGTAGTATACAGGCGTGGTTTGACTTGCCGGGAGCTTGCAGAGAGGAGTGGTGGTCTGTCACCTTTAACTGGAGAGGAGTGGTGGTCTGTCACCTTTAACTTGTCACCTTTAACTTTTCCGCCGCACCGCCAAAACCGGCTGTTCTGGACAATGAAAAAAATTTCAAAAAAACACTTGATTTAGCCTTAAATGTAGGGTTTACTACCCGATGAGTGCAGCGAGGGAGTGTTGAGTCACATGATTAGCTGGCAGTCGAGTCCACATAAACGGTCACTTTGTCCAGTCTCCAGACGGACCGGACAAGGTACGCTGTTGCCGTTTACCGCGGCAAAAGCTGCCATGCGCCTCTATAGTAATCCCGAAGAGGATATAACAGGAGGCGCGGCACCCTAGAAGAGGCGGACAAGGCAGACAGTCCAAACCTTCCGGGGTGCGAACCCCGGAAGGTTTTTTTTTGCGCGAAAGGAGCATGCGAGCGACAGAATGGCCGAACAAAATAAATAAAGGCCCCAGGCGCGGCAACGCCTGAGGCCCGTAGGAAGCCCGAGCGAGTCGAGATGAACGCAGTGACTACGTCCCTGCGGCCAGGGCTTCTTTGTCACTGAACATAGCCGGGAAGGAGGCGTTGTCAACAGCGGTGCGGATGTAGCTCAGGAGTAGAGTGCGAGCGTGCCAGGCTCGAGACGCGGGTCCGACTCCCGCCTTCCGCCCCAAACAGACAGTGGCGAGTGGCGAGCAACGAGTGGCGCCGCAGTGTGATGGGTCACAGGCCTCTTTCGTAAAGAGGCAGAGCGGGTTCGATTCCTGCCTGCGGCCCCAGACAGACAGGAACGAGGGGCGAGGGGCGAGGGACGAGGGATTAGTGGCGCCGCAGTGTGATGGGTCACAGGCCTCTTTTGTAAAGAGATGGAGCAGGTTCGATTCCTGCCTGCGGCCCCACAACGGGAAGTGCTGAATACTGCGGTTGCGGTGTGGCGAAAGGGTATCGTACCTGCCTGTTACGCAGGGGTTGGAGGTTCGAATCCTCCCGCCGCAGCCAGAACGGAAGGTGGTTAGCGGCCTTGTCGTCTAGCGGTTGAGGACGCCGGCCTTTCAAGCCGGAAACCGGGGTTCGAGTCCCCGTGGGGCCGCCAACGAAACCGCGGAGCGCAGATTGAATGAGTGGGGCGATGGTGAAACAGGATCACGCGACTTTCGCACTGTCGAAGCTCGGGTGCGACTCCCGATCGCTCCACCAACGGATAGCGAACCGGCCAAGTGGCCGGCACCGTCTCGAAAACGGCTGGTCGCTTTCATACGCGATGGGGCTCAGGACCTCCGCTATCCGCCAAGATTGTGGCACGGGCTTCCAGCCCGTGACGCATGGGCAGGATGCCCATGCTACGTGGGTCGGAGACGGAAGCGCGCCAGAGGCAAGGAGAGCTGGACCGGTTTGCTAAACCGGGGTCTGAAACACGATCAGCGGGTTCGAATCCCGCCGCTTCCGCCAAGACGCCTCCGAGGTGTTAGGGGCAGCATACCGGATTCTTACTCCGCGAGGTGGAGGTCCGAGTCCTCCCGGAGGCACCAGGACGGAGAGTACTGAGTGGAAAGTGCTGAGTACTGAGTGAACGCAAAGCGAGCGAAAGACGACTCAGTACTCAATACTCAGTATTCAGTACTCAGTACTCAGTACTCAGTACTCTGTACTGCGGTGGATGTTCCTCCCGTGAGCGGGAGGTGGTAGCGGGGGCGATGCGGACGAGACGCCCGCGGTACGAAAGCGCGTCCGTAGCTCGAGAGGCAGAGCAGCCGGCTTTTAACCGGCAGGGTGTGGGTTCGAGCCCCACGGGACGCAGGAACTCCTCGTCGGCCAGAAGCCAGGCCGCCAGACCCTCGATCTGGAAACGCGGGTGCGAATCCCGCCGGGGAGGCCATTGCCGGGTCGGCTAGAGGCAGGCCGCCTGATTCTGAATCAGGAAAGCGGGGTTCGACTCCCTGCCCGGCAACCAGAGCGAGAAAGGAGAGTGGTTCACGCGGTCGGAGTGTTCACGGTGGCACGCAACACTTCCAATGTTGAGGAGCGGGTTCGAGTCCTGCCGGCCGCAGAAGAACCCGCTGGCCTGTCGTCTAGCGGTAGGACACTGGGCCTTGAACCCGGGGACCGAGGTCCGAATCCTCGCGGGCCAGCCAAGAGAGGGGGTTTGTGGTGCAGGCATCCTGCCTGCACTGGCAGGTTGGGGATTGAGGAGGCAAGAGGGGCGCAGGCTGGAAGCCTGCACCACAATGGCACGTGGCGGGCATTCGTTCCGGTTGAACGAGCGAGTCTTATAAACTCGCCGGCCAGGTCCAACTCCTGGATGCCCGAAGTTGCCAATCGGAGCGTAGCGTAGCGGCGAG
>Ga0187861_10002260_pt1 | contig 18350 bp, 19 predicted proteins | sample June2016WEW_10_1_3_FD_132986 | JGI IMG/M metagenome (GOLD analysis project Ga0187861, IMG submission 132986) | Peatland microbial communities from SPRUCE experiment site at the Marcell Experimental Forest, Minnesota, USA - June2016WEW_10_100 | ecosystem: Environmental > Terrestrial > Soil >...
GACTCAAGGCCCTTGATGATGCAGATCAGGAAATCGCTCATGTGGGGGCTGTCGCTGCGTTGCTGGTCGCTGACGAAGAACGCGACCGCTTTGTACTTGCTGTGAAACTCGTATAAGCGGTGGCTGTAGCAGTGCAGGTCAGGGCTGCGCTCCATGCGCGTGATGTCGTCGAAGAAGACTGCTCTGACCTCGGGGTGCGCCCGCAGGTGCTCGAAGAGCTTGCGGCCGCCTGGGCGTTCGTCCATGGGTATTGTACCGCTGACGCCCTCGTCCTTGAACCACGCGGTCACTTCGAAGCCTTGCTGCCGCGCCCCGCGCTCAATGGACGCTTGCTGGAGACCGATGCTCTGCGCTTGTTCCTCAGTGCTCTTGCGCATATAGGCAACGGCATGATGGGAATCCGGCTGAATCATGACTGTCACTCCTGGCACCACGCTGTGCGATCCAAGGTCTATGGCTATCAGTTGTGGGCTAACGGCTTTGGTTGTCGGTCAGGCAGCATGGTATGCGAATCGCGAGTCCAATGTCAAGACAAATCATCTTGTTTTTGTGGTATCGCGCTGCCGCAGTCGCTCGACCAGCAAGCCAGCCAGGAGGTCCTCCAGTTCGTCAACATCCGTTGCAGTTAACGCAGTCTCTGCTTGCGTTATCGCCCATTTGGCCGCGGCAATACTGTCCCCGTTGATGGCGCCATTGCTGTTCGGGATTTTCTCCGCGCCCAGTAAGCGTACCACGCCAGTGGCAACATTATTTCTGTCCAACTGCACCATCTGTACCGCACCCGTAAGGAACATCACCAACAGCAGTAGGCGCAACGCTCACCTTGAAGTCCGCGCCGCCGGAAGAAAATGGGGCAGCTTCGCGCTTGCGGCAAAGCTGCCCCTGATGTGATTGGGCGATTTCCGCGCACAGTGCGATGGGAAGCCCTCTCTTCGCTACAACGTACGCTCCTGCGCTTCTAACCACTCAATCATGCCTCCGTCCAAGAATGATCAGGCAATCGCAGTCGCCACAGCCCGGGTTGCAGGTGCCGCAGGCCTGGTTGCCACAAGCTGCCATCCCGCATGATAGAGAATGAAGTAGCCAGCCGCACAATGTCCTGCGTTTCACATGTGGATCCTCGGTAATCCACATGTAGATGCCAGCCGCTACAGCCACGCCAGCCAAAGGGGGAAAGATGGGGGGAAAAAGATAGACCATCAGCATGAACTCCACGGCCACGATGCCTGCCAGTCTCACCGTCACCATGGGGATGATGAAGAAGTCCAACTGCGCGCTTGTAGCGGCTGCGACTGGTGAACATCCCTGCTGTCTTCCGGTGCTTAGCGGGCTCGTTGAGAGTTGGGCTGGGGTAATTGCCCCCAAAGCTAGCGCCCAGGATTCCACCGCCCATCGTGCCTTGTTCCTGTCCAGGCCACACTCGCCGTGTAAACGTTCGCTTTGCAGGCACACCGAAACCTCCCAGGGCATCGAATCATTCCGTTTCATCAACGCGTTGGGCACCTTCTTATGCAGCGCCACCATCAAGACCAAGATTTCACATTCGCATCCGCCGCAAGCATCGCGAAGCAGAGCCTCGCAGCGACGCGGATTGTCGCAAAGGGAAGGACCGTATTGCTTGACTAAGGCGCAAAGCGTTTGACGCGGTCTCTCATCCATCGTTCACCTCGCTCCCTAGGCGCGTATCTCACCCTCGGCGCCATGTCCGAAATTGATCTTGATCCCCTGCGCCAATGACACGCTGCGTCCCGGCTCTACATCATGCAGCGCACTGTCCGCGGCAGTCATCACCCATTTGTCTCCGGAGAGGTTCTTAAGGCCCCACAACTGTGGGTTTGACGGATGACGCACTACTTCCGCCACAGGCTTTGAGAGGTCATATGCCCTTTGGCCGTCGGTGTGATGTGGAAACAACTTGCTGTCGTGATTGAGCATGATGGCATGCTTACCGATACGGACGCGACACGGCAGGCGCAGTTCGTTCTTGCAGGACCAACAATGACCTAGTTTGCCTGATTTCCGCAAAGTGTCAGCGTCATAGAAGTTCTGCATACCACAGGCGCAGTAGAAAATGGAATCACGCAGATCAAGCATTGCGCCGCGCCATTCACTTTCACGGACACGTGCGTCCGGATTCATGAGACCAGCGGTGAAAGCGCGTGTGAAAAGCGCTTTCAGCAATTCCGGATAGATGGGCCAGAGTATCAGGGCATTATTGTGATAGCCTGGGACTGGCCGGTTGGAATTGTCCTTCGGGTCGAAGACAAAGATTGGCCTGGTTCCGTATAGTAACTTTTGGGCGGGCAGGTCGAAGCACCGGATGGAAGACTCCCTGGCCCCATCGAGCGGGTGGTGGATTACGAAAAGGTAAAACAAGAGAACCGCGAGTGAATGCAAATCTGTCAGGGCATTCGGCGAGCCGGTCCCGTTGACTATTTCCGGCGCCATGAAGCGCGGCGTCCCATCAACATACCCTGGTTGTTTGTCTACATCAACGTTATCATTGTCACAGACACGGGTTTCGCCGTTAGAAGGGTCAAAGAACACGTTTCCCAGGGAAATGTCTCTGTAGGCGAGGCCCCTCGCATGCAGCAGCAGGAAGCTGTGGGCGAGTTCAAAGCCTGCCGTGGCCAACGCGTAGAAGGTCGGTTCAATCTGCCGTTTCATCAGATCAATGATTCCCTTGAATCGTGGTTCCCGCAAGGGCATGACATAACCAAGCGTCGAGGAGTCCACTCCAGATACCAGTTCCGTCGGCCAAAGGAACCTGTCACTGGGCGGCCCTAGTTTGATGGCCATCTCCAGCCTTTTGCGCTGGCGCTGATCGTTTTCCAGATACTGTGGATGGTAGATTTTCACGGCGCAAGGCTTTCCATTGATGTCACTGCGATAAACCTCTCCCTGGCCTCCTCCGCCAAGAAATTCTTTGATCGTGCAAACCGCGCCGGAGGTGTGCGTTCGCAAAGTCTGTCCGGGTTTGAGGAGTTGGTTCATGACTTCTTCCTCCACGACATTCGCTACCAATCAACGGCACTCTGCTTTCACCGAATCCGTCTGAACGAAACCAGCAGTATTTCCGGATAGAGGACGCGATCGAGGTGCCCTGAAGGGCACCTCCGGCAACCACAAGATAAGTACCAGCAGGACCAGTAGAATCGCAATGGCCGCTATGGCCATAGAGCACTGGTATCTGCGAAATCGGTGTGCAACCTGCTGTACCTCAACTTGCACAAGGGCCAGGTCACGCCGATTGCCCGCAGCCAATTCTTCCAGCGCTGCCACGCGCATTTCCTGCTGTAATGCGGTGTCCAGTCCGGCTTCGCACGCGCTGAGACGCTGGAGTACGGAGTCGCGGTCCGTGTCTTCGCCGCGTTTAATGATGCCCACAGTGATGTCGTCGCCACTGCCCTGCCGTGTAACCGCGGCAATCCATTCAGGCAGCCGCTCTTGCACGCTGCTTAGGCCGTCTGAGCGAATCTGTTGGAGTATGTCTGGTCCGGCGGCCAAGAACGCTTCATCATCTATAAAGGAATTGCAGTAGCCGTCCGTTGCGAGCAATGTAAGCGCTGGAGGCATGACATTGTGAACCCGGAAGCACACGCGGAACTCGCGCAATGCATTTTCGCCGGCGAGGGAGTTTGTTTCGTTGCCGAACGAAGCGGGGTCCGGTGGCAGGGGCCGGCTTGTTTCTCCCGTCTCCGAGACAGTCACAATGTCACCATCTCCCAACTGCAGGTAGAGCTGGAATGCTTCCGTAACCAATACCGCCAAGAGTGTGGTGCCATAAGCCGAGTGCGGCCTTTTTAAGACGGCTTGCCGCGCCGAGGCGCCTCCTTTGCGTTCCAATTCATCCAGCTCCGCAGATGAGAAAGGGTTGGATTTCAGGTTCAACGAAACCGCTTTGCGCCAAGCCCGTCCCACATCGATGGGCAGTTTTTCCTCAGCCAAGCGTTTGAGTGCGGAAAGGTTCATTGATTGCCGTTGGCTGTCCGCAAAGGCCAGCAGTATCTGCTTCCCAATCTCCACAGCCAGCCGCGAGCCTGTGCCACTTCTAAAAGATTTGTCTGCTCCATGCCCATCCGCCACCAACATCACCAGCGGGGGGCCCTTGCCCGTTTCCGGCAGCCATGCGATGGCATCCTGGTTCGGGCGTCCGGTTCGCAGATGAGATGCTCCGCAGGTGGTGGCGCCAATGGCACGCCAGCGGAAGTGATCATGTTTGATCGTCAAGTTGCGGCGCTCCTTACCAGACTTGTGAAGTTGACACTGTCCCAGTGGTCGGCGCCGGGGGTATGGGAAGCGGGACATTCGCGTTAGCGGCTGCATTCCTGCTCTGGCTTGCCGGCTGGGAAACCGCCTTCACGGCCTCCGTCGAGGCCCAAACAAAGTATTTCACGAGGTCGGCCGCGTTATTTGCCTGCAGTGGCGAGCGCTCTGGATTGTCCATGAATTTCTGAAGGATGTCATAATCGCAATCGGCCCCAATCCCGATGCTGATCTTCACCGCCTTCTTGCCCCAGGGCTCATTTAGTATCGCCTTTAGGCCCGCTTCTGCATCATCCGTTGGATGTCCATCAGAGACACAAATCAACACGGGGGGCAACGCACGTGTGCCGATACGGGAAACTTGCAGTTGCTCCGCCACCATCGAAAGCGCCTGGCCCATGTCCGTGCTGCCACCCGCCTGCAAGTCATTCCATTTGAAACTCGCCAGCGCTGTAGGCTGTGACACCAGCCAACGCGCGCCACTGGAAAAGACAACCGCTATGATTTGGATGGCCGCATTCGGGTTCTGACTCGCCGCCTGCGATAATGCGGCGAGAGACTCCCGGATCGCGTGATTCAAGGCTGCGATTTTGCTTCCAGCCATGGATCCCGAACCGTCGAGTATGTACACCAACAAGAGCAGCCGGTTCGCAAGAGGACCTCCAGGCAAAGGCATGTTTCACCTCCTTGGTTTGTGCCCGGACGCCAGCACACACCGGCGCCATTGAAAACATTCACCTTTCCGTCTTGGTTTGATCATTCCCGGGACGAACAGGCAGCGACTTGCCGGACAGATCTGCCTGCCGTATCGCCGGCCGCTCCGGCTGGCCAGAGACCAACTTCACCAAGACAATCGTGCATAGAGTTATCACAGCGAAGCGAATCAGTTCGCGCGGCTGCGGCAAAAGCTCTAAGGCATTGATCGTGTACTGACTCGCGATCAGAATCGTGAAAATGGCCATTATCCAAGAAGACCTCATTTGTCATCGCTCCTTTGCCCGGTTTGTGTGTTGGCCGGATTAGAGAGGTCTGAGGATGAATTGGCGTTGTCGGAGTGGTTTCCCGGGCCGCAGCGCAGAAGCACGCGGGTGATGCCGCAGATCGCAATTCCCAGCACTGCTGCTTTGAAGACAGCCCTTTGACTATTGGTCAATGACAACTGGCTGTCGAGCCGCAACCAGATCACCACCGTTATCAGTACTGCCAACAGCGCAATGAAGACGGCCCAAGCGTTTTTAGTCATGCTCACCTCCTCCCGAGATTCGCAACCGCAAGCTCTCTATAAGCATAAGGCATCAAGAATGTGGCAACGTGCGAAGACTTCGGCTAAGCAGCGGGTGAAAGCCGCTCCGCCCAAAGCTGCCCAACTCTGGGATTGGCGGGAGTTTGAGTACTCGTTCACAACACTGAAATCCGTTCCGAATTGGCGCTCAGATTTATGTTTCAGCGCGCGTTGAGCACCGCGAGCCTACACAAAGTTCTTAAAGAGACGCATCCTTTGCCCGGAATAGAATGTCATGCCTGTTGGAAAATGGCGGCCTTGCCAGCCAAGCTCCGCCTTGTTACCGGAACTGGGTGCCATACCAGCCATCGCCACTGGAATGGGCCCTTGCCAAGGCGCTGGCCCAGCGCGGCGCGACTTGGCGCCCGGAGCAAGAGGAACTGGCCGGGGTCCGGCACTACACACGTGAATATGAAGCCATGATTCTCGAAACGTCCGGAATTCTGCGGGGCATTCGATACTGCCAGCTCGGCAAAAGAATACCACCCGGGCGGAACATAGCGGCCTGTCCCAGTGATCCTTACCAGCGGCAAGAGACGCTCGACATCGCCGCTTGGCATCGCGCCAATGGCCGAATGGTGCAACTTGGATACACCACTGCCAAACTCAAGCCCATCGGAGAACGATATGGGGTCGTTCTTGAAGGCACGCTTGCACACTCGTGCCCGCTTTTTCACAATGCATATGACCCGCTGAAGGATGAACTCTGGATTGATCCGGGGCGCAACCGCGCTTTGAGATCTGGAACATTGCTCCTGAGTTTGCCGTCACTTGATGCTTTGGTTAACGATCTCGCGCTATCCCCCTTTTACACTTAGAGCCTGAATGTCACCGCCGGGAATGCCGGTTACAGACGGGGAGAGCGGATTTCAGAACGGTTTTCAGGCCGCGAGAAAAGAGATGAAATCCGAACGGATTTCAGTTGAAATCCGTACGGCTTTCGGTGGAAACAGGGTGTGGCCGATCGGAGAAGGTTAGTGCGTTTCAGGGCCACTACGGCCTGCGAATGGGCAGCGGCGGGCCAGGGCTTCGCAATGCTGGTGAAGGCGAGGACGACATGACGCGCCGCGTGCCGAACAGGATGAACGCGCAAAGCACAATTGCGCCAAGCCCCACGGTCGCAGTGAAGAAGGCCGCGGCATTGCGCATCTCTGTGTCTCGCACGCCGAAGAGTTCACGCGCCAGGGAATTGAATTCCAGTCCAGTCTGAATGTGCTCGCCCATCCATAGGGAAACCAGCACGACTGCAAACAGGCCGGCGAGTTTGGCCGCACCCAACTTCATGCGGTAACGCGGAGGTAGAGGCGGCATCGCAACTTGGTTTTGTTGCCGCCAACGGGGCAGCACAAATGACAACGCAAATACTGCGAAGAGCAAAACGAAAAGAAGCGCAAATTCATACACTGGGCCAGCGGGCATGTCACGTTCCCGTGACCAAGGCAAGGATTCAGATATGAACCATGTCCCCCAGAGAGATCGGTGCGACCACGATACCAGGAATCCAGACGCCATCAGGACGAATGCAACAATCACGCTCTTCATCATCCACCCCCTCTTTTGAAAGCGACAATTCTCACCCGATCAACACGCCATCAGCGGAGTATTGCGGCAGTGGCTCGAAGCACAAATCCTTGAAGGTCACCACGTCGAGCCGTTTGATATTCTTATAGGCCACAATATTTCCTTGAATGATCTTGATGCGCTTCTGGCTGCTGACTACCAGATACCCGCGTTGAATTGACGCAATTGCACTGATTTTCGCGGCGCTCGAAGCACCATTCGTTGAGAGTTCAAATTCAAATGCCTCCACTCCATTCTTCACCATGTCAACGAAAACATTGTGGCCATTGGGCAGGCTGTAGGGCACTTCGAGGCCGACTGTCGAGCCCTTGTGGGTGTAATGCGCCGCCCCGCGCCGTTGGAAAGAGCCATGCAGGAAGCCATTGCGCCGGGTGGGGGCTAATATCGCGTTGTAGGTGGCGCGGAGCGCCGGGTTCAACAACGACATGGAAAGCTCAAGCAATTCCAAGAGGAAGTAGTGGCTTGTGAAGCCAGTGTAGGCATCGTGCTCGCAAACGAGGTCTGCTTTCTTTAACGCGGTGATAATTCGGCTAACAGCGACATCGCTCAGTCCCAAGGCTACAGCGTGCTGGCTGACGGCCCGATCCGGGAAGTTGGCCACCTCTTCAATAAGCCGCAACGCTTGTGGCGGCAGTACCGGCGGGCAAGCCTTACTTACAATTTGCGGCAAATTGTGTAAGGGCACCGGCGCGGCCTTTCCCGGCGCGCCCACTGATGTGCCAGGGGCCACAGCGAAACTCACCAATGGGATGTTGCGGATGAAACTGTTCGGCACTTCGCTTGCTGCGGGGCGACGGCCGACCTCGAAATCTTTAGACCGGAAGACTACGGCCGTTCGGCGGCCATCCTCCATGTCAACTGCCAGTACAAACCAGCGATTGCGCAAATTCTTGATTGCCCATTCGATCTGCTTCCGCGTGCAGACGCCGCTTAGCACGCGGGTGAGTTCCTTGTCCCACATCAAACCGACAATGCGCCGCCGCAGCACATTCAAAAGCTTTTCGGGAAGGTTTCCACTTTGCTGCGCCATGAAGACCAGCGCGATACGCTGAGCACGAGAAAACTCAGCAAGCTCAAAAACCTGCCGCTGGCTGTTTTCAGCCTCCGTGCCGTACAAAAGGTTCCCGGCTTCCTCGACACAGATAATCAACGGTTTGTCATATTGGTTGGTGGCGATACGGTAAGAGTTTGCGCCCGCGATGAAGTAGGTCATGATGGCGGCTTGATACATTGGGAGCAGCCCCTGCATCCGGAAGCAAATGGCCGCCGAATCCAGGTTGTCCGGCGTGTACGCCGAAGAGTAAGCGACGCGATCCTTGAACACAGAGAGAAAATGATCAATCCGCAACAGAACAGACTTCTTTGCCTCGGCATTTCGGCCCATGGCCGCGTCAACTTCTTCCCTGAGATCAAACATGGTGGGCCAAACGATTGTGGGGCGGCTCAGGCAGCGCGCATAAAGCGCGTCGAGACACACTTGCAGGAGCATCTCGCCGGGTTGGCCCAATTCCCAAGTGTTGGCGAGCATGCGGGCGAGAAACTGGCTGTGGCTGGCCGGAGTGACGCCTTGGGGCGGAGTAAGAAAATTGAACTTCAATTCCTCCCACGGCAGTAATTGCAGGTCAATGCCCGCTTCGGCAAACGGGAAGAACAGCGTTGGGGTTTCGTCCTTGCGCAGCTCCCACACCCAGAGTCCAGCCGCCGGGTTACTGCGGCGCACAATACAGAATGCCTGCTCCAGGTACGCATAAGCGAGGTGCGACTTGCCAACGTTCGTAGTGGCCGCAATAAGCATGTGACTGTATATGCTTTCCGAGAAAATACGGAGTGTGGCGGTGGTGCGGAGACCCGTTAGCGTAAAGTCCAGGAGTTGGCCCAGTTCGATGTCGCCTTTTCCGAACCACGTGGGATCGTGCCAGTCATTAAAGGGAAACGAATTGCGTTTGCCGTGATGTTGGCGAATCTCCGCGGACATTACCCGATGAATCTTTTTGACCACCTGGCTTGACACATTTAGTCCATCCCTTTTGAAGGTCTGGAGAAGGTCAACTAAGAACGGGTTTTCCAACAAGAAATGGTACCGCAGTATTTGGCGCGTAAAGTAATCCGCAAGTTCGCGCGCTTCCAGGTCCAGCAACTTTGTCAGGGGTATTAGCGGTGTGGGGTTGCCATCAGAGGAGTAGGACAAATTGTCGCTCATTTTAGCCTCCCATCCATTCGAGGAATTGCCGCAAGACCTTCACCCCGCCGAGGCATCGCCCGATGGCAAGGCAGCCCGGGCAAAAGAAGCTCTGGGCCACATGACAATAGATCATTTCACGATTACAAAAGGTTTTCCTGCACCAGCCGCAAACCGTGCCGTGTTTGGGGCAATATGTCTTCTCGCTGGGACTGACCATGAGGCTTTTGGGATCGCAGAGGCATCCGCAATCGGCCGGTATCAGTGTATTCTTGGCGGCAATAATTCGTTCCTGTTCGTCCGAAAATGTGAAAATCCTTTCTCTCTCCCGGAGCGGCCTGCCGTCCGGGAGTACGTCGCGGGTCTTTTCGACACGGCGTTTCTCCTCGTCAAAGCCGCGCAGTATATCGTCCCTGAACTGCTGTGCCTTGCGAAAAGATGGCGCCGTCAAGTCCGCCGCTTCATCTTTCTCGTTGTTGGGTTCGTCCACAGATTCAGCCATGACTTGACCTCCCGATACAATCATCCACCCGCGCCACCGCCGCCCGAATCACTGCTGCCGGCGTCACCACCATCACTCCCATCGCCGCCTGAGTCAGCCCCGCCACCACCCCAGTCAGCGCCACCACCCGAATCACTGCCGCCTGCGTCACCACCATCACTTCCATCGCCGCCTGAATCGGCCCCACCACTATCCCCACCGGCACCACCGCCATCAGCCATTCCAGCGTCCTCATCTGATTCGGCGCCGCCAACGTCCGCTCCATCATCGCAGTCATTGCCAACGCCCTCCCCGGCGTCCGTCTCCAAGGCTTCCGATTCGTTGTCTTCGTCACAGCCTGCGCCTTCGTCGTTCTGATCACTTTCCTCTTCGGCGGCATCGTTCTGCTCGTCTTCAACAGGCGCAAGCCGGACCCTTTCCAATCCTCCAGCCAGATCACCAACCGGCTCGTTTGAGATGAATTCGTCCGTATTACCCTCGGAATTGGACTCCCCAAGATGATCATCGTCAGCCGGATCTGTCGCAACCGGCTCGCCTCGGCGGAACGGCGAGCTGTAGTCATCGTCCTCCCCCAAGGGCGCCAAACTTGGATTGCGTGGGACCAAGATGGGCGACTGATCTTCATCCCCACGAACCCCGCGTTCCTGTTCGGACTTTTCCCTTTTGTGAAAGAGTTCATGCATAGCGCTTCTTACCGCCTTGGAAGTGTGGCGCTTAAGAAAGCGCCGCAATTTGCCTCGTTTCTTCCGCCGAGGCGGGTCATCAAACGGGGTCATTCTCATGTTTCTAATCCTCCTCCAAAGACTTGTTCTTCCTGCGCCGATGGGTGTTTGACTCGCCCACGCCAATACTGCGGCGGATATCATCGCGCAGTTCAGCCACCTCGACTGCGGAGGCCCGGCCACCCTGAATCCAGACTACGCGGAACGCCTCGTCGCTTGTCCGAGCAATCCCCCATTGAACAAAGACCTCGCAGTGTCTGTTGCAAAACTGACACTTGAAACCGTGACTGCCCGCCTGGATGAAGACCTGGGGCTTCTCGGCGGGACACGTTGTGTGGTAGCCGACAAATCTACGTGGGGGAACAACGCCATGGTATTCGCAGCGCTCTAAACGCCGGCAGATAGTGTGAATGTTGATGGATTTCATGCTCGTGTGTACCTCCTCCGTCGTGCCAAGAAGAGTTCCCCGGGAACTTCCTGGAAAGCCCGATCCAAGCCGGCGCGATCGCCAACGTATCGCAACCTTATGGCGAGCTGGTACTTACAGATGTCGGCGTCTGTGAAGTCCAAGCTCTTTAACATCGCTTTGAACTCCGCCAAGGGATTCAACTCGGTCGCCTCGGCGTCTCGTTTAGTTTTCATTTGAGGTCCCTTTCGCAGGCTCTCGTTGTGGTGCGCGGTGTTATCGGCGCGCCAACTGATCGGCACGCCATGCCATTAGCCTCCCAACGGGGTGGCCAGGACGGACTGCAGCATGGCATTGGTTTGTTCGCGGGCTTCGTTCAATTCCCCTCGCTCGGAGGGGCGCAGATCGTTGATGTGCTGGCGTAACTCTTCGGCCGTGGTGCGCACGTGGTCCAGCGCACGCAACAACTTCTGCACCACGCGCTCGGTCTTGACTGGCGTCGCCGCGGCCGCCGTTTGCTCCGTGCTCGTGAGGCGGTCAATCTCCTTCCGCAGCCCGGGAATATTCTTGAAACGTTCGAAGACAGTGGGGTCGGCTTGCAACCCAGCGCGGATGTCGTCCATGTCCCGCTGGACCTGCCGGCCGGACCTTCCGAGCGTAGTGCCGATTAGGTCGCGCAGGCGGCCTTCAAGACCCGGTTCACCCTGTTTGACGGCGAAAATGTCCATCAGCAGCTTGACAGCCCGCAGGATTTCATCAGGTCCAGGCTTGCGGCGAAGAACGTTCGCTTGAATCGCGCGCCGAATCGCTTCTTCCTCCGAAATATGGTGAATGATGGCGGGCAGCGGCAGGTGCAGTTCCATCGCCGCAGACCAGCGGTGGACACCGTCAATGATGGCCTTTCCCATGGTCAAGTCCACGGGGACCTTGACTTCTCCCGCTTCGCGGATGGCGGCCCGCAGGAGTGCGTAATGTTTCTGATCCAGTCCGGTCGAACTCATGTTCGCCGCCAATGGCTCCAGCGTCCGCAGATCCTCCCATGGAAGCATCACAATGCGCTGGTCTGTTCTCTTGGTCATGTCTTCTTCCTTTCCACGACGCGCCCCAGTTTCCCGTTTGCGAGGGGTTACAGGCGTCTCCGTAACCCCCACAGGAATTGCCGAAATGTTACGGCAAGCACTTTCGTAGAGCCGACTCAGTTTGGCTCACAAAGCAGGCGTAGGAGCGTCTGGAAGAGCAGGGCGAAGGCATTGGGCAAAGGGGCGATAATCTGAAAGCAACCGGAGTTGCGCGGGCTCGCCACCTCCGGTTTGTCTTCGAGTGCCGCCTTGTGTCTGCCGGGCTCAGAGCCCGGTTCGTGTCCCGTAGGGCCACCGACGATGGACCCACGGCCACAGGCCTCGTCATAAGAATCGGCAAACAGGTCTAAGCCAACGATTCTTGACGGGCCTTCGCCAGAAGCTGCCCGGCGAATTGAATGCAAAGCGCAATTACGCACTGGCGGCGACACCAAGGGCACCTTACAGTGACCTCGGTTTCGGCACCGTAGCTGATCGAGTGGAGTTTGCGGCAGGCAACAAGCGGACCGGCGGCGACAGGCTTCTGGCTCTCTCTCATCGCCGACCGCCTCCCGATGGACTTAGGGCTATGGCAACAAGGTTCCCTACGTTCAGGATTGACCTAAGACGATGGGAATGCGTTTTCCCCTCTGGTTCCCTAATCCTGAAGTTTGAGACCGCAGCCAGGCGTCGCAACCTGGCTTTGGTAGCCTTGGTCGCTAGAGTAAAGGACGCGCCAGAAGGCTGGGTGCCATTTGCAGGAGTCGAGGCCGAATGGCGTATGATTGCCGATTACTTGAAGGCGCCCTATCCAGTCGCAACATCTCTACATACAACTTGGCGCCAACTCCGCCCTGTAGCCGATAAGAGGGACGAAGAACGTAACTACTCGTTCAAGCTCAAAGGCGGCATCCCATACATCGTCTTCTCCAAGCGTTTCGGGTTCCCCATCATCACCACCAGTCCTAAATTAAGCCGCGTGTGGACGGCGGTCACTGACAGCGGTTACCCGGAGCTATCTTCGGAGCAGAAGAACGAGCTCGATCAGCTTAGGGGAAGGGAGCGGCAGGACTGCTGTGCCAGGCTATATCAGGGCCTGTGGTTCAGCTCTCACCGCGCCGAGCTCGATGAGCTGTCAAAGATGTTCAACGCGTGCTGGGTTGAAGCCAAGCCGGAGGGACAGGAGCCAAGGCAATTGCTACTGCGGATTGACTTGCCGTCAGCCTGGCGGGTCGACATTGTTGGACTGAGTTCACTTTTGACAAAGTCTCAGGCACTTCTAGTGACGCATGGCGTGTCTGCGAACGACCGGCTGGCCGTCAATCATGCGAGTGGCGATAGGCAGGCGACCAGCGCGCAAGCCCCACAGAGTGAGTCTGATTCCAGCTTGCCAATGGGAAGCGATGCCATTCGCCAGCTTCTGACCGAAGGCGCAAAGACCTTCTTCCAACCACAGTGTTACGCACTGCTGTGCGCTGCTTACATTGATCCTCAGGAGGTTTTTGACAGATTGCGCCTTGCAGAATTCACAGGACGCGAATGGTTGCGCGCCGAAGTGGACGCATTCCTGAGGAAGGAGCGAAGCGGGTACTTCGTCCTCAATGGATACGGGGGGATTGGGAAGACGGCCTTTGTTGCTGATTTGGCAAGAAAGCGTGGGTATGTCCACCATTTTGCAGAGCAGGGCCGGACACAGAGCGCCGCTTTGTCGAACCTAGCTGTCCAACTGGCACGGGCGTGGCAGCTAGAGGACAAAGCCGCCGAGTTACGCTCTGGGAAGAACGATGTGCAACGTCACTTGTTCTACGCGATCCTCAAGGATGCGTCTAAACGTCAACGCGAGCTTCGGCCTAACGAGAAGATCGTCGTCGTTGTGGATGCGCTAAATGAGGCCGAGCGGCCTGCGGCAGGCAACGTACTGGGCCTGCCGGAGCGGCTGCCCGATGGCATCTATTTTGTCGTGTCGCAACAGCCTGGAGGCGTGCCGCTTGCCGTTGGTGAGACACGCTGCAAAACGGTCGAATTGAAGGCAGACGGCGAGGAGAACCTCGAAGATGTGCGAAGCTATCTTGAAACCGTGGCAACGTCTCCACAACTTTGGCCAGGCATAGCAAAGGCTATTAGGACAGGTGTTTGTACCCAAGAACGCTTTGTCCAGACGTTGACAAGGAGAAGCCAGGGCTTGTGGCTATACCTGCATCATGTCATATATGAGATTGAACAAGGGCAACGTTCCATCGCACAACTTGACGACCTCCCGTTTGGCGTGTGGCAGTACTACGTTCAGTTCTGGGATCGTTGGAGCGCAAATGCGAAGCACGCAAGCGTTTGGGGGACCCGGCAACTTCGGTTACTCGGAACCTTGGCCGCGGTGCAAGAGCCCGTAACATTCAGCACTCTCTGCGCACTCGCGCACGTAAGGCAGACATCGCAGGTACGGTGGCTCCTTGAGCACTCCTGGAGGCGTTTCATTATCCGACAGCCTGGAACTAATGACACAGCAGGGCACTACCGGTTGTACCATGACGTGTTCCGGCATTTCCTCGAAGGGCGTGTCGAGGAGAATGCGATCTTTACCTCCGAACTGCAGCGAGACCTCGTCCACAGTATTGCCGCAGCTACCAGGAAGGCCCATTCGCGCATCGCCACCACGTTCATCACGCACTGGAACGGCAACCCCGCTGACCTGTCAGCCCCACTGTCCGGTCTTCGTGATCCAGCAAGACGAGATGTGCACGGAGGCTACGGACTTCGGCACCTTGCCACCCATCTCCGAAGGAGTGACCGCCAGGATGACCTTTTCGCGCTCATAGGGGCTAGGGGATGGTACGAAGCAAATGAGTCCACAGATGTCAGTCTTGCTGGGTACCTTAAGGATCTCGCTATTGCTTGGGATGCTGCCGCGGCCACGAATACGGAAAGGGCCGCGTGCGGCGAGTTGGTCCCGTTGCTTGCCAAGGAGATCCAGTGTGCGCTAATCACAGACGCCGTGAAGTCCTGCTCATCTCGTGTTCCAGCAGACGTAGTTCTTGCCTTCGTGGAGTCGGGTAAGTGGACACCAGCCGGCGGGCTGAACTATGCGCTGCGGCCGCCCGCCGGACAGGAATACACAACAGCCATTGTCGGAATGATGCACTATCTTCCGCCAGAGTTGCAGCGCATGGCATTCCAGCACGGGCGGACGGCATGGGGTACCGATAAATGCGCCGAGACAATCACCATGGCAGCTCGTATGGCGTGCCAGTTGCCAGAGGGTGAACTGAAGGCACTACTGTTGATGCTCACGACTGCGCGCGCAAGCATAGGAAGCAAGCGTCTAGCTTATGCACTTGCTGAATTGGCGGACATTCGTCCGATCATGGGCAATGACGGGATCATTGAAGAAGCCCGACGTATCATTGCCCTGCTAGATGAGAAGACTCTGTGCACTTTGTATCTCAAACAGATCGTCAAGCTTTTGGCCATGGTGGGTGACACGAAGACTGCCGAACTTATCATCGGCCTTATCCCTGACAGCGCACAACAGCAGGCCGAGAAGCAGATTCTCGCGCAGCACGTTGAGGCTCACGCGAGTCGTTCCGCGAGTTGTGATGTAGAATCGGAGATAAACACGCGCGATGATGTTGAGGCGTGGTTCGACTGGCCTGCCTCTCTTTTCTACAATGCCGCACCTAACTTGCGGTTGAAGTTGTTGCGGCGCGCCTACGAAGTTGTAATGCGTCAGCCGTCGGACGTATGGCCTTGCGGGATCTTTGGGTCGCCACAGACTAGCTGTCTGCCTAGCTGCTTGGCCGAAGCCGGCATGTGGGAGGAAGCCATTAAGGTCATTAAGGCACGAGAGGATGATTCGCGTGTGGCGGCGCTTGCTGTGTGTCGGCTCGCCACTTATATTCCGCCCAAGAGCCGGAGCCACATCCTGAATGAGGCATGGGCTGATCTCACGGCGATGACGTTCCAGTACAACGCACAGTTGTTCATTCGTAAGTTGGTACGCCATCTCGGGAGTTCGGAGAAGCAAGTCGAGGCACTCAAGTGTCTGCAGACACTGTCTCTTCGGCCTATGCGCGGTGCCATCCTTATCGACACGCTCCCGATTCTTGGACTGCCGATCGGCTCAGAACTGGAGGCCGATGCAGTGGATCACGCCTGCGGAATCCGCAATCGGCTTGAGCGGGTGCGAGCGCTGAATATCATCATCCCGCATCTACAGGGCAAATTCAAGAAGGAGGCCGAGCTCGAAGCTATTCAGTCCCTTGATAAAATGGAAGCGTCAGACCGTGCGATCTCATTGCTCCGGCTATGTGGTCGCTGCGCAAATCCGGATGTGCGTCGTTCACCACGAAAACTCGTGGCTGAGCTACGCAATGGCCTCGGTCCTGCAACGGATAGTGATTGGAAGTTGCGTGACCTCGCACTTGATTTGATTGCGCGTCGAGATATTGAGACCGCCGAACTTGTAGTCGAGTGCATTCGACATCCCACCATGTTGTTGGCGGCTACGTGCGCATTGCTGCCATGTCTTCCACCCGCGCGGGCGGAGGCGCGCGCCAAAGCAACGCTGCGCCTTGCATGGAGTGAGGACAAGACCGTATCATCCATCTCAAGAGAAGTGGTTGGCGTCGTCCAACATCTGGGTGTTTCGGAACGAGTAGTCTTGGTGGAGGAGATGTTGGGGCTCGCTCGCAGGTCGGACGATCCGAAGGAGCGTACTCGTCTGTTTACTGCTCTCCATCCTTGCTTCCGGGATGACACCGAGAGGGAGGCCGTGAGGCGTGAGGCACTGAGTGCAGCCCATGAGGTGAAGGATGTCATTGTCAAGGGTCTTGCCCTGGCAAGGCTGGCATGCTGCTGTCCTCTCGACCAACGCCAAGCGCTCATGAAGGAGGCATTGAGTATGATCCCCAGGGCTATCGATGCCCAGCAGTTCTTGCTTTTGCCGCCGGCGCTCGATGAGCTGATGGCAATTGTCAGTGAATCAGCGCGATCTGACCTATACCCGATGGTGAATCGCGTGCTTCACTCTGGATCCCATCCACAGCAATACCTGTTATTCACGATTCTTACTGCACTTGTTCCGATCCTCGTAAAGGTCGCCGGAGCAGAGGCCTCGGTTGAAATTTGTGCGGCGGTAAATGCTCTCCTCACAGCAGGTGGGCAAGGGGCCAGCCCCGGCGACATGGCAGTCAGCTCCGGCCCGCCCAGCGCGGCTCCAACGGCAACCACCCCCCGCTCAAGTGGCCGCCGGCTCTGCGCAGGTTCCGGCGGGGGTAGCACCTTCCCAATAAAACGCGCCAGCAGCAGTTCAAACGGGTCGGAGGTGCTCAAGTAGGGGTTGTCGTTTCTGGCTGTTGGCTTGTGGGCCTTGTGCATCCTTCGTGTCTTATAGGGAGCCGCCGGACGAAACGCTTGACCGAGTTGTACGCGCCCGCGAAACCCTGCTCTGCCACGAGATCCTGGTAGATGCGTTGCGCAGTCAGGTCTGCCTCAATCTTGGCCTCGATGAGTGTCTGGCGCGGTTCGTGTCGCACTTGCTTCGGCCAATTTGAACTGCTGCTGGCGCATTGGACGGAGGGCGGTGCTACCGCTGCCGGAAGTGGGACATTTGTCCCGGCAAAGGTTGCCAAGGTCTGGTCGTCCAGGGGATACCGAGGGCAAGAATTGTCGCCAAGAGCTCGGCTCAAGCCCGCCAAGTGCTGGCTAATTCGGCCTCTTGGCAGTGCCCGGTGCGTGTTCAAGAGGTAGTAATGGCTGTGGGAAACGGTATTTGTGGCATTTCTGACCTTATTGGCTGCTACAGTGGGATTCTCATTTGACATTTACCAAGCGTATTGTGTCTAATAGCAGATTACGCCTTTCCTAATAGGGTTATACTAAGCCGTCGGATTTCACGTTCGTGCTTATGGCCAAAGGGTTTAGGCGAGAAATCCGTTCCGTTAACCCCCTCGCTGTAGGAAATCCGCTTGGGTGTCTCAGGTCTTTGCTGCAGCCGTGGTTCGGGCACCATTTTCGCCCATATTTCAGCTCTCAGGTCAAGGATGGCGAACAACTCCGTCAACCCAACGGGTGTCGTTCCACATGACCAAGTGACCAGGCGAAATCACTGCGTAAGGGTGGCCCCGGCTGCGCCCCCTGATCCTCTTGCTGGTGCGCCTTGCTTTTGAACCGCCTTCTGTTAAGGTCATTATGTCAACCGCATAACGGGGAGAGGAACCAATGCCGCGCAAAGGTTACGACGAAGCCACCAAGTCAGCTTTCATGCAGGCCGTCACCGCAGCCCGTGCCGCGGGAAAGCCATGGGTGGATGCGTTCAAAGCCGCGAAAGGGGCCGGCTACACCGGAACCTTGGGCGGCATA
>Ga0187861_10002261_pt1 | contig 18347 bp, 13 predicted proteins | sample June2016WEW_10_1_3_FD_132986 | JGI IMG/M metagenome (GOLD analysis project Ga0187861, IMG submission 132986) | Peatland microbial communities from SPRUCE experiment site at the Marcell Experimental Forest, Minnesota, USA - June2016WEW_10_100 | ecosystem: Environmental > Terrestrial > Soil >...
GTTTGTAGATTCACATACGCATTTGTTATTTGCCGGAACACGAGAAGACGAGTTTGCCATGCGCGTTGAAGGAAAAACGTACCAGGAGATAGCACAAGCTGGCGGAGGAATTCTCAATACTGTCCAAACAACACGAACGGCAACTAAAAAGGAACTAAAGAAACTCGCTCGTCAGCATTTAGATACAATATTAACAGAAGGAACAACTACTATTGAAATCAAATCCGGGTATGGGTTGGACGAAAAAGACGAAATAAAAATGCTGGAAGCAATAAATGAACTTACTGATGAATGTTTGATGAACATTATCCCGACTTTTCTCGGAGCTCATGCGGTACCACCGGAGTTCAAGAACAATGCTAATGATTATGTTGACCTCATTTGCACACGTATGCTTCCCTACATTGCTCAGCGTAAGTTAGCAAAATTCTGCGATGCTTTTTGCGAACAAGGGTATTTTTCTGTTGAACAATGCCGGAAAATTTTTGAAACAGCAAAATCCCATGGTATGAGCATAAAAATTCATGCGGACCAACTAACGCAAATTGGTGCATCGAAACTTGCGGCAGAAATTGGAGCACTCTCTGCAGATCATCTTGAGCAAATCAACGATGGAGGAATTGCTGCATTGAAAGAATCCGGAACAATCGCAACCGTTCTTCCCGGTGTCTCGTTCTTCCTTCACTGCGCTTATCCGCCCGCGAGGAAGATTATAGATGCCGGTATTCCGCTAGCGATTGCATCCAATTTCAATCCCGGTTCTTGCATGTCTTATTCCATGCCATTGATGATGACGATCGCTTGTACACAAATGTCAATGACGCCGGAAGAAGCTATTACCGCTTCCACACTCAACGGAGCGGCTGCACTTGGTCTATCAGAAATAATTGGCAGCATCGAAGTCGGCAAACAAGCCGACATTGTGCTTTACGATGTTCCAAGCTATCGATATCTTGCTTACCATTTCGGCACGAACCACGTCGCTAAAGTAATTAAGCGCGGAACGTATTTGGATTTTTAGCTCAGGAAGATTTTTGTATGCGGAAACTTGTAGAATGCGTCCCTAATTTTAGCGAAGGCAAAGATACGGTAACCATCGATGCCATCACAGCAAGTATTCGGGGTGTGCCCAGGGTTAGTTTGCTTAATGTCGAGCCGGATAAAGATTACAACCGGACAGTTGTAACATTTGTTGGCGAACCAGATGCTGTGCTTGAAGCAGTATTCCAGGCAACGAAAGTTGCGGCTGAACATATCGATATGACTCGGCACAAAGGTGAACATCCTCGAATTGGCGCTGCGGATGTAGTTCCGTTTGTCCCAATTAGCGGCGTTACGATGAGCGATTGTGTTCAACTCGCCAACATTTACGGTAAACGTGTTGCATCTGAGTTGAACATTCCAATTTATTTATACGAATTTGCCTCTCGTTCATATTATAGAAAAAATCTTTCCGACATCCGCAGAGGCGAATACGAGGGTCTGAAGGTGAAACTGAAAGACCCTGCGTGGAAACCAGATTATGGCGAACCACTCTTCAATTCAAAATCCGGTGCTACCGTCACTGGTGCACGAAGTATTCTCATAGCATACAACGTCAATCTAAATATAAAAGATGTTACGTTAGCACACGAAATCGCATTGCGTATCCGTGAAAGCGGTCGCGTAATGAAAGATGAATTTGATAATCCGATAAGGAATGAAAATGGCGAAGCGATAAAAGTTCCGGGCACGCTGAAAGCTGTGAAAGCCCTAGGCGTTTTTCTGGAACGATTTAATATTGCACAAGTTTCCATCAATCTTGTGGATTTTGAAATCACATCAATTCACGAGGCTTACGAAGAGGTGAAAAAGCAAGCGCAAGCTCTCAACGTCGATGTTACTGGAAGCGAAATTGTTGGATTGACACCGCTTGCAGCAATGTTAAAAGCAGGAAAGTTTTACTCAGATAAAAAAACACTTACTGAACAAGAATATGTTTTACTCGCTGTCGAGAAATTAGGATTAAACCAATTTGAACCTTTCGATGCAAAGAAAAAAATTATAGAGTACCAGATTTAAACTACGTACGTCATAATGAACAATGTCAATGCTCGGCAGTAGCCGATAGGACGCGATATGCTTACTTCTCTTTCTGTTGCTGACTTTCTTAATGAAATTTCTTCCAACTCTCCAGCGCCCGGAGGTGGAAGCGTCTCTGCGCTCGCCGCATCACTTGGAGCCGCACTCGCTTCAATGGTCTGCCGACTCACCATAGGCAAAAAGAAATATGCTACGGTGCAGACAGAAATGGAAAAAGCACTGAAGCAAACGGAAGACCTTCGCGTTAAATTCAATGCGATAATCGATGAAGACACCGCAGCATTCAATAAGGTAATGGCGGCGTACGGTTTACCGAAGGAAACAGAAGAACAGAAGGTAAAACGAACGACGGAAATTCAGGAAGCAATAAAAACGGCGACACTCATTCCGCTGAAGTTAATGGGCCTTTGCATCGAAGCAATGGAACTTGTTAAAATAATCGTGGAAAAGGGAAATCATAATTCTCTTTCTGATGCCGGCGTTGCTGCGTTAATGTTGCATGCCGGATGCGAGGGCGCGGCATTGAACGTTAAGATTAACCTTGGTTCATTAAGTGATGCTAACTTTATTGCTCAGACTAAAATGAAGGTAGAACAATATTGCAGTTCTCTAGAAATTTTTACTTCCGATATTCTTGCGAGCATAAACAAACATTTAGCGTAACAGTTGGACATCCGCAGTGCCATCTTAGGTCTACGACTTGAACGATAGATAGTCTTTAACCACAGATAATACGTAGCAAAGCCTGTTGGTCATTTCGATAGTTTCAACGCTTCCCTAAGGCAATCGCCAAGAATATGAATGCCTTTTTCGATTTTATCTTCGGGGGTATGCGAGTATGCCAACCTGAAATGACTATTATCCTTCCCTTCTGGGTCGAATGTTTTTCCAATGACAAATACAGCACCTTTTTCGATGCTTGCTTTTAGCGCCGACATAATATCAATTTTCGGTGGTAATTTTAGCCAAATGTAAAACCCGCCTTTTGGCTCCACCCATGTAATTTCATCGGGAAAATACTTACGGATAGCATCTACCATCGTGTCTTTACGCCGTTTATAAATTATCCGCATTTTTGAGATATAGAGATTAATCTTACCGCTTCGGAGAAATTCATTCGCTAATACCTGTGTAAAGTTAGGAGAACAGGCATCCATCGATTGCTTGCACAATTCGGCTTTCTGATAAATCTCAGGCGGTACTAACATCCAGCCCAATCTAAAACCGGGCCCGAGTATTTTTGAAAAAGTACTTGTATAACATATATCAAGTTGGCTTTCATACAACGCTTTTAACGGAACTACTCTTATCCGGGCATCCTCATCGAAATACAATTCGCCGTACGCATCATCTTCGATGAGCATTAAATCATGCTCTTGAAGCACGGGTACCAATTCCTTTTTTCGCTGTTCCGTATAAAGTGTGCCGGCAGGATTATGAAAGTTTGGCGTAAGATAAATAAATTTAGGCGGCTTGGATTTCGTTCTATTTAAAAAGCTCTTCAAGGAGAAGATATTGATTCCATCGTCATCTAAGTCTATTCCTTTAAGATTTGCTTGATACGATTTGAATGCAGAAATTCCTCCGATAAAACAAGGATTTTCCGTGACAACTAAATCATCCGGATCGATAAATACTTTTGCAAGAATATTGATCGCCTGTAAAGAACCGGTTGTAATCATCATCTTGTTTGTTTCAACCGGCATTCCTTTCTTTTTTAAATACTCTTTCAGAGATTCAAGCAGTGGAGGATAGCCAGGTGTAGGACCATATTGAAAAGCAGTTTGCTTAATATCAAGCGGCAGATTGTTGTAGATCTCATCGATTTCTTCAACGGGAAACAGTTCGTTGCCCGGCATACCGCCGGCAAACGAAATTATATCCGGTCGCGTTGCAAGTCCCATGAGATCTCGGATCTCTGATGTGCGAAGAGAAGAAACGGATCTGGAATAACGAATCATAAATTTATCCAATAATCTCTAGTTGAAATCTCAATTATCAACGCCCAAATCACAAACAAATGACAAGCTCAAAATTCCGGATCAAGTTGATTTCTCAATGATCTTGCTAAGAATTTTCAATAATTCCGTTGATTCTTGAATCAATTGATCTTTTAATGGTTGCAAATAGTCGTTGCATTCCATTAACTGTAGCCAATAACGACTTTCTTTTGCCTCCTTACGAGCTATCCGTGCATGCATCACAAAGTCTTTCTTTCCCAAAGATTCATTTGCCTCAATATAATTAGCTCCCAATGATCCCGATGATCGAATCAATTGCTTTGCAATTTCAATATTCGATAAATTCTTTGGCGCTTTATTGACTAGAGAAATAACGTCTTTTGTATATTGTAGCGTCCGCTCTTCAAGATCGTATGGTTTCTTTATTTGGATTTTATCCATTTGAAAATTGGTTGCAACTTTGGATCTATTATTTGAGATTATTTTGTTAGAGTTTGTTTGAGATTTGTTTTATTGTCATTTGGAGTTTAGTATTTAAATTTCATAGATGTCGCTTGCTTTGAGCAGTTCCATTTTATGCTTCTGTAAAACCATTATGGTCTGCTGAATCGCATCGGTGCGAATAATCACGGTTGCTCGATCACCCATAGCAAATGCATACATATATTCTACGCTGATTCCTTCGGAAGACAAAATTTTCAATGTCCTGTGTAATCCACCGGGGTTGTGCGGAACCACGACGGCAACAACTTCTGTGATATGAACGGAAATTCCCTTTGCCTTCAATACCGTTTCCGCTGCCTCCGGCTTATTCACGATCATTCTCAGGATACCGAATTCAGAGGTATCGGCAATACTAAAAGCAGAAATATTAATTTGTGCTGAAGCTAACGTTTCGGTTACTTCAGTCAGACGGCCCGACTTATTTTCGAGAAATACTGAAAGTTGTTTTATGATCATAACGTCCTACTTTATTTTTCGTTTATCTATTACTCTTTTGGCTTTACCTTCGCTACGTTCGATGGTTTTTGGTTCAACTAACTTTACAATTGCATTGATACCTAAAGTTGATTCAATGTTGTGTTGTATCTTCTTTTTTAGATCTTCCAGTTTCTTTATTTCATCAGAGAAGAATTGACCCTCAACTTCAACCCATATTTCCAGAATATCCAGGTTATTCACCCTGTCAACAATAAGCAAGTAATGCGGTTTGGTTTCGCTCATCTCGAGCAGTACTGTTTCTATTTGAGATGGAAAAACATTTACTCCTCTGATAATCAGCATATCATCCGAACGACCAAGACATTTTTTCATTCGCACAATTGTACGTCCACAGTCGCATTTTTCGGAATTCAGCACTGTAAGATCTCGTGTGCGGTATCGGAGCAATGGCAAAGCTTCCTTCGTGACACAGGTGAACACCAGTTCTCCAATTTGACCATATGGAAGCACTTCAAGCGTTTGCGGATCGACAACCTCTGGAATAAAATGATCTTCAAAAATATGCAATCCCTTCTGACGCATGCATTCAGAAGCTACTCCCGGTCCGATCACTTCGCTTAATCCATAAATATCAATCGCTTTTATTTTCAATTTATCTTCAATTTCACGGCGCATTTCTTCTGTCCATGGTTCAGCTCCAAACACTCCAGCTTTGAGTTTCAGCGAATCAGGTGATATTCCGGCTTCAGCCATCGCCTCGGCTAAATACAGAGCATAAGATGGCGTACAAGCGAGGATAGTAGAACCAAGATCTTGCATTAATTGTAGTTGGCGCTGAGTGTTGCCGCCAGAAACAGGAATAACGGTTGCACCAATCTTTTCTGCACCGTAATGGATACCTAATCCTCCAGTGAACAAACCATAGCCGTAGGCAATATGTAATACATCGTTCTTGCCGCCTCCAGCAGAAGTTAGCGTGCGGGCTACGACCTCAGACCAAATTTCAAGATCTTTTCGCGTATATCCCACAACGGTTGGCTTCCCGGTTGTGCCACTAGATGCATGCACTCGTACAATCTCAGATGTCGGCACAGCAAATAAACCGAAGGGATAATTATCTCGTAAATCTTGCTTTGTTGTAAAAGGTAGGTTTTTTAATTGATCTATACTTTTTATATCCCCCGGTTCGATTCCGCTTTTCTGAAACTTTTGGCGATAGAAAGGCACGTTATAATAGAGTCTTTCCACCATTGCGGATAGTCGTTCATTCTGCAGCTTTGCAAGACGTTCCCGATCCATGCATTCAATAAATTCGTTCCAAATCATGTTTGATTGTTTTCTTTCGTGTTTATTTCTAGGAGATGATTCAATTAAAGTCTTTTTTTCGTAAGAATAAACATTTTTCTTCAATGATGGTTTAGAGCTCCTCCATACTGATTCTCACAAGATTTTTTTGCACCTTGTTAGTGCAGTGCAACAAAGAGAGCAAAAAAATTCAGAAAGAGTGCGGCTTAGGGTCGTTATACGCGGCGCGGTGCAAGGCGTCGGGTTTCGACCATTCGTCTATCGATTGGCGGCAGAAATGAAACTGCCAGGCTGGGTATCGAACTCTGCTCGAGGTGTCTTCATTGAAATAGAAGGTGAGAAAGACATACTCAATCAGTTTCTGTTACGTATACAGAAAGAAATTCCACCACGAGCATTTATTCAGAGTTTAGAGTTCTCGTTTCTTGATCCAACTGGATTCACATATTTCGAGATTCGTAAAAGTGATTCTACTGGAACAAAGTCTGTGCTAGTTCTTCCCGATATCTCAACCTGTCCTGATTGTTTGAAAGACATCTTTGATACATCAAATCGGCGCTATCTTTATCCTTTTACTAATTGCACAAATTGCGGACCGCGCTTCTCCATTATAGAAGCATTACCGTACGATCGGCCGAATACATCAATGAAGAAATTTGAGATGTGTCCGGAATGTAAAGCAGAGTACCAGAATCCGCTCGACCGCCGATTTCATGCTCAACCAAACGCCTGTCCCATATGCGGGCCAAAATTAGAACTGTGGAATGACAAAGGAACCGTAATTGCTGAAAGACACAACGCACTTCTTCAAGCAGTGGAAACTATTCGAACCGGCAAAATTGTCGCCATTAAAGGACTTGGCGGATTTCATTTAATGGTTGATGCATGCAACGATGAAGCAGTGCTTCGTCTTCGCAAGCGAAAGCACCGTGAAGAGAAACCGCTAGCGCTAATGTTTCCTTCATTAGAAGCAATAAAATTAGAATGTAAAGTTAATGAATTTGAAACAAGACTTTTACTTTCACCGGAATCTCCGATTGTATTATTAGAAGCTAGAAACTCGAAAGGAAACAGTAATATTGCTTCATCCGTAGCCCCTTCAAACCCATATCTTGGTGTAATGTTACCGTATACTCCGCTGCATCACATCCTGTTAAAAGAACTTGGTTCTCCGGTTGTCGCAACAAGCGGTAATTTGTCAGACGAGCCAATTTGTATAGACGAACACGAAGCTCTTGATCGGCTCAATGGAATTGCAGATATATTTCTTGTTCACAACCGACCGATCGTGCGGCATATGGATGATTCCATTGTACGTGTTATGATGGGACGCGAGTTAGTGCTTCGCCGCGCGCGCGGTTATGCACCATTGCCCATTACTGTAATAGGGATACAGCATGTTGTTTCCCTACTAGCAGTTGGCGCGCATCTCAAGAATACTATTGCGCTGACATCGGAAGACAACATATTTATCAGTCAGCATATTGGTGATTTGGAAACGAAAGAATCGTTAGATGCATTTCATCGAGTCATCACAGATTTCCAATCGTTGTACGAAGTAAAACCAGCACAGATTGTTTGCGACCTTCATCCCGATTATCTTTCATCGAAGTTCGCTCGAAACACCGGCATTCCATTAATAGAAACCCAACATCATTACGCACATATTGCTTCTTGTATGGCGGAGAATCAATTGGAGGGCGAATTGCTCGGCGTGTCGTGGGATGGAACAGGGTATGGACTCGACGGTAATATCTGGGGCGGCGAATTTTTATTAACAACGGAAACGTCATTTGGGCACATTGCCACCTTCCGTTCTTTCCGGTTGCCTGGCGGAGAAAAAGCTATTAAAGAACCACGGCGCGTTGCACTCGGTATTTTGTACGAGATATTTGGCGAAGATATTTTTCATCGTGACGATTTGATTTCCGTGCAAGCATTTACACCCGCGGAACTTGATATGCTTAAACAAATGTTTATAAAGTGCGTTAATATGCCTATTACCACAAGCGCAGGCAGACTCTTTGATGCTGTCGCTTCGCTTATTGGATTAAGACAGATCGTGAATTACGAAGGTCAAGCGGCAATGGAGTTGGAATTTTTGATACAAAGCGTGAAAAGCGAAGAATGTTATCCTTTTGAAATTGATGAAGCAGCAAAAGTAAAAATAGTGGACTGGCAGTCAATTTTTGAGGGAATTCTTACGGATATGAAAAATCACATCAGTCAATCAATCATCTCTGCAAAATTTCACAACACACTCGTTGAAATGATCGTGGCAGTGGCAACGAAGATCAAGCAAAACCGTGTAGTACTATCAGGAGGATGCTTTCAAAATAAATATCTGACTGAGCACACTGTAAAACGATTGCGTGAAGGAGGATTTCGACCATACTGGCATCAACGAGTTCCGCCAAACGACGGAGGAATTGCTTTGGGGCAGGCTTATGCAGCTATCCGTCTGCATCGGAAGGAAACGTGAAGATTTCTGAAATCTACTTTAGATTTACTTTACACAATTTCAAGAATTTCTAGAAACAGCTTGATTGTTGATTTGGGAATATGAAAATTGAAACAGAAAGGAAAAACAATATGTGCCTAGCAATTCCTGGTAAAGTCATAGAAATCGATGCCTCTGTTTCGCCTATTATGGGCAAAGTAAGTTTCGGCGGTATCAAAAAAGAAGTCTGTCTCGAACTTGTGCCAGAAGTGCAGATCGGCAATTACGTTATTGTTCACGTTGGCTTCGCTATCAGCATGATGGATGAAGAGGAAGCGCAGGAAACGCTTAAATTGATAGATCAAATGAATGATCTTGAAAATAAATAAAATCGTTATTCAAGAAGTTGGCAGCAAGAAACCATTATGAAATATATTGATGAATACCGGAATGCAACTTCGGCAGATAAGCTGATTAAAGAAATCCGCGGTGTTGTTACTCAAGCATGGACAATCATGGAAATCTGTGGCGGGCAAACGCATACTATTGTTAAGTCCGGAATTGATGATCTACTTCCTTCCCATCTTACGCTTGTGCACGGACCCGGATGTCCGGTGTGTGTCACTCCACTTGAACTCATCGACAAAGCAGTTGCCATTGCATCACTATCGGACGTCCTCTTCACTTCATTCGGTGATATGCTTCGAGTGCCTGGTTCAGAAAAAGATCTGCTGACCGTAAAAGCAGCAGGCGGCGACGTACGCATTGTCTATTCTCCGCTCGATGCGATGAAACTTGCTCAACAAAATCCTGCGAAGAAAATTGTTTTTTTCGCTGTAGGATTCGAGACTACTGCTCCTGCAAACGCAATGTCCGTTTGGCAAGCAAAACAACTCGGTCTGAATAATTTTTCTATTCTCTGTTCGCATGTTCTTGTGCCGCCGGCGATGGAAGCAATTCTTTCATCACCTACAAATCGTGTGCAAGGATTCCTCGCGGCTGGACATGTATGCACCGTGATGGGATATGAAGAATATATTCCACTCGCATCCAAGTACCGCGTACCGATTGTAGTGACAGGCTTTGAACCGGTCGATATTCTTCAAGGAATTTTGATGACGGTGAAACAGCTTGAAGAAGGACGTACAGAAGTTGAAAACCAATACGCACGAGCGGTTCGACAGGAGGGCAATCGTTCAGCGCAAGAATTCATAAAAAAAGTTTTTGAGACAACAGACCGCTCATGGCGTGGTATCGGAACAATTCCAAAGAGCGGTTACCGATTACGCAATGAGTTTGCAGCGTTTGACGCCGAGACCGTGTTTGATGTTACGGCTATCCATACGCAAGAATCACCATTGTGTATTGCAGGTCAAGTGATGCAAGGACTTAAGAAACCGCACGAGTGTTCAGCGTTCGGTACACAGTGCACACCAGAACATCCTCTCGGAGCACCTATGGTTTCTTCCGAAGGAGCATGTGCAACATATTATCATTATGGAAAAATGCGACATTGAAAATATATTCGACACAGAGATTTCTAGGCGTTAAGAAAGGATACGGCACATGAAAAATCATTTTCCCCGCCGGACAATCCCTTGGTTCCTCATCACTATTTTCCTGTCCTTGGTGATAGGCATTCTCATCATAGGATTTCTTTTCTATCAAAAACAACGAGAGCATATCAAAACGGATACTCAGAACAATCTTGCAGCGATCGCAGATTTGAAAGTAGAACAAATTGCACGATGGCGACAAGAACGCCTAATCGATGCCAAGCTTGTCTATAACAACGCAGCGATATCTCGTCAAGTTGGTGCATATTTCAAGACCACAGAGAAAACAGGTCCCAAACAAGATCTCCTCAAGTTGATGAAATCCTTCCAGGAATATGCAGGGTACAGGTCTATTTTGCTGCTTGATACAAAAAGAAATGTTCGTCTGTCGGTTTCCAATCATGATGATTCTGTTTGTTCGTATGGACAAAGAATTTTTGGAGAAGCACCTTTTTGTCGGCAAGTTACATTTTCTGATTTACACCAATCGAAAAGTGTTCCGTACGTACACATCGACATCGTGATTCCACTTTTATCACCGGGTCGGAGTGATAGCACGATCATCGGTGTGCTAATCCTGCGCATCGATCCGAACGATATTCTCTTCCCCATCATCCAATCTTGGCCAACCCCAAGCCGCACATCTGAAACACTCTTGTTAGAACAAGATGGAGACAGCATTGTTTATTTAAATGAGCTTCGTCATCGAAAAAATACGATACTGACATTACGCCTGCCGATTTCCAACGAACAGCTTCATGCTTCGATGGCGGTCCGTGGCATCAAAGGAGTTGTCGAGGGTATTGATTATCGCGGTGTTCCTGTGGTTGCAGCGATTAGACCCATTCCCGACTCTCCTTGGTACATGAATGTAAAATGCGACCAGGAAGAAATTTATGCACCTCTTCGTTCGCAAGCTTGGATAGCAGGCGTTGGGATGGTTCTCCTTATCTTGTCAACTGGCAGTATTCTCGGTTTCTGGTGGCAGCATCAACGCGCCATATTCTATCGCGAGAAATATTTAGCACAGCTTGAGCGTCAGGCTCTCATGAAGCACTTCGATTACGTCATTAAGTATGCGAATGACTGTATCTTATTAGTCGATATGAATGGAAAAATCGTTGAAGCAAACGACCAAGCATGCAGGATCTACGGCTATACGATAGAAGAGTTCAAGCAATTAAATATCCACGACCTCCGTTCACAACAAAATCGTGCTCAAGTTGAAAAACAAATGAAACAGGTGGAAGAGCGCGGCGGATTAGTGTTTGAAACAGAGCACATGCGGAAAGATGGCACTGTATTTCCTGCCGAGGTCAGTACACGGTTCATTAAGATTGACGAAACGAGGTTCTATCAAAGTATAGTTCGTGATATCACAGATCGAAAGAAGGCAGAGGTTGCATTAATTGAGTCAGAAGAAATGTATCGCGCCTTGGTCAATCAATCCTCCGACGCTATTTACGTACTACAGAAAGGTAGACTTGTATTTGTAAATCCGGCATGGGAATCAATCTTTGGGTATTCACAGAAAGAAGTATTGGCAGAAGATTTTGAATTCCTCTCTATTGTTGCACCGGAAAGTCAGCCAATCGTTATCGAGCGTTTACAGCAGCGTGATAGCGGCAAAGAAGTGACGCCGCGATATGAAATGCACGGAATATCGAAACATGGAGTGCAAATAGATCTCGACGTTTCTGTTACCAATATTACGTGGCGTGGTTCCCCTGCGATCCAAGGAATATACCGTGATGTGACAAATCGCAACCTCGCTGAGGAGGCACTTCGGGAAAGCGAAGAACGCTTCCGAAGAATATTCGAGGAGGGTCCGCTTGGAATGGCAACTTCTGGCTCAAACTTTAAGTTTATTAAAGCCAATGCGGCTTTTTACAAAATGTTGGGCTATAAGGAAAATGAATTAACCTCCCTCACCTTCAAAGATATTACACATCCGGAACATATCACGCAAGATGTAGAATCAATTAAAAAACTTTTAGCTCGAGATATTCCTCTCTATCATACTGAGAAGCGCTACATACGAAAAGATAAAAAAGTCATCTGGGGGGCGGCAACTATTACAGCTATTTACGATAATAATAAACGATTTTTATACTTTCTCATTATGATCGAGAATATTACTGAACGTAAACAAGCGGAAGAAGCATTGCTACAAAGTAAGGGACTTTTCAAAACATTGGTAGAGTCTTCACCGGTATCTATCGCTGCATTCACTGGGCCGAATCAAAACATCGAGTACGTCAGCCATCGTTTTACTGAACTCTTTGGGTATGAACAAGCTGACTTACCATCTCTGAGTGCATGGTGGCCTATCGCATATCCGATGGAAGAATATCGGAATCAGATTGAAGCAGCGTGGCACACTTCCACGGAACGGTCACAACGAGAAAACCGAGAACCTGAACCGATAGAATCCGTCATCACATGCAAAGACGGCTCGACAAAGTACATCGAATCTACGTTCACATCGATGAGTGATCATACGCTCGTTTTCTTCAGCGATCTCACTCAACGCCGGATGGCAGAAGAATCGCTTCGCCAAACGCACGCCTTTAACGATCTGCTCATCCAGACAATGCCATTCGGAATGAACATTGTTGACGAAGAAGGAAATATTCTTTTTGTCAGTAAAACTATGAAAGAAATGCTTACAGTCGATGTGGTAGATATGTGTTGCTGGCAGGTGTACAAGGACGACAACCGGCAATGCCAAGACTGTCCGCTGAAAAGAGGAATCTCATTTGGAAAACCAGGTGTTATTGAAACAACGGGCGTCTTAGGCAGTAAAACTTTCCAGATCAGTTATGTTGGTATGATGTACGAAGGACGCAAAGCGATGCTGGAGGTTTTCCAAGACATTACAGAACAAAAGAAACTTCAGCAAGAATTGGTGCAATCTCAAAAGATGCTTAGCATTGGTACACTCGCCGGCGGAATTGCGCACGATTTCAACAACATCCTTGGGATCATTCTCGGGTATACATCCATCCTTCCCTCGATGAAAGATAATCCACAGAAATTTTCCGATGGCGTGAACGCTATTAAACAAGCAGTCGATCGTGGCGCAGCACTGGTCAGACAAATTCTTACTTTTGCCCGCAAGACTGATGTTGCATTCGAACCATTGGATGTTCCTGATCTTACGCGAGAACTTGTTTCGATGCTGCAACAGACATTTCCAAAAATTATCACATTCAACAAAGAAATAGAAACACAACTTCCGCTGATCAATGCCGATCACACACAAATTCATCAGATATTGCTCAATCTATGTGTTAACGCGCGGGATGCTATGCCCAATGGCGGTGTTATTACAATCAAAGCGCATATGGCGGCAGGCGACAAGTTACGGGAACGTTTCCCAGCGGCAAATGAGCAACTTTACATCTGCATTACTGTTTCTGATACAGGAATAGGGATGGACGAAGCGACTCGCAATAGAATTTTCGATCCATTCTTCACAACAAAAGAAAAAGGCAAAGGGACAGGATTGGGACTTTCTGTCGTGTACGGTGTTGTTCAATCTCACCATGGATTCGTGGACGTGGAAAGCACAGTCGGAAGCGGAACGACCTTCCAGTTATATTTGCCTGTTCCAAAGGAAAGCATTCCTACACTCGAAACTGGTAAAGCAGAAGATTTAGTTCGCGGCGGCACTGAAACCCTCCTTGTCGTGGAAGATGAAGATCTGCTGCTCGATATGGTACAAATTTTTCTTGAAGCGCACGGGTATACTGTCCTGACGGCAAAAGATGGTATGGAGGCGGTGAATGTGTACAACCAGCATGTACACGAGATTGCACTTGTTATCAGTGACATGGGCTTGCCAAAACTGTCGGGCGATGCTGAATTTAAAAAACTAAAAGAAATAAACCCTGCAGTAAAGATGATATTAGCCAGCGGATATTTTGAGCCAGACATTAAAGCGACATTGGAAAGTGCCGGTGTACTGGGGTTTCTACAAAAGCCATACATAATAGAAGAAGTGCTCGCAAAAATCAGAAAGACGTTAGATGATAAATAGGCCATCCCCACTATGGCTGTCCAATAAGCACTCTTTTGCCACACTGAGCGAAGTGAAGTATCTTATCTCTGAATTGAAAAGAAAGATTCTTCAATCGTTACGCTCTTTCAGAATGACAAAACCCTTCTTTTTGTTCAGCTCTGTATTGCAAAAATAAGACAAACAAAAGTGTCGGCGCATTAAGTCCATTAGAGAATAAAACCGATGAATGATAAAACGATAGACCTGAGCAACGGCTTTGCTTGCCCACTGCCAATTATGGAATACAAGAACGTCCTGCTGGCACACGGCGGAGGAGGAAAGCTTTCGCACCAATTGATCAAGAACATGTTTGCATCACAATTCAAAAATGAATTCTTAGAGCCACTGCACGATGGAGCGATCTTTTCAATTGGTGGCACACGATTCGCATTTTCTACTGATTCGTACGTCATCAATCCAATTTTCTTTCCAGGCGGAGATATTGGCAAACTCGCTGTGAATGGAACCGTGAATGATCTTTCAATGTGTGGTGCGCGCCCGTTTTATCTTTCTTCTGCGTTTATTATAGAAGAAGGATTACCGATGGAAGACCTATGGCGCGTTGTCCTTTCGATGGAAACCGCAGCAAAGGCAGCGGGGATTCAGCTCGTTACCGGTGACACAAAAGTGGTTGATCGCGGTAAAGGAGATAAAATCTTCATCAATACATCAGGTATTGGTATTATTCCAGATGGAATTGAAATCAGTCCGCGGTGCGCGAAATTAGGCGATAAGATTATTTTAAGCGGAACAATTGCCGACCACGGAATCGCCATTATGTCTGTACGGGAAGGATTGGAATTTGAAACTCAGATTGAAAGCGATTGTGCACCGCTCAATGGATTAGTAGAAACGATGTTTGAGGCAAGCCAGGAAATTCATGTTCTTCGCGACCCGACGCGCGGCGGCGTTGGATCTGTGCTAAACGAAATCGCCGAGAGCGCAGAAGTCGGAATTACTATTTTAGAAAATCTAATACCTGTATCTGAAGAAGTTATGGGTGCATGCGAAATTCTAGGTTTCGATCCACTCTACGTGGCAAATGAAGGCAAGCTTCTTGCGTTCGTCTCTCCAACGGCAGCAGATAAGGTACTGGCAGCAATGCGTGCGCATCCGTTTGGAAAAAATGCTGTTATCATCGGCGAGGTTAGTCATGATCACAAAGGTACTGTGATTATGAAAACGCGCATCGGCGGTTCGCGTGTGGTGGATATGCTTTCCGGCGAACAACTGCCAAGAATATGCTGATGCGAAAATACTGCAGCTAAAACGCAGAATGCCGGACTCATCATCCGGCATTCACTTTCTGTATTCTTACTTTTGGACTCAGATTTCTTACTTATTCATCTTCTCCACAATCTCAGGCATAGCGCTTTTGGGAAGCATTACTCCGAGCATCTTCAACTTCATATAATCTTCATGAAAAAAGAAATATCCGGGATGCGAATTATTCCGTGAGCCAGAGCCTGAATCCTTTATGAGATACCAATCTGTACCATCTTTCTGCGTGTAACCAACAAGGTGAATACCATGGTCATCTCCGGTAGTACCATTTTTAAATCGAAAAATTCGCGCGTTTTCATCAATATACTGCGACGGAATATCAAAAGTCGGCACAACAGCAATGCCAGCATGCCCATCGATACCGGGTTCTGAGACATCGCCGCCGATGGCTTCAGTATATCCTGAACGAATAGCATTTTTCACAACCATCATAAAATCATTCAGCGGAACGTTGAAGTAGTTTTTGCTATGCCACCAATTATCCGGTACGTCATATTCAACCCAAGTGTAATACGCGCGATCGGCAAGAGACACAAGTTCCACATACTCGTCAAGATTCAATTTGACAATCTTTTCTAAATATTCCTTCGGTGTCATTTCCTTATTGCCAACAAGAATCTTTTCCGGCGGTGCACCAATGTAATGATTAAGAATGGATTTAACGTTACGTTCTGCCACATCTTCATCCCAATTGTTTGAGGTTTTAAGAGACTTAAGATATGTCTCCATTTCCGCAAACATCTTCGAATGATCGTGAAAAGGCTGACCATTGAGCAATCCGGTGTACGCATCTGCCGGTACAATACCATGATTTTTCCATATACGTATGACTGCATCCGACTCTGATCCTTCACCGAACTCCTGATCACCACGCGCCCGAATATACCCTCGCGCCTTTTCAACGTATTCCCAATACACGGTGTAAAGTTCAGAGAGTTTGATCTCGCGCTTGCTTAACCGGAATATTTCTGATTCGAAAAATGATGTTGTGGAAAAGCACCAGCACATACCGGAGACAGCCTGCGATACCGGTTTGTTATGCCAACACTTTGTGAATTCATCTACGGATTTCGGCGGATTGAATTGACTAAAATCAACCCGCAGTTTCTTACTTGAATCCTTTTTATAGAATTTATCAAGTGTCGTTTTGATAGAATCCCAAAATTCATTTTTTGATTCTATAAACACCGCCTTGTCACGGCGTTCCGGTTGAGCATACAATTGCGCTGCGGTTACTAAGATTATAGCGGCAACAAATATGAATTTTTTCTTCATAATGAACTCTATTATTTAAAAATAACTGTGAGACATTAGTCAAACATTAGCGGCAACAAATTCTATCTTGTCAGATAGCGTTTTATCTATAGGCAGATACAATAGTAAATTAAAATAGGCGCAACCTAAAGAGCGCGCCTATTATATTAGCCAGAATGTCCGGTTTTTACTTAAATTTATTTATCAATCTAGCATTTAAAAAGCAACACCGAGCGATACTAAGAGAAGCGATATATTCTGATCAAACTCTTCGTCGGTACTTGGACCGCCAGTATAAAAAGGTGGTTCCGACCATTTAAATTTTGGCTTGCTCGCAACATATTTAGCAGCAAGTGTAACATGACCTCCAAATACCACTTCTGCGTTTACACCGTACGCAAACCCTGTGGCCGTGTGTGAGTCCAACCAAGTAGTAGATGTAGATGACCCTGCCGGTGTAAAATCTAACTTAGGACTTGTTCCAAACAATGCGCCAACGAGCGGTGCAATAAAGAAATTAGTTCCTGAGGAATTATCTGTTCCAATTTTTATTCCAGTTAGTGCAAGAATCGAAGACCAGCCAACCCAATCATACTTCCCCGGTATTGTAGTCCAGCTCATGGGAAGGTCTAATTTATTTTGTGAATAAATGCCTTCTATTATCCAACCAACTGTCCCACCTGTCACGAATTGTATACCTGCAAACCAACCAGTTTTTGCCATTCCAACGTTTTCGCTATCTTGTTCAACAAAGGGACCATCCTTCTTGGCAAAATCTCCCAGAGGCAATGCCATTCCGCCAAAAATGCTGAATTTTGATCCTGCACCTTCACTACTACCTTGGCCTTCATAGCCTCGTTGACTTTCATAGCTGCGTTGATTCTCATTGCCGCGTTGTTCAATAACCGGCTTTGATTCATTGCTCGGAGCTGGAGCAGCTGCCTCTTTGCTAATCTTTTCTACCTCAGACATGTTATAGACAAAAATATTTCCATCTACTGTTTGAATTTTTATAGTCTTATCCGGAACCATCTCGAGAATCGTACCTTTGATAACGCTCCCATTCTTAAGATAAACTACATCTTTGGTCTGAGCTACCAGTGCGGTCACACTGAGAATAATAATAGCAACTACTAAAATGAGTCGAATATTTGTTTTCATATTTAACTCCTTATATGATTATGATGAATTTGAGTAAGAAAAAATGTATTAATAATAATTTGGAGTCTCGTGTTTTGTTTTTCGTTATGATAAATAATACAATATAGAAGAAATAGATAACGTTATCTTCATCACATTATTAAAAGAATCTACATCAAAATCCACTTGATTTGTAAAAGTAATTAGTGCAAGAATGATGACAAAAGCAAGAAATGCCCGTTTTTTACCAGACGTCCTTCCTGAAGTATTTATGGAATACTAACGCTCAATCTCAAATTTAGACAATAATTATCGCTTTA
>Ga0187861_10002281_pt1 | contig 18215 bp, 18 predicted proteins | sample June2016WEW_10_1_3_FD_132986 | JGI IMG/M metagenome (GOLD analysis project Ga0187861, IMG submission 132986) | Peatland microbial communities from SPRUCE experiment site at the Marcell Experimental Forest, Minnesota, USA - June2016WEW_10_100 | ecosystem: Environmental > Terrestrial > Soil >...
CACCAAAAGCGTGGCCGAGCAGGCGCTATTTTATCAGTCGATTCTGGGCCACATCGCCGGGCGCGAGCAGACTGGCGATCCGGCCGGTCTGGCCGACAAGATTTCCCAGGCCTTGACCCTGGCCATCGATCCCGCCGTGGTCCAGAAGTGCCTTAGCGCCTCGACGATCTACTTCGCCGGATACAACGACGGCGTGGCCGAGGAACTGACGCTGAAGACCAATGAGATCACCCGCCGGAAGTCCAATTATCTCGAAGGCACGTACGCCGTGCACGGAATCGAGGAAGTGATGGACCCCTGCGACGTTGTTTTCGTGGTCGATCCGATTGATCCGGAGATCGAAAAGTTCCAGGAGGTGCTGATTAAGGGAGTCGGTCTGACGGTGGTGGCGATTGCCGACCGCCAGACGCCGCTGCCGACGATCCGCACGCCTTCCGCCGGCGAGATGAATCCCTACGTGTATCTATGTGCCGGCTGGAATCTGCTGGTCGAGATCGGAATGGCCGCGGGGATCAATTTGGACAAGCCCCAGCGTGCACGAAAGATCGGCAACGAGATGATCACCGGTTGACGCTACATATACAACACGGAGGCACGGAGGACACGGAGATCGAATAATAAAGTTTATGAAATATTATTTGCAATCATTTTTCTGATGATGGAAGAAAATATTTTAATATTTTAATTTAGGATCTCTAACAATACCCAGCCGCCCTCACCCCCGGCCCCTCTCCCGCAAGCGGGCGAGGGGAGTATTGTTAGAGTCCCTTATAGATTTAAACACAATAATGTGTACCACGGCCAACCTTTGGTCGGTGCCCTGCTTTCAGGCAATGCCGTCAAAAATACCGAAAAAACGCTGTTTTTGAATAAGCAGTGGCACACAAAATGTTGATTGTTTTCATTTTGTCCGAAGCTTTTAGGCTTGTTCTCCGTGAACTCCGTGCCTCTGTGTTAAGAAATAGAAATTCGTGTAAGACTACCCAATTCACTGCCGTTGTTTGGCCGCGGAGACGGCATTTCGGAATGTTTCGGTCTCGCCTTGCACTAGCTTGACGAAGCTGTTTTCCTCGGCCGTGCCCACGACCGCCCGCATCTCTTCCGCGTTGCGATAGGTCGCGCGCCGGAACGGGTTCTCGTAGTCTTTCTGCCGGGTCGAGTAGACCTGGTCGCGGATGTACTCCTGAATCACCATGGCTTGATCGAGGGCGGCGTGCCACAAATCCGGCGTCAGACGTTCGACTTCAACGAGTGCCAGCAGGGTTCCGTAGGCGTGGCGCTGCTTCTCCAAGGCGTAGGCCGTCCAGAGTTCGTCGTAAGCGCGGTGGATCTCGAACCAGGAGCCGGGTTTGCCCGCCTTGATGCCGGATATCAACTTCATGATGTCGGGGAGCGGGATTAGCTGACCGCCCAGGTTGTCCCACTCTCGCTGGCGCGGGCCGGCCAGCGCTTCGTGCATCGAGCGGAGAGTCGCCTTCGGTTCGGCTTCCAGGTAGGCCAACAGGTTCTTAACGGCATAATAGTGCAGCATCTGCCGATAAGCGTGATAGCCCTCGCGGGCCTTAAGCACCACCGTCTTGCGCCGAGAGGCCTCGACGTGCTCGCCGAGGACTTCCAACTTGGCGGTCTTTTCCGGCTCATCGCTGAGCAGTTGTCGGCCCAGGGCGATCAGATCCTCCCGGCTGTCGTCTGCAACGGACTCGCCTTGCGCACGGAGATGCGCCTTCGCGGTCCAGAGTTCCAACAACTCCAGTGCATGGAAAAGCTCCTCCACGGTGTCGGGTGCGAGACAGTCGAACTCGATATGCTGGACCTTGGTTTTGCGTTTGTCCCGGCTCTGGAACTTCCAAGTGTTGCGGGCCAAGGCGTACATGTTGTGCCGCCACCAGTAGGCCGGCATAATCAGCAGCCGGTCCCGCGCGGGATCGTCGCGCAAGAGTGTGAATGGTAGAGGGACGTTCAATTCACAGGGGTAGTCGCCTTTGGCCAGCAGCGTGAACGAGGCGAATCGGCAGGAGTGTTTCAGCGTGGTGCATAGTCCGGGCCAGAAACCCCGGCCGGCGCGGATCTCGCCGTCGTTCGCTCGGCTATTGTGGTTCGATCCCACGGTGGCTCCGGCGGCCAGATTGCTCTGGCCCATCAGCAAGCTGGCGATCAGGAACGAGTTGTTGTGGTGCTGCTCGTGGGCCGGGAAGATCAGGTTGTTCAACATCTCGCAGCAGGATACGGTGGAATTGTCGCCCATGAAAGAATGGATCAAACGTGCCCCGTACTTGAGGTTGCTATTCGAGCCCATGACGAATCGAACGGCCTTGCAGCCGTAGAAGATGTGGCAACCCAGCCCGACGATCCCGTTGACCAGTTCCACGCCTTCGCCGATCTGCGTGGGCTCGGCCTCGCTGGAGTTGATGGTTAGATTTTTAAGCTTGTTGGCGCCTTTGATGTAACAGTTCGGGCCGATCTTCACGTCTTTGATGATCTGGCAGTTTTTGATGACGCAATTGTCGCCGACGGAACCGTAGAAGCCGCGCCGGGAGTCGAACTGCTTTTGGGTGATTTCGCCGAGTTTCCGCTGCAGTTGGGCGTCCTCCCGATACCGTGCCCAGAGATAGGCGTCGGCGGGAATGATGCCGTCGAAAGGCATGACCGCCCGGCCTCCCGCCTCGTTCATCAATTCCAGCCAGATGCGCACGTCTTCCGGCTCGCCGTCTTTGATGATCCCATTGCCGAACTTGGCGTGATTGGTCGTGTTCAATTCGTCAATGTTCAAGAGGATCACGTGGTTGCCGATGAGGTAGTGCGCCAGGTAGCGGACGTTGTGGATCGCCACGTTGTCGCCCAGATCGCAGGAAATGATCTGGCTGTTCGTGATGCCGGAAGGCACCTGAAGTTCGTGGTGCTCGAGGATCACGTGTTCGAGCCGGCCGATGCGCACCAGTCCGAAGAATTCGCAATTCTTAATCAGGTTCGGGTGGAAGGGGTCGGTGACGAATATGCTGTCCCAGTCGTCGCAGGTGACGGCATTCTTGACCAGAACTTCAATTTCGTCGGCCCGCAGATTGCGCCAATAGCCCGCGGGTTTGGATACTTGCTCGTTGCGCAGGTAATACTCATCCTTGCCCGGCGGCAAATACTCTTTGGGGATAAACTGCAGACCGAATGTTTCCGGAGGCAGGATTCTGACTTCTCGCATGTGTTGGCCCTTTCTCGGCAAATGCGGGTTCGCGGGCAGGACTTGCGCCGACCAGTATAGACCACATTATTATGGTGACATGGGGGGAATTCCGGAAGAGCCTGCCAGACCTTATCTCCAAGAGTTTGCCCGAGAATCAAGCCGGTCGAGGGGGGCCTCAGCCATAAATGGTGGGTTGCAGATCGACTCGCCCAACTTGCTAAACCCAATGCCGGTTAATAAAATGAATTTTACCAATATCCGAGATGTCGCAATTGCCGGAGTGGCGGAATGGCAGACGCGCTGGACTCAAAAGTTGCTCACTAAAAAATTGTCGTAAGTCGTTATTTATCAATGCGAAATGACGCGGCATTCACTTCACGATGTCCCTGATTTTTTGCGTCTTTTTTCTTTTTTCGCGGCGGTTCCAGGGACAAGCAGGGACAAGCTTTACGATAAGATTGTAAAGTGCGTTCCTAAAATCGTATCCTGGCTGAAGGAGGCTTTTTGTTGTAACCGGTTGCAATTGGTGGCATCTAGCGGTTGCCAGCGCACGCCGGTTGCGCGCGGAAAATCAATAGACTTATTGATTTGGAAACATTCAATCCAAAATTGTTCTCCCTTCAATTCGATCCGTCAAGGAGTTAAATGAATGTGGTGCGCCAACTCGTTCTGATTGTCTATTATGGATCAGTGTATTCTCATTTGTTCTTAATATCCTCCGACTAAGCCGGCGGCCAAAAAGCCGACTTGAACAAATCGGACGATCTGCTATAGTATACGCAAGTCCACATAATGGAAGTGCTATGCACAATCCACATGAAGCAGGAGTAGTCTGATGTTCTTGGCTGAAGAGCGCTACGAAGAATATCTGCCGCGACATTCACCGCTGTTTCGGCCTTCCCGATCATCCTGGCGAAAGTTTAACTTCGTCATGTGTATATATTACCATCTTCCCACCGCGTTGGGTTGAGCATCATGACTCAAGTAATTCCCGTAGAGCGAAAATCGGCAGTGCTCACGCCCTCCAGCTTGGCCTGTCTGGCACATGTTCCGACGGTCAACCTAACGTCAGGCTGCGCCCACGAGTGTCGCTACTGTTACGCCCGCAGTTACCTGACGCACCCTGGCGAAGGCAAGGTCAGATTCTACACCAATACGCTTACTAAGCTGCGGGAGGAGTTGCGCCGCAAGCGCACAAAGCCCGCCATGGTGTATTTCAGTCCGTCGAGCGATCCCTTCCAGCCGATTCCCGAGGTCCTGGAAATGACTTATGACGTGTTTAGGTTTCTTTTGGAATCGGAGATTGGTGTGGCCTTCGTCACTAAGGGGCAGATTCCCGAGCGGCACCGCAACCTGTTTGTCACCCATGCACCACTTGTCCAGGGGCGGATCGGGCTGATTACTCTTGATCCAGGTACTGCCGCCGCGTTTGAACCCCACGCGGCGACGCCGGAGATCCGGCTCGCGCAAGCGGCCGAACTGATCGGCGCACACGTCCCGATCGAGGCGAGGCTCGATCCGATTTTGCCCGACGTGACCGACGACGCGGACTGCCTGGAGCCGCTCTGTGCGGCATTAGCTCGCATTGGCGTGCGCAAGATTGCCGCGAGTGTCCTCTTTCTCCGGCCGGCAGTGATCGGATCGCTGCGGCGGCACGTCGAGGACAAACTGATACTCAATAGGATGTTGGACTGTTTCGCCGGTAGCAAGCCTCTAGCGATCCATGCGGGCAACAGCCGTGTGTTAGCGCTTCCGGTTCCGGCGCGTCTTGAGATCATGGCGCGTCTAAAATCCATTGCAAACCGTTACGGCTTGGAAGTCCTCGTCTGTGCCTGCAAAAACCCGGACATCTCCAGTGGCTCTTGCCACATTTCGGGCCGCTGGCTGCCTGCGGTCCGTGGTGGTAGCCAATTGGGACTATTCCAACCGTAGTAGCCGCGCGGAAAGGCCGCACCGTGGATCACATTCAAAGGTACAACCAGCGCTTGCTACGGAATGCTTTGAGGGAAACGCGACTCATAACGTCTCTCGACGTGACAGCAGGTCGCCGAATTCACGTTACCAGTGTGACGTGGGATGAGTATTGGGGGCATTGCGGTCCTTTGGAGAGAGAAATCGCACAACTGCAGGTAGCTTGGACTGCTCTGATCGCTGGTAATTTTTCAAGTAACCTGCGGAGCGACTTTGTCCGCACGTATTTCCTATTGCTCCGCACATGCCTGGATCGCCATGCTTGCAGCCAAGACATTCTCTCTTTACTGAGGAAAGTTGTTGGCTTTGAGACAATTCGTGTATCTGGGGACTGCGGTGGCTCGGCTGCGGCCATAGTCAGCGCAAGACACCCCGTATATCTACTGAGTAAACTGGCAAGACCCCATGCACCAGAGAATCCAAAATACTTGCCGCTGATATGCCCATGCGGGAATTTACCTAGAGCAGACGCTCTTTATTGGCACTACAGACGTTTTCCGCTGATGCGGACCGACGGAATCCAGCTATTCGTCTATCCGCCGACTGAGGTCTGCAATCGCCCATTGAGTCATGCGCTCATTGGCCAGTTATTCGCATGCCTTACACCAAGAAGCGACCCTTGGATTCGGGAACGAAGTCGATCGCTATTTGAGGGTGTATTTGCCCCGTTGGTCGCTCGCTCTACATCTGGCCGGCTTCACTTACTGGACATGGCGTGCGGTTCTGCCAAAATAACAATGACGTTATGTAGAAAAGCATTTGCCGCGCATCGGAAATCGTTCGACTTGACATTGGTTGATGTGGTTCGGGGGAGCAACTCAATCGCCAATGCCTTCTATCGGAATCCCAAAGTCTTTGGCAATATTATATTCCGCCGGGAGAGCTTGTTCAACTGGGTAGACAACAATGCCGACAAACCACAAATGCGTTTCGATGTTGCGCTATTACTGAGGGCATGTAATCTTTTCAGTCGCTTTTCCATCGAGAAAATGTCATATCACGAGGCAAACGCAGTGATCGGCCAGAACACAACGTGCGATCCCCTCGATTCCCAGGTGCTGCGTCCGGCGGAAATGATCGAGGAAAATAGGCTTGGTAAAATACAACATGGGATCGGACGGTTTACCTTCAAGAATGGCTGGATGTTTCGACAACTCTCCACGTCGGACTACTTCAAGGCAATTCACATTGTCATGGGCGGCAGGTTGTCTGCTGGTGAGGATGCCGTTTACGCACCGCTTCGCGTATTCGACGATGATGTCCTCGTCCTGCCGAGCGGTCGTTCTCTCATCGCTCAATTGCTGACAATGGCGAACCAACTTGTAATTGAGGACGTAGATTTGTTGCCATATCATCTGGAACGTCACTTCAAGCAATTCGACTTAGGCGACATGACTGTCACTGATTTGACCGACCAGGCGAAAAGACGCGGGGCTTCTGTCTACCTTGTTGAGAGAAAACCAACACGTTGACAATACGAAGCCTGTCGTGGGACTGTCAGGATGTGGCCGGTGATATCTTCACGCGCGGCGGCGTCAAGGTGATTCCGGTTGGTTGAACAGCGGCCTTGGGTGGATTTCGACACCAGCGCGTTAGAATAAGCACTGTCTATAATAACGAACCGCCAAAACAGCCGATCGGAAAAGAGTCTCAACCGAACCGTAACCATTGTCGTTATTGCTGGACCGAGGCTCTTGCCCTGCCTTTCATGTCTAAATACCCTCTGTAAACGCGTACAATGCGATCCTATGCGTTGCTGACAAAGGCATGGTTTTCTGGATGGTGGTTTTTCTTAAATTGCATTTAAGACGGTCTAATTATCAATTGCCGCGTCATTTGATGATTTGAGTTGACAAGTCCGCATTGAGCATTGGCGCGACTCCCATCGACCACCGAGCAATCATGTACAAATGCACCCAATGGTAATAACGACGTGCTCACGCGGGCTGTCGGGATAGCGAACATCATTGAGGATAAAGTGCCATTTTGGTCGGCCGCCGATGTTGATGGCCATTGATATAAACATTAGCCTATTCGATCGAACTCCAATCGGGCAAACTATGTATCATCTCGCACGTGGCTGCATGGGGTGAACATTTTTCGAGCTATCCGTGAAGACGCTGCTTAATTACTCGCGCAGCCTCTTGGTGTTCCGGCCGCCGTAAGTGTATCATTAGACATGTCATGGCTATTACTTGTCCGCAATGCGGTGCTGAGTTTGACTCGACGTTGTTCGAGTTTGAACACCGGGTTCGCTGCCCGTGCGGCGCAGAGATTCGCTATCCGGGCACGGATTTCCAAAGTGGCCACGTCGCAACCGATCAGACTCGGAGACACAAACATGAAAGCCAGCGGGAGACCGAATCCATGAAGATCGATGGTTCTCTGGGCGAAGGCGGTGGGCAGATACTTCGTTCCTCGTTGGCGCTGTCGTTGGTCACCAATAAACCGCTTGTGATCGAGAATATCCGGGCCAATCGCAAGAAGCCGGGTATGATGCGTCAGCATCTAATCGCCGTAAAGGCTACAGCCGAAGTCAGCCAGGCCAGGGTTGAAGGTGCAGCCCTTGGCTCAAAGCGGCTAACCTTCTACCCTGGGAGTGTCAAACCATGCAACTACGCATTCCAAGTGGGCACAGCCGGCAGTTCGACACTCGTATTGCAAACAGTGTTGCCGGCTCTGCTGCTGGCCAAAGGTGAGTCGAACCTGATACTGCGGGGTGGAACGCACAATCCGTTGGCTCCGACTTTCGATTTTCTGGCAAAAAGTTATCTACCATTGGTGAATTGACTCGGACCGACGGTCGAGGCCCGCTTGGTTCGGCCGGGGTTCTATCCTGCCGGCCAGGGAGAATTTGCAGTTAGCATCCAACCGGCCCGGCAACTTGGCCGCCTAGAGTTGACCGGTCGCGGTGAGATTTGCGCCCATCGAGTCAGGGTATTGATCGCTAATCTGCCGCGTCACATTGCCGAGCGCGAGTGCCGGACTATCGCCCAGCAGACCGGCTGGAGCGAAGACTGCTTTGCGATTGAACAGCGCAGCGACGCGTATGGGCCGGGCAATGTTGTGATGATCGAACTGGAAGCGGAAAATGTTACCGAGGTATGTACCAGCTTCGGGCGGAAAGGTGTAAAGGCCGAGGAAGTTGCCATGGAGGCACTTCACGAGGCCGAAGAGTATGTTGCGGCCGGCGTGCCTGTGGGGCGGCATTTGGCCGATCAGATTATGCTACCGCTGGGAATCGGCGCTTATTTTGGCTCTGGCGGCGGGGCATTTAGCACGATGGCCCTTTCCGCCCATGCCACGACGCACTTGGAAATCCTGCGGCAGTTTCTGGGGCTCGACGCCAAGGTAGAACACAGCAGCCGGGGCAATTGTCTGGTACTAATCGGATAACGCGCCAATTCAGAGTATTTTGAGTTCAAAGAACGGAGGCAGCATATTTAACTAGAGGGTTTGTATCAGTTTATCAAATTCACTGTCTCTCCAGGCAAGGAGGTGCTGTTAAGCCGGGGTAAAGCATTTAAAGGGAATTGCGCCGCCATTACTAATTCCAGAAGCTCGGCGCGGGATTTTACCTTCAATTTTCTCATCATTCTGGCGCGACGGTCTTCGACGGCGCGGATGCTCAGATCCAACTCAGTGGCGATTATTTTATTGGTCTTTCCGGCAACGACCAGATCCATGACCTCGTGCTCCGCCGGCGTGATATTTTCCAGCCGGCGATCGACTTTGTGTTTTTGTTCGCGGCGACGCCATTTCTCTTCGTCGAGCCTGATTGCCTTCTGTATGTTATCGCACAACTCTTGTATGCTAAAAGGCTTTTCCAGGAACTCAATGGCCCCCAGCTTCATGGCCTCGACTGCCGTGCGCACGTCGGAATGTCCACTGATAAGAATCGTCGGCAAAGCAATGCCTGCCGCGGCCAAGTGTTTTTGCAGTTCCAGTCCGCTCATCTGCGGCATTATCACGTCAAGAATCAAACATGCCGGACCGGTTGGTTTATAGTTTTTGAGGAATTCATTGCCGGAGGCGAACGATTTGACCTTCAAACCGATTAGCTCGACTACTGCGGTGAGAGATCGGACAATGGCATCGTCGTCGTCGACGATGAAGACGGTGGGTTCGCGATTCATGTTTTCTGCGCCTAGTTATATTTAGCAGTGTAATGTCAAAAGGATTGGCCTTTATCAACATTTCACACGCCATAACTAAAGCTGCCCACCGTGTGCAATGATAGCGATTATTTAAGTCTGATTTGAGTCCATCCTATAATGTTGGAGGCGGGAGTATAAAAGCTGCAAAACTGCGAGTCAGCGTCACTGTAAGGACAGTCTTCCCCCTTCTACAAACATAATCGGCGATTTTAATGTGCCGCGAATTGTAATTTGTTTGGATGCATGAGTCTGGAGATGCATGAATGACGTAACACCATGATGTATCGGATGTTACGTAATCATGGATCTTACCGGCGTCCGATTGGCGGGGCGTCGCGAGGACCGGTTTCCACGGCGCGCATAGTCTGCTGGAACCTCACTTCATCTTCCCCCGTTGCGCCGATCATTGATTCCGATGCTGACTTGGGCATCATCGTAGAATGTGGCGGCGGAACAACTTGAGACGGTTTTACGGCCGGTTCCCACCAGGCGACGCCCATCTCACGTGCTTTATCGACGGAACATATAAGCAGCCGGATTTGGATGCTCAGCAACTCCACGTCGCAGAGCTTGATTTTGATGTCGCCCATGATGACCACACCCTTGTCCAATACCCGTTCAAGGACTTCCGGAAGCCCTTGCGACTGGGTGGACTGAGTGATAGCCTGGCATGTCATGATTTTTTTCCTTGTCTTGATTAACGCAGTTTGCCAAGGGGGCCTAAGTCAAGATTAAGGTCTTCGTCGCTTAGTCCGAAGTATTCTTTCAGCCGCCCGATCTCTTCGGACAGTTTGCAAAATGTCTGGCCTAGGCGTTCGATTTCCTCTTCGGTAAGCGATCCCGCCTCAATACGCCTTAGCGCTTGCCGTTCCAGTAGTTCGCGGATCAACTCGACCAACGTTAGCACCAATTGTGCAAGGCCGTTGCGGACGTTTTCCGGATTTAGCTTGATCTTTGGGGCTGCGGCTGTTTTCGTTGCCTGCGCGGGCTGCTCAAGTGTTGGTTGCCACACAGGAGCGTTTGGGAACATTGTGCTGGACATGGGTTATTGTTTTTCTATACAAGGATTTCAAGAATTCTCTATGGCGGTTCTTATCTTGCCATTATCCGAGGTCCAAAGACAGCCGGCCTGCCGGGCGGTTTCAAACGAGGAAAGCAGCAACTGCGCACGGATGTAGATCAAATCGATGTCAGCCACGGAGATTGCAATATCTCCGGCCACGACAACGCCCTTGTTCAATAATCGATCGAGCAACTCCAAAATAGTGCAGTTTTCGTCATCGATAAGGTCGGAATGGCTTTCCATCGTTTTCACTTTCCATGCTTTTGATTTGTGGGAACTGTCCCCTTTGGACTCATTGTGGTGCAGGCGTCCCGCCTGCGGTTTCTCATGCAGGTGGGGCACCTGCACTACAACAGATTGCATAGGCTATTTCATTATGATGCCCAAGGTAAACCATTATGCCTCTTCCTGTTCCCCTTCCGAACTCAACATGTTTTGAATCGCATCTAGTTGATCTAAAAGCGTTGTTTCACGAACATTGAAATCTTCATCACCGATAGACTTCGATTCGAGCAGTTGATGCAGTTCGCTCAGGCTGTTAAGTATCGCTTTCTCCTGGTCTTCCCAGCCCTTTTGGGCAGTCTCCTGTACCTGGCGGCCGATGGCCATCAACGCTTTTACTGGGCTTAGCAGGATATCGTCCAGGAGAAACATTGTAAAATTGCTTTCTTTTTATTAAAAACTGATTCCAAAAGTACCCTATACTTTTGGGTGATGGCACTTTCATCAAGTTTCGGGATTCAATTCGATCTCGGCGAAATTGTATGGCGCCCAGGGGCCGCTATATTTAAAGCAGTAATGGTTGTCAAAGGCGTGAGCGGCCGCTTCGACGCCGTTTTCCCATTGCTGTCGATGCGTCTTCTCCACAAGGCAGGCCAGTTTCATGATCATCCGTTCCTCGTTCGGATCAATACTGCGGATTTCACGACAGTAGGGCGACAAAGCTTCGATCACCCGCTGTGTATGCCGCCTGCGGCTTTGCTCTGAAAGCGACTCGAAGAGTTTGCCGAGTTGTATTTTTTCCTCGATGGTGGGCGTCCTTCCCGGCTGAAATAAACGGTTTCGCATCTCCTCCAATTCCCGGTGATTCGCCACGAAATACTCGAATATATTGGCTGTTTCCCAATAAACTTTCAGTGTCATTTCCACCATGCCTTGCAGCCGATTGAGCTTCTTTATCAAGGCGTCGTAATTTTGCCGCATGAAGTTTCGCAATTCCTCTTCGCCATCTGCTATCGTGCCGAACACGACGGGTAAAACCGGCTGCCGATTAGACAGTTCGCTTAAAACCAGATGATGCGCGGCGAGATTCGAACGCTGGGGGCGGACTTTTTGCACTGCCAGCCGGCTCGTCAAGGCCGCCAGCCGACGTTCCACGATCTCTTCAACGCATGCGCCGGCCACACCGGGCGGATGAACGGAAACAGAATCACCGGCCAAGGTAATTCCATAAAGATATAGACCTGTTTGCGGGGTACTTGCTATACTCGCCATGTCACATCTTCCTTGATATGTGTGTTAATGTAATCCTGTGTCTATAGGTCATCCTGAGCGAAGCGAAGGATCTCTCCGGCATGGGCATTTAGCCCGTAGCCGATATTTTTCTGCCCCGAGAGTCTTCGCTTTGCTCAGAATGACATCTATGTTTAATGACATGAATGTTTGGGAAATGTTTTGGGATATTCACTACGTCTTGTATTGTGCGGAGGGATCCGAGGCGGAGTGCATGTTTTCGGCGTTACCCGCAGGCTCCACCCATTTAATCTGGCCCTCACGCGTGCGGATCGAAAGCAGGCCGCCGCATGCAAAGCACTTGACTAATCCCTCGTAGTCGTCATACGCGTCGCGGAGGTCCACTATATGACCGCAGCAAAGGCAATTAACTTTCATAATTTCGATCCTTTTTCTCGACTGGGCGATGTTTATCCGTCCTGGCGGATGGATTCCCCGATCTCATAGGCCAATATGTTCAACAAATTATCCATCCGCACAAGATAATGCTCTTGATCGAGTACGGGTCGCTGGGTTTGAATATTCAACAACTTTAGAGTCGGATTGGGCTGCCAAACGTCGGCTTCGGCCTCCCAGCCGCCCTCGTTAGTTTCGATCTTGGCGACCTTGGTGATATTCACCCGGCTGACGTCCGGCAACGAATTTTCCAAAAAATCGCGGACGGCGGTTTGTGCGTCGATGATCGTCGTCAACTCATGCCCCTTGTTTGTTGCGCCCGTCGTCGCCGATCCGTGCGGCGGCGATTTGTAATCCTAATAGGTTATATTAAATTCCGAATAATTCTGATTATCCTCGGAAATAAATGTTTTGGTGTGCGGCGCATTGATCTCCGCCGGGCAATCGCCCTGATGCACGACATAAACCCTTTCAATCAGCTTGGCTTGTTCAATTTCGATTTCAGCCAGTCGTCTGTCGAGATTTTTTATATGCTCCGAGGCGCTGCGTTTTTCTTTGCTGCGGCGGACTTTTTCCAATTCGAGAATCGCCAGCTTGATGAACTTGCGTTGGGGTTTTTCCGCATCGGTGACCCGGTCGGACATGGTTCGAATGTCGTGCAAGCGCTTATGCGATTTGACGCTCATATTTTAATTCCCCCAAAACATGGGATAATGGCGTTTCCATTAATCCGAATTGCCGACTCCCGCATCGGCCAATTCACAGGCTTCCTGAATTGCCGCCCGAACGTCATCGGGCGAAAGAGGATTGTCATCAGCGCCGTAGCCTCTGGCCCCGTTTAGCCCAAGCACGTCGCAACAGATGCACTGAAAGAGCAAATCATCCGGATTACAGGCGGCGTGCCGGTAGGCCATCACGCGGGCGATTGTAATCGCCGCACGGATGCTGGGCCGGTGGCCGCCGATTTTCCGTCGCCGAAAATTGCGCACTATGTCCACGATCCACTCCGCGTCCTCGATGGAAATGTTGCTTTTCGCCGCGGTGATCGCCACCTCGGTTTCCCGATCATAATGATCCATGTGAATAGTGACCAGCCGATCCATTAGCGCGTCCTGGCTGGTGTGCACTCCGGCATATTCCTGCGGATTGGAGGTGAAGATCGCCCGAAAATCGGGATGCACCTGCAAGTATCCGTCGCCGGCGCGGCGGAGCTTGGGTAGATCCATTAAACCTTCGCCCAATATGCTTAACAGCACATTATTGGCCTCGGGACGGCTGCGGGTGAACTCGTCGTAGATTAGCGTATGACCGTGGCGGCATGCGGTGGTCAGCCGGCTGTCCACCCAAAACGATCGCATGGTTTCCTCGGTTTTCAGCACCGAATGGATAAAATTATCGACGAGCTTGCTCTTCTGGTAACCCTTGTCGTTGCCCACCAGGTCGGAACTGCCGAATTCGTCGTCGCCATGTATTAAAGTAACCGGCTGGTCGAGTTGGGCGGCTAAGTGCAAAGCCATTGTGGTTTTGCCGGTGCCCGCCGGTCCGGATAGATTGACCGGGTAACCGGCCTGCAAAAAAGCCAGCGCCCGTTCGGCGAGTTGCTGAACCTGGGGAGTCAACACAAAGGCATCGCCGGGCACGGGCCGTACCGTGGTCTGATCTTCCGCGGCCGGTTCGTGCGCGGCTAACCGGCTGTGGCCGTTTCCTTGACCGATCATCTGTTTAGTCCTTATATTCTATGTTGATGCCTTATGGTGAGAACGGTGTGGCCGGGCGTCGCCAGATTGATGACCGCACCGAAAGGCCACGCTGCCCGCCTGCAAATCGCTGGAAAACTCCGCCAACTGGCTTCTTACCTGTTTGGCCATTTCACTGATCTGTTCGCGGGTATTCTGGTAAAACTGCTGGCGATTCTCATGCAATTGATCGATGTTCTCGCGCAGCTTGGTGAAAAAATCGGTAAACGTAGTCATGGGAAAACTCCTGTTATGCTGAATGAATGGCGAGAGATGCTTTTTCATCTCGCGCGTTGTCTAGTACCATTGGCTAGCCCGCGCCGGAAGGAGGACACGCGGCACGCAGTTGGGTGTCTTATCATGGACATATCCATCTTGCTAGCGTGCCTCCTCCGTTGCGGCTGTCATCCCGGGAACTAAGAAATCCTTTTGCTTGTACCCAAGTTATTTTCACCCCGCCCCGATTTTTTCAACCTGCCTGAAACCTTGCATCGAAGTGCCGTCCTCAGGAATAAATTCACTTACCGGCGCGGGCAAACCGTTGTCCTGCGGCTCAATGGGTTCCGATCCTCGAAACCAACACTAAGCAGGCATGGCGGCTGTGGCAGTCAGGCCGATCGCTTCGGCGTACTTCAAGTACGTCTCGACGCTGGCTATGACCACGCGAGCCTCGATCGACAACAGCTCGATCCCAACCAAGGAAACCTTGACCCAGGCATCTATTACAATGCCCTTGTCCAGAATGCGATCTACTACTTCCGCAAGACTGGACGAATCGGTTGACTTCTGTACCTTAGCCATCATCACTCTCCTTTTCAAAAAGGAATGATTCTCTACGCTTGGAAGTACATCATCCAAGATCGAGAATCAACAATTCGGTAAGTCTTCCCACGGTGTTAATGATGGACACTGCTTAACGTAGTTCGTCGCATCTGTCCGTGGTACTTCAAAGAATATGTGTGGTTTGCACACAGTAACTATTGTATGAATCACGCATTTTATACGATATTTCACAGTTGTTTCTGTGGACAAACCACGCCCCCTAACTTATCTAAGCAAAACCTACCTCAACTTTCCTAAGAGTCAAATCTTAACATGAAGAAAAAATTGTTTCACGCACAAGTTATTCAGGCAAAAGAAGTTGACTTTGTTGGAAATAGTGTGAAATAGTCGTAAATAAACTGTGAAAAGCGCAATAATTAGTTAGAAAATAATAACTCACCCGAATTGGCTTGAATCACCAAATTTTTTGATACAAATACCCTATTGCCTCTATTTTTTGGATTACTATATAACATCTTGACACAACACGAGTTATAGCCACAAGAAATGTCATTTTTCCGGGTGGCGTTTTTTATTCGTTTGAATTTGACGGCAGGCAATATGTGGCCTAGTGTTATCTAGACGTGGTGAAACCACAGATTAAACGTCAAATTGACGATAATCAGCAAAGACCTCCTTCGCATGCATGCGGCATCGGGCGGTCTGGGAGATGAAAAGGCCTGGTCAATGGATCTTTCTCTACCGGGTTTATTATTGTGTTTGGCTCGGTGCCGCAGGGCTCCGGCTTCAATACATTTGCACGATTACCGTGCAGCAAACGGTTGACTTGAGAGTGTCGCAACATAATATGCGGAATAGGTTGTTCCTGGCAGTTTCAAAGGGCATATGATGGAAGGTGATTCCAATTTATTTGGATCTCGAAAATTATATGTCGCGGGGACTCGTCAACGGGCGGCCGGCATGGTGCGCAGCTTGATGTCGATGCAGGACGACTGCAAAGGGCAGAAAGACCATCTGTTACAGCAATTACAGGAGCAAACAGAAGCCAGTCGTTCCAACGGTTTTGACAGCGTTGCGAGTCTCTGCCAATCCATGGAAGACTGCCTTGCCAGAATTGATAGTTATGAAAAGCTGCAATCAGAGGCGGCGATTTCGGCTTTAATAGAATCCTGCCAGGTGATTTCAGAACATGCCGAAACAATTTCGGGATTTGCAGGCGGGCGCATGCAGGCCTGCCGATGGAGGCATACAATAACTGCCTCTTCCTTCAAAAATCCAAAAACAACAACATTAAGCTCGAACAGTACTAAACCCAAAGGAGATGCCAATGCCTAAAGTACGAAAGAACCAAACCAAGGGCGATCGCCCTGGCAACTCGGATACGCCCGAAAAATCAATGGAATTCGGATTAGGAGGCCTGCTGGGAAAATTGGGCGGCTTTATCGAAAAACTGGGCGAATTGGCCGAAACCGGAGAACAATTATCGAAATCGGGTGAACTCAAAGGACTCGATCCCAGCGGAAAACTCCGGGGTGTGTACGGACTGTCCATCAAAACCGGGCTTGGCGAGCACGGCCAACAGGAAATGAAAGTCGAGCCTTTCGGCAACATTCATCGCCAGCCGTCTGGTGAACGGGTAAAGAAAGACATCCGCGAACCTCTTGTGGATGTATTCGAAGAAGACGACCACGTTTTGGTATTGGCGGAGATTCCCGGCGTCAGCAAGAAAGACGTTCAGTTGGAACTTCACGACGATCAATTGACTCTTACCGCTGAGCATGGCAATAAGGGCTATTGGAAAAAAGTGACTCTGCCGGGAAAGTTCTCGCCGGAAAAGATGCAATGGGAATGTACGAATGGAATCCTGAAAATTCGACTGGAACGATAGAAGGAACTTGTTCATGGGGAAGCAATCCACTGCAAACGCAGAAATAACTTTAAAGGTCGGCGAGTCGGTCGGCAAGGACGTCGGTCGGGGAATCGCGCGGATTGATCCCGCCGACATGAACCGGCTTGGCATCGATGTCGGCGACACGGTTGAGGTGGTCGGCCAAAGGAAGACTATATGTAAAGTACTGCCGACTTATAAGGAACATCGGGACAAAGGGCATGTGCAGATCGACGGCATTGCCCGGGGAAATTGCGGCTCGGGAATAGGCGAATCAGTAGTGCTTCGCGCGGTGTACGCCAAGCCGGCAGCGGAGGTGGTGCTTGTTCCCCAAGGTCACAGCCTTTCGAACCGCGACCTGGAATACATAGGGAGTTTGTTGGACGGATTGCCGGCGATTGCCGGCGACAATGTGCGCGCCACATTGTTCGGGAATCGCTATGCCGATTTTCTGGTTGAGAAAACGATTCCCGACGGGCCGGTCCTTATCGCCACAGATAGCATGTTGAAAATCGGCAACGCCCGCAAAACAGAGGGGCAGGCTCCGCGGGCGTTGCCAACCATTTCTTATGAAGACATAGGCGGATTGAAACGCCAACTCGACCGCATTCGTGAAATCGTCGAGTTGCCGCTGAAATACCCGGAGCTATTCGAGCGATTGGGGATCGACGCTCCCAAGGGTGTGTTGCTGTTGGGACCACCCGGTTGTGGAAAAACATTGATTGCCCGAGCCGTCGCACAAGAAACCGAGGCGAATTTTTTTGCCGTCAACGGGCCGGAGATCGTCCATAAATTCTACGGCGAAAGCGAAGCACATCTGCGCAAAATATTTGAGGAAGCAACCCGCCGCGCGCCTAGTATTATCTTTCTCGATGAGATCGACGCCATCGCTCCAAAACGAGAGCGGACGATAGGCGATGTGGAAAAACGGGTGGTAGCACAACTTTTGGCGGTGATGGATGGACTTTCGCAAAGGCAGCATGTGGTCGTGCTGGCGGCCACCAATCTTCCCAATGCACTAGATCCTGCGCTCAGACGGCCGGGACGGTTTGATCGCGAGATTACCATCCCCATTCCCGACCAACATGGCCGGCTGGAAATACTGGAAATTCATAGCCGCGGCATGCCGCTTGCATCCGATGTTGATCTGGTGCGCCAGGCCGCCATTACGCACGGCTTTGTAGGTGCAGATCTGGAAGCCCTTTGCCGTGAAGCCGGCATGGTCGCTTTGCGCCGCGTGCTTCCTCAAGTCGATTTCTCGCAGCAGAGCATCCCTTACGAACTCCTCAGCCAGTTGGAAGTCAGGATGAGCGATTTCAACGAGGCGCTGCTTGAAGTCGAGCCTTCGGCCGTTCGGGAAGTATTCGTAGAGGTGCCAAATGTTACGTGGGATAACGTGGGCGGACTGGATGAGGTCAAGCAGCAATTACGGGAAGCGGTCGAGTGGCCGCTGAAGTACGCGGAGCTGTTTGAATCGTTTCAACTTGTCACCCCCAAGGGGATATTACTCTCCGGCCCGCCTGGTTGCGGAAAA
>Ga0187861_10002285_pt1 | contig 18186 bp, 14 predicted proteins | sample June2016WEW_10_1_3_FD_132986 | JGI IMG/M metagenome (GOLD analysis project Ga0187861, IMG submission 132986) | Peatland microbial communities from SPRUCE experiment site at the Marcell Experimental Forest, Minnesota, USA - June2016WEW_10_100 | ecosystem: Environmental > Terrestrial > Soil >...
CAGCCCCTTCCTGGCGCGGGGCATGGCCGGCCAGTTGCCCGCGGACATGCCTGAGGACTGCAAAGTCCTGGAGGTCGGCCCCGGGACCGGCCCAGTGACCATCGAGATCCTCAAGCGCATGAACGGCCGCGGGCATCTCGATCTCTGGGAACTCAGTCCCGCCTTTTGCGCTGTGCTGCGCAAGCGCCTAGCCGAAGAACCGCTCTTCCGGCGCATGGATGGCCGGGTCGTCGTGCATGAGGGTGACGTGCGCCAATTGCCCCCGCAGCCGCACTACAACGCCATTGTATCCGGCTTGCCCTTCAGCAACTTCAAGCCGGAGGAAGTGCAGGGCTTTCTGGAGCATTTCCGTGCGCTGCTCAAGCCCAAAGGGATGCTCATCTGGTTCGAGTACCTGGCCTTGCGCAAGCTCAAGTCCGTCTTCGTGGGCAAGGCGCGGCGCGAGCAGCTCAAGGGCGTCACCGACGTCACCGAGCGCTTTATCTCCGGCCACCGTTACGGCCAGAAGATCATCCCCATCAACTTTCCGCCCGCCCGGGTCCGGCACCTTGCATTTTAGATTTTCGATTTGCGATTTTCGATTGAACAGCAACCGCGCGCGGCTCGGGGCGCGCGCCACGATCCACGATCCACGATCCTCGCTTCACGATCCACGATCCTCTGTGGTGAATAGTCCGGCCTAGAGCAGTTCACGTTTGACTGTAGCACGAGCGTCCCGCTCGTGCGCATGGGCGGGACGCCCATGCTACAAAGGTACATTCAATCGTGAACTGCTCTAGCCCTTTACCGGAACCGCCTCGACCTTGGCCACCGGCGCGTCCTTGATAAGGTACTTCCGAATATACCAGCTCTCGATCATCCCGAAGACCGCGCTGGCGGCAAAATAGAGCATCAGGCCGGCCGGCATGCGGTACAGCATGACGCTGAAGACCAGCGGCATGTAGGTCATCATCTTCTGCTGCATCTCCTGCTGCTGGTCCGTGGGCTTGGTTTGCGGTGCGAGCTTCATCTGCGCGAATTGCAGGACGGCGTAGAGCACGGGCAAGAGATTCAGTTCCTTGGGAAAGAAATCGAAAACCGCCAGGCGGTCGGCCTGGGAGAGGTCCTTGATCCACAGGAACTCCGCGCCGCGGATCTCAAAAGCACGGTTGAAGATGCCGTACAGCGCCGTCAGGATGGGCAATTGCACGAACATCGGCAGGCAGCCTGCGGTATGGCTGGCGCCGCCTTTTTTCATGATCTCCTGCTGTTCCTGGAACATCCGCTGCTTGGCCTGGGCGGTGGTCTGGCCCTTGTATTTCTCCTGGAGCTTCTTCAACTCCGGCTGCAGTTTCTGGAGCCGGTTCATCGAGATCATCATCTTGCGCTGCAAGGGGTGCAGGCAGAGCTTGATCAACAGCGTGAGCAGGACCACGGCGACGCCATAGTTGCGGAAAACGCGCGACAAGCCGTGGAAAACGGCGAGCATCACCCGGGCGATCCGGTCCACGTTCGGCCAGGTGGTGTAGAACATGTCGCAGTATTGCAGCGCATGCGCCAAGTACAGCGGCTGGCCCAGTTGGCCTTCGGCCTCGGACAAGTTGCGCTCACTGCTGGGACCAATGTAAAATGCGTACTTGTCCCCAGGGCTGCGCGTGCCCGGCGCAACGCTTTCGCTTTCCCGCCGCAAGGCCAGGATGCCGGTGTTGGGCTCGGCCAGGCGCTTGTCCTGATCATTAGGGTTGTTGGCGATGGGCACGGCGGAAATGCGGATAAGCTGGCTGGGGTCCAGCGAAACCAGCATGGCCATGTAGAAGCGGTTCTTGATGCCGCCCCACAGGTTCTGCTGTTTGCTGAGGGACGATTTCTTCTCGTCGCCTTTGGCCGCGGTATCCGGCCACACCGGCAGCACCTCGGGCGCCGGGGCTTCTCCGGCGGGTGGAGCGTCGCGGCCGGCAATCTCAGCGACTATGTAGACGAACGCGCCGCCCTTGGGGTCGCTGGCAGGGCCGTCCAACAAGATTCCAGGCGCACCGAAGAGTTCATAGGCGAAGGTCACCGCGGCGCTGGATAGGTTTTTGACACCGACCTCACACTCGATATAAGCCCGGTCCTGGTGAATCGTGAAGGTCTTGCTGACCACAAACTTCTGGGCCAGAGTAACACTGTAGCAAATGGTCCGGAGTCCCGCCGCGTCAAAGCCCTTGCTGTCGCTTTCCAGCTTCCAGGCACGGCGGTTGAGGGGTTTATAGTGGCCCTGTTTATCGTCAAACTTGAGGCGTTCCGGCTCGTGTTCCGGCTCCGGCGGGCCGATCTCGAACTTGGGCAGGTCAAAGGCCAGCTTGCCTTTCTCGATTTCCCCCAGGATGTCCAGGCCCTTCCCGGCCTTGCCTTTGTTCCCCGGATCAATGTCCTCCAGTGTGAGGCTCGCGTTGCGCACGGCCGCGCCCTTCGCCGTGAAGACCAGGGATAACTGCGCCGTCTGTACCGGGATGTCGCCTGCGTCGGCGGGTTCGGCATCCTGGGGCTCCGGCGCTTCGGCAGGCTGTGGCGCAGCAGCAGGCTGCTGCTCCACGACGCTGGTCTTTTTGGCTTCAACCGGCGCCGGGTTGACACTCTTGAGCTCGGGTGGGTGCAGCGCCTGCTGCCGTTCCAGCTCTGCCTGCGCCTCGGCTTGCGCCCTCCGCCACTCGGCTAGTTCCTGTGCATGTTTGGCGCTCAGGAAGGACTGCCCCCCAAAGAAGATGAGCACCGCGAGGCCGATGCCGGCAATCTGGATGGGATCGAACTTCTTTTGGGGTTGGGGCATTGGTGACGCAGCTTCCGCCTATAGTTTCTCTTTGGCTTGGGGCACGGGATCGTAACCGCCCGCACAAAACGGCTGACAACGGCTCAAGCGGCACACCGCCAGCCACCAGCCTTTAAGGACGCCATGCCGCGCAATGGCTTCAAGCGCGTACTCCGAGCAGCTTGGCGTGAAACGGCAATGCCCGCCGAGGAACCAGGCCAAGGTACACCGGTAGGCGCGCACAGGCAGCAGACCTAAGCGGCGCGGCAGCGGCAGCCTGGTCTCCTTTGGCGGGGAGCTGGCGCCGGAACCGGCTTCCGCGGCCGCAGCGCGCTCTAAAGGAAGAGGATTTGAAAGCGCCCCATTCATTCAACCACCATGCAGCTTCCTGGCTGCGCTCCGCAGCACCTCGCACACACCCGCCGTGGTGCAAGGCGTATCTCCGCGCTTGGGAACCAGCACGTAATCGTTCCCGGGCGGCAGCAAATGGCGCGACAACCTGAATGCCGCGCGCAACACCCGCTTGAGGCGGTTGCGCCTGACCGCATCGCCGTGCTTCTTGCCGACGGAGACCCCCAGGCGGGCGAAGGCCAGGCCGTTCGGACAGGCAAACAACACCAGGCTGCGAGTATGCACCGCCCGCCGGGCCGCGTAGACCCGCTCAAAGTCCTGCGGATCGTGCAGGCGCTCAAAGCGCGCTAAAGAGTTGCCCTTGCCGCCGGCCAGCCCCTTCCTGACGGCTTTCGCGCACTCGCCATCCACAGGACCGGACGCCACCGCTAACCTCCGCGCGGTAGTGTATCTCAAGAGGAGGCAAATGGCAAACGCAGGCCGGGTGCTGCGGAGCCCCGGGGTGCATGGCAGCAAATGCAGGTCTCCTATGGAGCGCCGGCGGGACGCCGGCGCTCCATTTGCTGCCATGCACCCGGAGCCCCGGGGTTTGTGTCAGTTCCGTTACAGCACAGACACGAACACCGCAAATCCTTTGGTAGTCTTACTACAGGCATTGGGCTTTGGGTATTAGCCACAGCCCGCTTGTCTTTAGTTCTACCAAGGAACGAAATCTCTTTGCTAATTTTACTACTCGGGTGTGGCTTCGGCCTCGGGCTTTGGGCTGCACTTGGGCAGAGTATCCTTGCCAAGACAACGGATGAGCGCCTTCTATTCAGTTTTCAAAAAGCCACTTGCGAAACTGCGTTCATCTGTGTTTATCTGTGGCCAAGAGCCGTTCTGAACTGTGGTTGGTGGACTGGGCGCTTGCCGGCACGGTTATTTTACGCGCTATGGCAGAAGGACTTGCCGGGGTGCAGGCGGCGGCACAGGCGAGTATACCGGCCAGGGTGGCTGTGCTGGAAAACTGTGGCTTCTGCGCGGCAGCCGGGGCGCAGGCGGGGACGCCTGCACCACAGTTTTGAGCTGCTTGGATTTGTGGTGCAGGCATCTTGCCTGCACTCAAGGGAGGCGCAGGCATCTTGCCTGCACTCAAGGCAGGCGCAGGTGGGACGCCTGCACCACAAGGCCGGACAGACTGGGCCACAAGGTGCTGCATGCCAGGCATGAGCATTCCCATTTCACCACCCTCTTCTTCAAGATGCTGATCGAATTGGACAGTCTTGAGCATGGTGTTGCCCAGCCTCAAGTACTGAAGGGCCTTCCGTACAGCGTCTCTGTCACCGGCCAAGGCGAGCATCAGCAGTTCCCTGGCGCAGGCTTCCCAAAGCCTGTACAGAGACATGGGCTTCCACTTCTCCCTGTTGCGGGCCAGCTCGGCCTCGACTTCCGCGGCGTTGAATTCCAGCGCCTCCGCAAGCGTCTTCTTGCCGTCCTCGGAATCGAGGTACTCCTCAAACGTCTTCCTGGCCAGGTGCGCGTACTTCGGGTACTTGGTCCGCACCGTCCGCAGTGTTTCAGAGACGTTGCACCCAAGCTTGGTGTGAATCCCGACGATGAATTTCCAATCGTCCTGATCGTATTTCTGTTCCATTGTATTGCTCCTCCATGGGGCAATCCTCGGGATTGCCAGTCCTATTGGCTCCGCAAGCGGGGCGAGCCATGTGGCTCACTCGACGTCCACACCTGCGTACCATCATTTATAGTATCATCATTCATTTAGATGTCAAGTAGAAAACCAAATAAAACTTGCATTTTAGTTCCACTGATAGCGACGGCAAGCCGCCGCTATCCAAAGCGAAATGTTAGACAGTCTGCGGTTGATTCCCGCCCCATGAGCCTATAACCTCACAGCCGGCGCCGAACTGACGCTCAAGGAGCCGTATGCGGCATACACCTGCAATCATTCCCTGCCTGCTGGCTGTGGTGGTGTTCCTGTCGCTGGCCGGCGCGCCGGGGTTCTGCGGCGAGGAGGATGAATGGCCGCACGCCAAGGAAATGAAGAAGTGTCCGAAGTGCCCCGCCATGTTTGACGCCGCGCCGCATCCGTACGATTTCAAGCAATGCCCCAAGTGCCAGGCCGCGCTGAACAAATCGCTCGCTTACGTCAAGAAACACTTCAAGCCCACAATGTTCGGGCTGCTGCTGGACAGTTTCTACGGCGGCTTCGTTTTCCTCATGGACAGCAGCGAGAACCACAACAAGGAACTGGCCGTCTGCACGAAGAACTGCCGGGAGATGCTCAAGGGCGAGCCCGACGGCAATTTTGCCTCGCCGACGCAAATCGGCGGCGACTGGTTCAGTTGGAAGAAGAGCATGGCCATGTACTTCCTGGCCGAGTACAGCCTGCGCTACGGCTTGACAACGGAGAACAAGGCGGCACTGCTGGAGGGCTTGAAAGCCGCCGCTGATGGCGAGCAGAAAGGCGGCGGCTGGTTCCACGGCCGCCCCAAGGAGAAGCAGTACGCTCCCGACATCGCGATCATCGGCTGCATCTTCTACGCGGCGTTCCTGGAAATGAAGGCGCTGGGCTTGTCCCCAGGCCCGCTACTGGAGGAGACCCGCACATATCTCGAAGGCGTCTCGGATGGGAAGACCATCGGCTACGGCAAAGGGTGGCACGGCGGCATGGGCGGGGGCGGCGCCGACGGCTTCATCACTCTCGGCCTGTTGGGCAGCGGCAACAGCGACGACAAGTGGGACCTCGGCCTGGCCGCGTGGATGAAGGCCAACTACATGGATGCGGGACACGGCCATGCCAACGGCGAATTGCATTACTTCGGCATGGGCGCGGCCTTGCACCGGCTGGGGCCGGAGCACTACGCGCGCTTTGCGACCTGCCACATCCACCGGCTCATCGAAATCCAGCGCGCGGACGGCAGCCTCCCCGGCATGTCGCATGACGATCCGAACGAAACCGAATACTACCAGAAGCTCAAGAGCGACCTGGCCGCGCCCGGCGATTTCCCCGCGACGGCCGTCCTGGCCTGTCTGATCTTGATGGAGCGGCCCGGCGCTTTCAGCCCTCTGCCGTCCAAGGCCCCGGGCTCGATGAGCAACAAGGACGCTTTCAATACCGCCACAGAGGCGCTGGCCAAAGAAGACTACGCCAAGGCGCTCAAGGCTTTCGCCCTCGTGCTGCCGCGCGGCGATAACGGCGAACTGGTCCCGCAAGCGCGCGAACAGATGCAGAAGATCGAGGCTATCGCCAAAGAGAAGCTGCAACCCCTGCAGGCCAAAGAAGCGCAGCTTCCAAAAAACGCGCCGGACAAGCCGGACTCGAAAGAAGTGCTCATCGCCTACGCCGACATGGTTCAGCAGTACGAGAAGTTTCAGAAGGACTTTGAAGGCACGGCCGCGGCGCAGGAGGCGCGCCAGCTCTGCGAGCCTGTGCGGAAAGAACTTTCGGCCAAGCGCCAGCGCCTGGCCTTCGGCAGCGGGGCTGCGGGCGCCGGTTCCACGTCCTCCAGTGCCGCCACGGCGCTGAAGAACCCCGGCGCCGCCAAGGAGTGGGACGCCAAACTGAAAGCGCGTGTTGCGGCTGTCGTCGCGACGGGCGGGAAGCCGCGCTTCGATTTCAAGGCGCTCTCGATGCAAGTCACCATCGAAAGCCTGACGGGCAAAGACTCCTTCAAGGCCACCATGGCGCGCGGCGGCCAGATGGACATGAACTGGGCGCAGTTGCAGCCCGCCGACCTGCGCAGCCTGGCAGTGGAGCTGGCCGCGCTGAAGGACACGCCCGGCGACCACGCGCTCGCGGCGTTCTACCTGCTGTGCAATAAGGAAGCGGAAAAGGCCGAAGAGCATCTGCGCAAGGCGGACAAGGAAGCCGCCGCTGTAAACGCGGCATTTGAGGGGCATTAGCCTGCATTTCTCACCGTAGCACGGGCGTCTTGCCCGTGCGCATGGGCGGGACGCCCATGCTACAAGAAAGCCCGTGAGAAATGCGGGTTAATGCTACTGCTTGCACTGGCCCAGCTTGGCGCGCACGAACTCGGCCCGTTTGACATCTCTGTCCATAGGCTCCAGGGCGCGCCCGGTCAGTTTCTGCAGGTGGGCAGGCTGGATGAAGATGAACAGTTCGTTCACGGCGCGCAGGGTCAGGTCTTTCAACAGCCCAAGATGCACGCCCATACGGACGGCTGAAAGCAGCATCATGGCCTCGTCGCTGGGCAGAAGCTGGGCGTACTTCAGCATGCCGTAGGCCCGCCAGACGCGGTCTTCGAGCCGCTTGCGGTCCTTGGCCAGCAACGTCTGCCGGGCATTGTGTTCATAGCGCACGATTGTCGGGATGACGTGCTCGACATTCTGCACGATCTCATTTTCGTTGCGGCCCAGGGTGACCTGGTTGGAGATCTGGTAGAAGTGCCCGCTCGCCTCCGTGCCTTCGCCGTATAGTCCGCGCACCGCCAGGTTGATCTTGCTGACCGCCTGGAAGACCTTCTCGATGTGGCGCGTCAGCACCAAGGCGGGGAGATGCAGCATCACGGACACGCGCAGGCCCGTGCCCACGTTCGTGGGGCAGGCGGTCAGATAGCCAAGCTGCGGCGAGAAAGCGTAATCGAGACGCTGTTCCAGCGCGTCGTCAACCTGGTTGCACAGCCGCCAGGCTTCCTGCAACTGGAACCCAGACTGCATCACCTGGAGCCGGACATGGTCCTCCTCATTGACCATGATGGACACGGCCTCGTTTCCGCCGATGTAGACTCCGCGCGGATGCTGCGAATCCTCATGCTCCTTGGAGATCAGATGCCGTTCCACCAGAAATTTGCGGTCTATGGGTTCGGTCTTGTGCAGTTGCAGGTACAGGCCGGGGGGGGCAATTTTCACCTCCGTGATCCGGCGCTGCAGCAATTCCTCCAGCGTGGCGCGCTCCGACGGCTCCATCTTGGTGATGAAGTGCGAGCCGTGGATATTGCGCGCCAGCCGGGCGCGGCTGGAAATGACGATCTCGGATTCCGGCCCTGTGCCTCTAAGCCATTCGCCGGACGACGTAATCATTTCATTGAGCGTCATTTCTTCTCACCACCCTCCGGCTTCTTCCTGGCATGCCCGCCCGGGCCGGGCGGCGGTTCCCCGGTCTCCTCGGCTGCCGCGGGCAGGGCGGGCTGGTCGGATTTGAGCTTCTCTTCCAGGCCCTTGATCTGGTCGCGGATCGCGGCCGCCTTCTCATAGTCCTCGCGCCGGATGGCTTTCTTCAGCTCCACCTGCAACTGGCGCATCTCTTTCTGGAGCGACACGTCGGACGAAACCCGCTTGGGGGCCTTGCCCACGTGCTGCGAAGCATCGTGGATCTTCTCCACGAGCCCCATCACGTCATCCTTGAACGCCGTGTAGCATTCGGCGCACCCGAAGCGGCCCGAGGACTGGAACTGGGACAGCGTGGTGCCGCACGCCGCGCACACCGGCTCTTTGCCTCCGCGCTTGGCCCGCTGCGCCTGCGCCTGGGCCTGGCTGGCGATGCCCGCCAGCAGATCCGAGATCGAGAAATGAGTCTTGCCGGGCAAGCCTTTCTCAGCCGCGCACCGCTCGCACAGGTGCATCTCGACCTTCTTGCCTTCCCGGATTTCCGTCAGGTGCACCGTGGCTTCGTTATCGCAATTCTCAACGTCGCATTTCATGCCCATGCTTCCTAACTTGGACTATTCACCGCAGAGACGCAGAGAACGCAGAGTGAATTAACGAACCTGATCCTCATTCCACCAAGTCTCCCTGCTGTTCTCTGCGCCCTCTGCGTCTCTGCGGTGAATGATCCGGGCTAAGTACTGAGTAGTTTCTTCAGCCGCTCGGGCCGGCCGGTCACAATGCCATCCACTTTCAACTCCACCATTTCGCGCAGGTCGCTCTCCTCATTGGCGAAGTAAGCGAAGACCTGGATGTTCTTGGCATGGGCCTGCCGCACCAGCACCGAATCAATCTGCGCCCGATAGGGCCGCACGGCTTTCAGGCCCATCCTGCCGGCCTTTTCGAGGTACAGCCAGCCGTCAACTTTCTCTCCCAGAGCCAGCGCGTAGGTGAATGCAGGCGCCATTTCCCGGAACGATTTCAGGCTTTCCGAATCTGAAAAAACCAAAATGTCCTGGTCCGGTTGCGGGCGCGCCTGGAGTTCCTGGGCCAGCCGTTGCGCCCAAGGCGTGCCGGAACGGGTCTCGGGCAGCGTCAGCATCAGCCGGGCCTTGCTGCCGGTGGCCGCCAGGGCTTCGGCCAGGGCCGGCACTTTCGCACCGGCAAAGGCGGCGCCGAACCACGAACCCGCGTCCAGCGCGCGGATCTCTTCCGCGGCCATGCGCGCCGCACGCCCGCTGCCATTGGTGGTGCGATCCACGCTCACGTCCGCCAACAGAATGGCCTGGTCGTCTTTTGTCCGCTGCACTTCCAGCGCCAGCATGTCCACGCCTTCCAGCAGGGCCTTCTCGATGGCTGGCAGCGTATTCTCCGGCGCCTGTTGTGAGGCGCCGCGGTGCGCGATTATCAACGGCTTTGTCACGTCTCCCCTCTCCCTCCCCTTGTACACTCCAAAAGTACCGCAGAACCGGCAAAAACACAATGGGCTTTCTGTGGTTGCCGGCGGTTGTAGGGCAAGCTTTCCAGCTTGCCCGGACAAGCTGGAAAGCTTGTCCTACAATCCCAGCAGATACTTGAGCCACTCCTTCGCCATCAGCCGGTGGTACGGCTCGGTCATGTGGATGCCGTCCAGAGAAAGAAACTTGTCCCTGTCCGGGGCCTCAGCAAGGCGCCTGCGGACTTCAATGATGCTGACAGCGCCGGAGCCGCTGGCCCTCTCGGTGTCATAGGCGAAACGTTCCGGCGCGGGTGTGAGGCCGTCGAACGTCGCGGCCTTTACTCCGGCCCTGGCGAACGCGCGGCCCATCTTTTCCAGCGCCTCGTCGTCCTCTTCCGTTCTCACGGCCACAACCAGCAGCACGCGGTGCGGCTTCCAGGCGAGGACTTCATCATGGAACCTGAGCGCGTTGCAGGCCCGCGAGGCCGTCAGCCCGCCCTGCGCCCATTGCCTGATCTCGACCCGCGGATTGAGCGCCTTGAAGATCTCCGCCACGATCGGCACGAAGGCCGAAGGCGAGGCCCAGTTCACATCCATCGTGAAGGAATGCCCGATCACGGCGATCTTCTCTGCGGGCATACACCGGATCAGCGGAACGAGCGCGGCGCTGTCTGCCTCGGCGAGCAGCTCTTTTGCCAGGACGGTCTTGTTCCGCTCGCCGGTGTAACGCCTTCCCCAGTTGTACATCTTGTGCAAGAGCATTTGCAGCGTGGCGGGATCGGTCGCGAAGGGGCTGGCGCACATCCGCGGCGACAGCTCCTTTCCAACCTCAAGAAATTCCTCATCGCCGGCGGCAGTAATACCGATCTGGCCGAAATGGACGGGCAGGCCCAGCGCGTGATAGACACGGTACATGTCCTGAAGCAGGTCGCCGTCGCGTTCTATGTCCAGCATCATCTGGAGCAGGCTGGCGAGCGCCCGGGAATCCCTGAGCCACCCGGCCAGGACATTGACCGGCAACCTCGGGTCAGCGGGCCTTAGCGCGCACTCCAAGAGCGGGTTCAGATCCTTGGCAGGATCAAACGTTGAATCCGCGCCGCTCGCCCAAGTCTTGAGTTCCTCCAGCGGCGTGCTCAGCAAGGCCTTCTGATGAGCGACCAGGGCTTCGAGTTCCCTGGCCGGCAACCCGCCGTCGCTCCAACAGTTCTCCTCAACCTTCCCTGCGGCCTTCTGGGCCAGGAGCACTTGGTAAGCGTGGGTGGCAACGAGATTGGCATCCACGAGTTTGCCGGGATTGGCGTCTTGCGCACTCATCTCTCCTCCTCACGGCTCGGCATCACCTGCCAAATCTCGCACGCCTTGTCAGAATAAACAACCGTGCTCATCTTCTGCAAGCGCGCGCCGTAGGGCCCCCGCGGCAGTGGGGCGGTCTTGCGCCACAGAACGTAAAAGAGCGGATGTTCTGCCAGGCTTTGCAGGTAGGCTTTATCGCGCCTTCCGCTCAACACGCCGTCGTGGAGCGCGTACAGTTCGTCGAACTCTTTGCTCGACATCATGCTGCCGTACAACCGGGGATGGTACACGCGCCTGCGCCGCGCCACAATCTGGAAAAGGTCGATCCCCGTGCCGTCCACCACAAACAACGCGTCCGGCGGAGTGTGCTCACGCACCCAATCGTAGGCCGGCACAAGGCGGGCGTCCGCGGACAGTTCCGCGTAGGGGCCTCTGGGGTACCTGGTAATATCGAACCGGAGATTCTCTCGGGCCAAGGCCACCGCGGCGAGGATTGCCGCCAACGCCAGAACCAAAGCGGCTCTGCCAGCCTTCAGCGTGCCGTGCCGGCCGGACCAGGACTGCGCCACGTGCGCCAGCGTCAGCATGGCCGCTGCGGCCAGGGCCACCAGGTAGAACGCTCCGAAGCGGTCATAGAAGAGCAACTCATAGGAGAAGGGGAAGAGGCCGGAGATGAAAGGCAGCGCCAGGGTCGCCAAGGCGGTCCCGCCTGCAAACGGCCGTGCCCACGGCACAACCCACCGTGTGGCCGCGGCCAGAACCAGCCCGGCGCCAATCAACAACGGAAAGTCCCGATGGACGATGTAGGCCAAGGGCTGAAAAAGGCGGCCCATAGTCTGCCGGTAAGCTTCCGAATTGCTGTTCCATCTCTCAATCAGTAGCCAAGGCAGGACTCCGACAGCCAGGACCGCGGCCATGGCGAGCCAGACCTTGGGCCGCAACTGCCTGGTGAGCACCAGAAAACCGGCCCCGCTGATGAGTGCCAGGCTCCACGGGATAACCATAAGCGGCCGGAGGTAGACGAGAGCCACGCTGAGACCCGCCAGCAGGATGCCTGCGCGCAAGGAGCGGCTCTTCAAGAACCGGAGGTATAGCCCGGCCAGCAGCACCGACAGCAGATACTCCAGGTTCGTCGGGATGCGCTGCAGGAAGCCTTGCAGCGGCGGATATTCCGTGACCAGGTCATAGCTGCAGCAGATCAGCGGCAAAGCCGCCGCTGCCGCCGCCCAGCACAAGTTGCGCGACCACGTCCGCTTCCTCACCAGGCACTCGCGCGCCAGAAAAGCCAGCGACAGCGCCAGCAGCGCCGGGAAGAGCACCCGCCAGAGCCAGAACAGGGCAATCACGTGCAGCCCGCTGCTGCGCAGGCCCAGCCGCAGCAAGTCCTCCAGGTAGAACTGCGAGATCACTGTGCGGTCGCCGAGGCCATTGAACGTGTTGGCCGCAGTAGTTCCCGCAATCAGCGGCGCCATGCGCGCCGCGTAGGTTTCTTCATCCCCGATCAAGGCGAAGGAGTAGTACGACCCGCCCGGCCCGAAGTACATGCGGAACGGGATAATCCAGCAGGCAGCCAGGGAGAAGATGAGGGCCACGCGTATCATTACGGAAACCGCAGACGAACGCGGATCAACGCAGATGGGAAGACAGTTATGATGTTCCTGTTTATCTGTGTTCATCTGTGTTCATCTGTGGTTCCATCTTGGTCCTGTTTCGGCGCAAGTCCACTGGAAAATCGGCGCACCGGCATAATACTATACCCATGCGCTACAGAAAATTCGGCAAACTGGACTACCAGGCCTCCGTCCTCGGCTTCGGGACGATGCGCCTGCCTGTCCTGGACGGGGATGGCTCGAAGGTTGACGAGGCGCAGGCCAGCGCGCTCATCCGTTACGCGATAGACCACGGCGTCAACTACGTGGACAGCGCTTATGGCTACCACGGTGGCAACAGCGAAGTCGCAGTGGGCAAGGCCCTGGCTGACGGCTACCGCGACCGCGTCAAGCTTGTCACCAAACTGCCTCCCTGGTCAATCAAGACTGCCGCGGACATTGACCGCGTTTTCAATGAGCAACTGCAACGCTTGCGCACCGGCAAGATTGATTTCTATCTGCTGCACTGCCTGAACAACGCGAACTGGGAGATGCTGAGGGGCTTCGGTGTGCTGCAATGGGCGGAGAAGATGACCGCGAAGGGGGCCATCGGCGGCCTGGGCTTCTCCTGCCACGAAAGCACGAGCGACTTCTGCCGCTACCTGGACGAATACGATGGCTGGGCCTTATGCCAGATTCAGTACAACTACATGGACCAGACCAACCAGGCCGGCACGCAAGGCCTGGAGTATGCCGGCGCCAAGGGCGTGCCCGTCGTGGTGATGGAGCCCTTGCGCGGCGGGAAGCTGGCTGTGGAACCGCCGCCGGCGGTCCGCGCCGTATGGGACTCCGCTCCGGTGCGCCGCACGCCCGCGGACTGGGGCTTGCAGTGGGTCTGGAACCATCCTGAGGTGGTGGTGGCGCTCAGCGGCATGAACGCCCTGCGGCAGGTCCAGGAGAACCTCGCCAGCGCCGAGCACGCTGCGGCAAACTCGCTCAGACCCGAGGAACTGAGCCTGTACGGCCGCGTGATCGAAGCTTACGGCCAGGCCCGCCCCGTGCCTTGCAATTCCTGCGGCTACTGCCAGCCTTGTCCCAACGGCGTCAACGTTCCCCGCATCTTCGAGATTTACAACGAGTCTCCGCTGTACGCCGACTTTGGTGTTCCCAGATACATTTACGGCAAGCTCGAAGCCTCCGCGCGCGCCGATAAGTGCAAGGCCTGCCACGAATGCGAGGAGAAATGCCCGCAGAAGATCGAGATTGCCAAAGTGCTGGCGGAAGCGCATGAGAAGCTGAAAGGGTGAACAAACGTCTTGGTAACTGCCTGCCTTTTCCCCGTCAGCGGGGGAGAGAATGGGAAGAATGGGAATTATGGGAATAATGGGAAAGATGGGAAGAAGGAGATGATGAGTCCTCCAATCGTTCCCATACTTCCCATAATTCCCATTTCCTGTCCCGCGGACTCGGGCAAGGCGGCGGTGGGACTGAAAGGCTACTGAGTTTCTTGATTTTGGATTGTGGAGGCGCAAATCCCATGCTGCTCGCATTCCGGCTTTACTCTCGCACCCCACGGCCCGCCGCGGCGTTGACGTTCCTGGCCGCTCTCGCGGCGCTGTCGGCCTGCTGGCGCGTCCGTGCTGACCCGCCCAGCCAGGACTACAAGCTGGTGTGGGCGGACGAATTCGACGGTGAGCAACTCGATACCGCGAAGTGGGATTACCGCCTCCTGGGCAAGCGGCGCAACGCTGTCAACACCAAGGATGCCGTGCGCCTGGATGGCAAGGGGCATCTGGCCATCACCACCAGCAAGGCCGGCGACGAGTATCATACCGGGATGATCGGCACGCAGGGCAAGTTCGAGGCGCTCTTCGGCTACTTCGAATGCCGCGTGCAGTTCCAGTCGCAGCAGGGGCACTGGGCGGCGTTCTGGTTGCAGTCGCCCACAATGGGCAAGGTCATCGGCGACCCCAAACAGTCCGGTACCGAGATTGACATCTTCGAGTACCTCGCCCGCCAGCCGGACCTGCTGCAGATGAATCTGCACTGGGACGGCTACGGCAAAGACCACAAGCATGCCGGCAAGCAGCATAAGGACGCGGCGCTGGCCGAGGGCTGGCATGTGATTGGACTGGAATGGACTGCGGACGAATACAAGTTCTTCCTGGACGGCAAGGAAGTCTGGCGCACTGCCAGCGGTGTGTCGCACGCCAAGGAGTTCATCATCCTGAGCATGGAAGTGGACAAATGGGGCGGCGACATTGCCGCGGCCAAGTTGCCGGATAGTTGCCAGTTCGACTATGTCCGCGTCTACCAGAAAGAGACGGACGCGAAGCGGTGAGCGGGTGCGGGCCGCCGCGCTGCGCCGGTGTATCCATACCACAGCCAATCCGGAGGGACGAAGCGATGCAACTTGCGGGACAGGCAGTTTGGGTCATCTTTGCGGCACTGGCCGGCTCGGTCGCGGCACGCGCCGCGGAAGGGCTTGGCCCCGCACCTGGCACAGGCGGCATGGGGGCGAGCCCGACATCAGCGCTGCCAGTTCAGGACCTTTCGTCGGACCTGCTCATCTCAGGCACAAAGAAGGTGGACTATGGCAACGCCAAGGTCCCTTCTCTCGGCGGCATTCCGCTCTTGGCGTTGTGGATGCGACAGGGGATGGACACGTACTATTACGGCATCCATCCGCAGCTAAAGATTGAGGTCGGTCTCAAAGTCCTCCCGTTACATTTGGCCAACCCTGAGATGGTCCGCCGTTGGTGCAGCGAAGCGAAAATGGCCGCACGTGTAATCTCACCACACTTTGTCAAACTGAAGGATGCGGGCGAGGAATGCGGGCTTTTCTACATGGTCATGGAGTTTGTGAACGGTCCGACAGCAGGCAGCCATCTCAAGAAGGTAAAGGACAGCGGTGCGCCAGGGTTGACTGAAGCCGAAGCCCTGGATACTTGCATCGCCGCAAGCGAGGGGCTCGCCGCCTTACACAAGGAAGGCATAATCAACCGCGACATCAAGCCAGCAAAAATCCTTATACCGAAGGTCCAAGGCCGCCAGGATCTCGACTTCAAGGCCGCAAAACTCTTCGACCTGGGCTACGCCCATGACGAGGTACGCGGGGACTCCGGCACCTTGGGCAAGGGCCTTCTGGGCACTCCGGCCTTCATGGCGCCGGAACAGGCGATGGACGTAAAGAACGCGCACAAGCCGGCCGATGTCTTCTCCATCGGTGCGACCCTCTATGCGCTGCTCTCCGGCCAGCCGCCTTTCAAAGGCCAGACGGCGTTGCAAGTGTTGGCCGCCACGCAAAAGGACCCGCACACGCCGCTCTGCTCCGTGCGCCCGGATGTTTCCTCGGCTACTGCGGCGCTGGTGGATCGTTGCCTGGCCAAGGACCCGGCGGCGCGCTATGCTGACGGCCCGGCTTTGCTGGCGGCGCTGAAGGAGTGCCGGGCGGCGCTAGGCCACTGAATGCATTACTACAACGACCGTCCAACCACAGAGGCCACAGAGCGCACAGAGGTTTTTTGGCTGTTCTTTTCCTTCTTCTCTGTGTCCTCTGTGTTCTCTGTGGCAAGAAGCCATTGTAGTGCTATACCACAGCGAATCCGGAGGGACAAAGCGATGCGGCTGGCGGGACACACAGTCTGGGTCCTCTTTGCGGTACTGGCCGGCTTGGCCGCGGCACGTGCCGCAGAAGGGGAGGCGCTCGGCAAAATGCTCAAGAACATCCGCGACTTCGGCGTTTCGCCGGCCAACTCCGCCGCCGACAACAAAGCCAGCCTCCAGAAGGCCATTGACTGGGCCTCAGCCCGCGGCGCGGCGTTGTTCGTCGAGCCGAGCGACGAGCCGTACCCCGTGGACGGCGGCCTGGTGCTCAAAGCCAACGCCTCGCTCATTGGCGTCCACGGCCCCGTGGGCCGCGGGACGAAGCACCCGCAGAAGAAACAGCCCGTAGGCAGCGTCTTCCGCATCGAGGATGAGCAGCAGGCGTTCCTGACCGTCGAATCGGCGACGCAGTTGCGCGGCCTGCAGTTCTGGTACGCGAAGCAGACCTTGAGCGACCCGGCGCGGATCGTCAAGTACCCGGCGACGGTCCGCGTGGCGCAGGACAAAGCCGTCTTCGGCGTGACGCTCTCGTGCCTCTCGTTTTTCGGCGAGTACCTGGCGATGGACTTCGCCGCGCCGCAGGTTTGCGAACAGGTACTTTTCGAGCACTGCTACGGGTATCCGCTGAGCGGGCAGTTCATCCGCGTTGACAAGTGCTACGACATTCCGCGCATCCTGCACTGCCACGTCAATCCCGCGAACCTGCGCTGCTTCGCGGGCGACTACCAGAAGCCCGTCATTGACGCCGTCGTGGCGCAACGGACCTTCGCCTACGCAATTGACCATACGGACAACGCGCAGCTTCTGGATGTCTTCACTTTCGGTACGTGGGGCGGCATCCGCCTCGGCCCGGCCACTTACGGCCAGATGACCAACTTCAACTTCGACTGCGTGGCCGTCGGGATTCACAAGCTGGGCGACGGCGCCTTCAACCGCAACTGGCAGATCGCGCAAGGCTCCATCATCGCCAATACCGGCGGCAAGCTCGATGAGATCCACCCCATCATCGTCGAGGGCCAGGGCCACACTTCGCTGAGCAACGTCGAAGCGTTCTCCGGCGGCAACGGCGCGCTCACCTGCGCCGGCCAGTCTCAGGACTTTCTGCTGGTACGCGGCGATAAGAAGCTGACGGTCAGCCTGCTCGGCTGCCGGATGCGGAACTACGCGGCGAACGCGCCCGTGACCTGCCAGAACCCGCAGGCCGTGATCCAGGCCGTGGCGTGCATTGACAAAGACGAGCAGCCCTTCAACCAGAATTGGCCTCAGGGCGGAAAATAAGGCCGGTCTTACTGGCAGCCAGACCCCTGGATGGCGGCGAGCGGTATCAGCCCGCGTCTGCTTTCCCCCCGCCTACTTCGAGGCATTCTTCAGCTTCTCCGCCGTCAGATCGCCCAGAGTATGTACACGGTCCTTCTCGATAACCTCCATCCTGACTTGGAGGTCTCTGATTTCCTTCATGAAGCCCTTGTGCTGAAGAACGGCAAAGACCAAGACCAACCCTGCTCCCAGCACCAGACCGATGAAAAAAGCGCCGCGAGCGGAAACTCCCTTTGTGCCTTCCTCGGCCATGACCCCCTCCTTATCTGGTAGACTCCTTAACCTTCCCAGGATAGAAGGTACTTCATACGGCTGAAAAGCAAGTCTTTTTTCGCTTTTTGGCGCGATCTTATGTTGACATTCTGCCGCAAAGGTACGGAAATCAAGGCTTGGCGGCAACGAGCGGAGGACAGATGAGCCCCAGAGAACGTGTGGAAGTTGCGCTGCGCGGTGGATGCGCGGACAAAGTGCCGTTCACAATGTATGAGTGCATGATCCGGCAATGCGAAGCGGAACGCCGGATGCGCGCCCGCGGCCTGTGTGTGCTTTACCGCATGGGCTGTGTCACCACGCACCAGCCCAATCTGAAGGTCACCCAGCATGTCTGCCATGAACACGGCAAGAAGCTGGTCCGCACTCTTTTCGACACGCCGGCCGGACAGGTCTCCACGCTCGCCGAACCTGCCGGCTTCACCACCTGGACCCACGAGAAAATGTTCAAG
>Ga0187861_10002290_pt1 | contig 18171 bp, 13 predicted proteins | sample June2016WEW_10_1_3_FD_132986 | JGI IMG/M metagenome (GOLD analysis project Ga0187861, IMG submission 132986) | Peatland microbial communities from SPRUCE experiment site at the Marcell Experimental Forest, Minnesota, USA - June2016WEW_10_100 | ecosystem: Environmental > Terrestrial > Soil >...
ACCGGCGCCAAACTGGTGCTGGCTTCGACCAAGGATTTCGCGCACCGGCTGTATCTCCGGGACGGCATTTTCGCGGAGATCACCTTGAGCTTTCGCAAGGACGCCTGGGCCAGCCAGCAGTTCACGTTCCCGGATTTCAAGAGCGGCATGTATGATCCATTTCTAAAGCAGGCGCGCGACCGCCACCTGAGGAAAATCAAAAACCACCCTGCAAGGCCCACCACCCATTCGGAGTAGAGGACACAGCGCAGTTTTCAGCCGCAACCAAATCCGAAACTCGAAATCCGAAATCCGAAGAAAACTCCAAACAAATAAACCGCCAAGACGCCAAGAACAGCCTTCTCTTTCTTATCTGTATCCTTTGGATTTCGGGATTCGAGTTTCGGATTTGTCTTCATTATCAGTTTCCTTCGAATTTCGGATTTCGAGTTTCGAATTTGTCTCCCGGCATTTGATCTTGTTCGAACTTCGCCAGTTCCTTCCTGAACTCCGGCCTGGGGTCGAGGGCAATGGCTTTCTTGGCCGCCTCCACTGCCTGGTCGTAGCGCCGGGACACATGCAAGGCCCGCGCCAGACCCATCAGATACGGCGCGTTGCGGAACTCAGTCAGCTTGACGGCCTGTTGGGCGTGCTCGACGGCCTCGAAGGAACTGGTGTAGGTGGGGTCCTCCGGGTCGCTGTAAAGGCTCGCCAGGAGAAAATGCGCGTAGGCGTTTTTCGGGTCGAGCGTCAGCGCCGCGCTCAGGTCTCGAATGGCTGCGCGCACCTCGTTCAGATTACTCTCCGCCAGGCCGCGGCTGCAGTAGTACTGTGAGTGCTTGGGGGACAAGCGGATCGCCTCGCCGAGGACTTCGACAGCCTTCTTGCTGTTGCCGGCCTGAATATGCACCACTGCGAGGTTATGCATGTACTCGGCATTGTTGGGCGCGGCGCGGATTGCGCACTTGTAGGCCTCGGCGGCCTCAACCAGGCGTCCGGCGGCCAGGAAGCAGTCCCCCAGCGCGCTCTGGTAGCGCGCCGACGACGGTGCAACGGTGACCGCGGCCCGGCAGGCTGCCAGGGCCTGATCGCGCAGTCCACTGCGCAGGGCCGCCAGGCCGAGGTCGCACAGATACTTCGGATTTCCCGGTTGCAGCGCCACCGCTTTCTGCAAGGCCGCAAGCCCCTTGGCCAGCTCTCCGCTGCGCAGCAGTGCCAGACCCAGCCGGTAATGGGCTGCGGCATTCTCCGGCTCAGCGTCCACGACGGCCTGATAGAGTGGCGCCAACTCCTTGGGTTGCTTGGTTTCGCGCTCCTTGGCGATGGCCTTGGCCAGCGCGGGGCTGATGTCTTCCTTGATGTTGGCCTCGGCAGCAGGCGTGCCCTTTTCGGAGGGCTGCGCTTCGTCAGCGGGAGCTTCTTCCTGCGGCAGTGCCGCATTGGGGTCTGCCGGGCGGAGAACTTTGTCCGCCTTCATAGGCACTATGACCCGGGCCTTGAAATCAGGTTCGTCTACCGTGAGAGGCGAGTGCTCCCCAGTCTTGGCTGCCTGCTCCTCAGGGTTGGTTCGTGGCGGCGTTTTCGGCTCAGGCGCGGGAGCATCCGGCACGACGACCTCGGCCTGCGCCGCCGCACAGGGCAACGGGAGCGTGCCGGTGGCGGCGAGGAAGAGCCCAATTAGCCACAGAGGACACAGAGAACACAGAGGGGATTTTGGATATTGTATTCTGGATATTCGATTGCACCGCCGGACGTGCCGGAATTGAAAATCGAAAATCGAAAATCCAAAATTCATTCTCTGTGTCCTCATGTGTATTCTGTGGCAAGAAGTCCTTGCAGGGGCGTTCACTGTTGTTTCAGGTACTCATGGAACTCCTGCTCCAGAGTAGCGTTGTCCATGCCGAGGTAGTCGTTGAGGCTGGCGTTCTTGACGCCCTTGTAGGAATCGTAAACGAACTCCTGAAAATCGAGTGCGTAGGCGCCGTCCTTGGTATCCATCAGGAAACGGCAGAACGCGCTGATGGCCTCGCTGTTGCCCGGCATCAACGGGTTCCAGAACCCGCCGGCGTCCAATGTGAACAAGGTCGCCAGGGGCGGCAGGGTGCCTTGCTGCAGCATCTCGGCGGCCTTGCCTACAGCGGGGTGCTTGTGGCCCACGGGCAAGCTGAAATGGCCGGCGTCGTCCGGCAGAGCGTACTGCACGGACCCGCAGACGCTGGTCCCGATCCAGGCCTTGGGATTGCCGGCAGGGGCCTGCGTGTACTCGCTGAGTATCTGGCTGGCCACCTGGTTCTGTCTGAAGAGCGTGCGGAAGGGCTCCGGCGCGGCCTGGTTGAAGTACGAAGCATGCGTGGTTGCGGAGTAAATGCCGGGCAGGAGCAAGAGTATGATCTGGACTGCCAACTGGTTTTTGAACTCCTTCTTTATCACCGCATCGTAATCCGGCTTCTCGCCGAAGAAGTGGACCAGCATCTTTTTAGGCAGAGGCTGCGTGAACTGCATCTGCGGCGAGCGTCTCTCACGCATGAAGAAATCCAGATACTCGCGGTTGCAGGCCTGGCGCAAGCCGTCGAGCTCCGCGGCAACCTGGACGCTTATTTTGCGCGGCGCCGTGGAGACCAGGTTGAAGTGCTGGGTCTCAATGGTCCACGGCTTGGCGGTGTCCTTATGCAGCTTGTCAGCTTCGTCAATCGGCATCCATCTGCCGTTCTCACACCACTCACCTTTCTTGGCGCGCTCCGCCAAAGCCCCCTGCACCCACCCCATGTCAGGGACGTAGACGTTCCCTTTCTGGATTTGCTGGGCTGCGAAAGCGTCTTTCCATTCCGTGCCGACGAGCACCTGTCCCAGCGCCTGGCGCGCCACGGCGTTGTTGGGGTCGCTGTCCAGGGCCTGCATGACCAACCCCAAGGCTGTTCTGGGCAGAGAGGCGCGATGATACGTAGCCGCCAGGTTGGCCAGGGCTGCGGCACGAGCCGTGCGCGCGGCCTTCAGGCGAGTGGCCAGTTCCTTCTGCTTGGCCTCATCCAGCGCGGCGGGCGCGGCAATGGCCTCCAGGCTCTTTTTCAACGCGGGCGAAGCAGAATTCTTTTCATTGAGACCGTCCATCTCCGCCAGCAGTTTGCCGGCCTCATCCTTGGCCTGCAAGCCGATCAGCCACTGGCAGACGCTGCCCAGTGCAGCCAGGTACGGTTCGTTGCTGCGCTTCAGCGCCTCAGGCAAATCCCTCAGTGCGGACATACGTGTTTGCCGCTCGGCGGTGCGGCGCTGGCTCATCTCGCCCCCGGGAGCCGAACCAGGGAGCAGCAGGCACAAGGCAATAAGCGCGGCTGTGCGGGTCATTCGTTTTCCTTCTCCCTGCCTATTCTATGGGCTCTCCGCGGAATGAACAGACCCAAATCCGGTTTTCCTGGGAGCGCCGGCGTCCCGCCGGCCTTGGTGGAGTTGTAGACAGATGCGGCCCTCTCCCGCCGGCCACCAGATCACGTAAGTCCGCAATTTGCGTGCGTTTTGGCAGAAAATGGCATTCGAATGGCATTCGAATGGCATACGAATGGCATACGAATGGCATACGATTGGGATGTGTTTGGGACGTGTTTGGCGTGAAGAAAACAATATATTTGTGAGCCAACGATATAATAGATGCTTAGCGCCTGCAGGTTGGGCACTACCAAAGCGAAAAATCTCTTTGGTAATTTTACTATTCTTACTACTGGCGTGGGGCGGGTTGGCAACCCGCCCTGCACTGCCAAAACGCAAAATCCCTTTGGTAAATTTACTATTCTTACTACTGGCAGCGCGGAACGGCTCTGCCCCTGCCCCTTGGGCGCTACCAAAATGCAAAATCTCTTTGGTAATTTTACTATTCTTACTACTGGCGGGGCCTAATGGGGTAGGACAGCCTTTCCAGGCTGTCCGGACAGGCTGGAAAGCCTGTCCTACCGCTGCCTCATTTCGGCAGTGGCGCGCGCACCCATAGTACTCATAGGAAAAATTGGAGCGGTGCGACCGCTTGCTCACGCGCGCGGCTCGCAACCCTCCCGCACCACGCACCACTCTTCCCGTTCCACGCTCTCTCATGCCAGCCCATCCTCACTGGTGCGCACGTTCACTAAGAGTATCACAGTGCCACCAGGATGTCAAGAACAAAACCAAAGAAAAAATGTACGATGGTGCCATCATTCGCTGTTAACCACTGAGAGCAGCAGGACTTAGGCTCTTCAAAAAAAATCGAAAATCGAAAATCCAAAATCGAAAACTCTTCGGTCCTACTTGCGCTCGTCAAGCCATTTCCTGGCAGCCGCGCGAATGGAGTCAAGCAACTCCTGCTCCTGCGGGGTGGCCTGCACAGGCATCCCCCGTGCGAGGCTGACGGACAAGATGCGGAAGAAGTCCATCTCTTTCTGCAATGTCCCGTGGTCGTCAAAAGTCCCGCGGCCGTCAAATGTCCCGTGGTCGCCAATAAGAACGGAAAGATTCCATGCGGCGGCGCAACAGCAATTCCGGTCAGCGTCATCGAGAATAGGCAAGAGAGATTGAGCAAGCCGTTTAGCCAGGGCAGAGTCGCGGGACTCGCAGTCGTGGAAGGCCAAAGAGGATGAGCCAAGATGCTTGTGCATCTCTTGACGTACGGAAGGATCGGGGCTTTCAAGGCAGGCGGCGAAGATCGCGAGCCGCACGTTCAGGTCGCGGATATTTGCGACCGTCCCAATGGCCTGTTGCCTGCGCAAGGGATCGCTGTCTGCCAGGAATTCAGCCCAAACCCCTGGCACGTCCTTGGGCGGCAGTATCCAGGCGAGGACACACAATGCGACGCCACGATTTGCGGAGTCCTTCCTGCAAAAGCCGGCGAGTTCCGGCAGAAACTCGGGACGGTCGCGCAGGCCCCACAACAGGCCCCTCATGAAGTCAAAAGGCGGCGGCAACCGTGTTGCGGCCTGATCGAGAAAGTGTCGAATGCGCTCCGCTGTCCCGTACTTGCTCATCATCCAGCCTGCCCACCCTCGCAGGTCCTGCGACGTTCCAAAGGTCCTGCCCTGGCCAATCTGCTCGGCCAAGGGCAGCGCCGCCTGAGGGTCGCTGTGTTCCAGCCCCTCGAAGGCGCCGCTGCGCGTCAAGGGGTCGGATGAGTATACTTCGGCAAGCAGCCTGTTCTTTGAGACGCGCCCACTCTGGAGCGCGCAATGGTACGACCGGTTTGCTATCGCATGTGACGAAAGCGTCAGCGCCCCTGCTGCCGTGTCGGCCACAAAAACAGGAGTATTATCCAGGACCCAGTTTCTCCAAGTAGTGTGCTCCGCGTGTTGGCTATCCCACACAGCGCAGTACAAGAAGAGCGGGCTGGGCAGCAGCAGCGCAACGAGCAGCGCGGCGACGGCGCAGAACCAGATCAAACCGCGCTTCCAGTGGCTTCTTCCTTGGATGCCTTCTTTGGCGTCTCGCTTGGCCGCGCGGCGCACACGCCACCAGGCCACGGGCGCGGCGCCCAGGCACGCAATCACGCCCACGGACAGGAACACAATCACGCCTGTCTCCAAGGCCCATTCCAATTCCCATTGCCATGCGTATTGGTAGCGGCCGGAGAACGGGAACATCGGTAACACAAACCTGACGAAGTACGCAATAGCGCCGAGGAAAACTGTCTCCAGTCCGTCCAGGACCATGACGGCCCGGCACCAGCCATTGCGCTCGCCGCGCCGCCACGCCCGAATAGCCAGTGTGAGCGACCAGGTCAGGAGAACGCCGGTGGCGGAGAATGCCACGCCCAACCCCGGGCCGAAGGCTTCGTCCTCCGGTTGCAGGATAATGGCCAGCATGATGCTGGCGCAGCCTGCCAGCGTCCCCAGGCCGTTCACCAACACGGCATCGCGCGTGCCGCCAAGGTTCCGATTCGACCAGAACGAGGCCATGCGTGCATTGTCGCACATTTCGCTGAATTGTGCGCCCGATAAATCGGGACAATTTTGGAGTGCGGCGGCTTGCCGCCGTCTTTTCAAAGCAGCGCCAAGGCGCCGCACTCCAAAGGCGCTCGCAGCTTGTGCTTGACGCAGTGTCAGGGTTCGCAGACAGTGCCCTCGAAGGACGCCGCGAATACGGCTACGGCCGTAGCTGGCCACCAATCGTACGAACCAGTGAAATCATGCTGATTCCCTATGCAGAGCGCGTTGAGGCAAATATCCGCAAACTGCGTGACTACTGCCTGGATCCAAGGCACCCTGAGGGCAAGCACAAGGCGCGCTTGTTTGCAGCGGCTCTGGGCATGACTGCGACCGATGCGGAGGCTCTGCGCGGCATCCTTTTACAGGCTGTCAAGACACACGACGCCCAGTTGGCGGGACGCGATCAATATGGCCAACGCTACACAGTTGACTTCACGCTTGAATGGCACGGCAAACGGGCTATCATCCGCAGTGGCTGGGTTATCGAACATGGCTCAGATACGCCCAGGCTAACCAGTTGCTACCCGTTGTGAGGTGGCGAGGCGGCGCATGACAAACCCTATTGGCTTGCTTGACGTAGTGGCCCTCACGGTTGACCTGCCCGAACACCACCTCTGGCGCGGGCAAGTGGGCACTGTGGTTGAAATCCTGGCGGGTGGCGCGGCTTATGAGGTCGAGTTCAGTGACCTTAACGGACGCACCTACGGCTCGCTGGGCTTGCGCCCAGACCAGCTCATGGTCTTGCACTACGAACGGCTGAACGTGGATTCGATACCTCTCGCGCAAACTGCATAGAACAAGAACGGGCGGGTGGAAGTTGAAGCCCAATCGAGTTGCCGCGTGGCCCTTCGTCTACTTTTTCTCCTCTTTGCCCTGAATCGCAAACAGGTACTTGTTCGAGATCACGTACAGGACGCCGTTTGCGGCTATGGGCGTGTTCAGGACGGGCGAATGCAGGTCCACCTTGTGCAGGATCTTGGGCTCCTTGCCCGCCGCCAGCACCCAGAGCCAGCCGGTCTTGTTGCCCACGAAGATCTTGCCGTCGGCGTAGAAGGTCGAGCCCCACATCTCGGGGCCGAGTTCCTGGGTCCAGTAACACTGGCCGGTTTCAGGGTCGAGGCAATGGATCGTGCCCTTGAGGTCCGCCACGTACAGCAAGCCGTCCGCGATGGAGACCGTCGAAAGGCTGCGGTGAATTTTCCGGTACTCCCAGACCCTGCCTTTGTCCGTAATGTCGCCTGTCAGAGTGGCGTCAATGCAGGACAGGCAGCCGGGCGGGTCCACGCCATGCCGCGGATCCTGCCCGACGGTGACATACACGCGGTTCTTGTAGAACGTCGGCGTGCCGTTGATCTCGCTGGCGCTGACCGGGCTGGGGTACTTGGCTTCCGCGCGCGTCTTGAACCTGGCCTTGGGCGGGCTGCAATCGTACCACCAGACCTTCTTCAGCACGCCCACTCCTCCGCCCGCGGGGCGCGCCGGCACGGGGTCAAAAGCGTAACAGACGCCGTCGGGTCCGCCGAAGAAGAGGAGTTCGCGGTCCCCCACTTTGCCCAGCGAGGGCGAGGACCACGAGCCGTGCAAAATGCGCGGGCCGAGGTTCGCATCGTCCGTGGCGACAAGTTCGCCCGTGTTCTTGTTCAGCGCGATAAGCGTCGGCGCCTGGGGCGAGGGCACATTATGGTGGGACTTGTCCACGCCATTGGACGTGCAGGAATAAAGCAGGTCGCCGTGGATGAAGACCGAACAGTCGGAAGCGTCCTGGGGCCAGACAGCCAGCTCGTTCATCATGTCGTAGTGCCAGATCACGTCCGCGTCGGTCGGCTCCAGCACAAGCGGCTTGTCGGGATACGTGACATTGAAGATGCGCTTGGTGCCGGGCTTGACGTGGGCCACCTTGCCGTTGTCCTCAATGCCCGGCGCCAGTTCCTGCTTGAGCGGGGTGGCGAAGTAAATGCCTTCGTCCTTGAAGGGGCCGTCGTTGCCGTCGCTCAGGCCGTTAACGTCCAGGCAGACGACCTCGGTGCGATTGGTCACGACGTAGACGCGCTTGCCATCTACCGTCGGGGACGAACAGATGCCCAGGCTTTCAAAGTCCATGTTGTGGGAACCGTCCTGGGGATACTTGGGGACGGTGAAGTGCCAGAGGAACTTGCCCGTGGCCTCGTCGAAACATAGGAGCACGCCGCGGTTGCCCTTGTACTTCGGGTTCCGCGGCGGATCGTTGTTGGTGCCGACAAAAACTTTGCCGCCGGCCACGGTAGGATTGCCGCACGAGTCGTTGCCCAATTTGGCAATCCACTTGATGTTGTGGGCGCCGGAAAGATCGAAACCCGTGCCGGGTTTATAGGGTCCCGGATCGAACTGCGCGGGGATGCCTTTTTCGTCCGAGGCCATGTTGCGGCAGTCCGTGCCGCCCCACTGGGGCCAGTCGGCGGCCAGGACACAGACGGGGAGGACGAAGCTCACCACAGAGACACAGAGGCACAGAGAACGGATTTGATTATGGACTGAACGGCAACTCAATTTGCGATTCCGTTTCTTTCAAGAGTTCCGTCATTTCGGCGAAACCGTCGTCCCCACCGCCTCTTTCCCTCCGGCCGAGCGCAGCCGCGCCACTAGGGCCCATTCGCCGCCGCCTTGGGTGACTTTGCACAGCAGCGTGTTGGCGCCCTGCTTCAATTTCAGCTTCACCTTGTCCTGGCCTTCCTGGCACGCGCGGGTGGCGTTGTTGGCGTGCACCACCTGGCCATTCAGCCAGATCTTCACGCCGTCGTCGCTGCCGACTTCGAGCAGCACTTCCTGATCCATCTCGGAGGTAATGCCGGTCTTCAGGTAGGCGACGCGTTCGTTGCCGCCGATGAGTTTGTCCAGCTCGATAAGGTGTTTGCCCTTCTCCGGCTGCGCCCCGCGCCAGGCCACCTTTGAGGCGTCCGGCTTCTCCGGGTCAAAGACTATGTCGAAGAGTTCCGAGCAGCCTTTGCCCTCCTGGGTGTACGGCCCGGCCATCATCCAGGCCACGATGAAACCGTCCAGTTGCCCGGTGTTCTTCACCGCCTTGATGGCTTCCTCGGCGGCTTTCTTCAGTTGTTCGCTGGCGCCCGGCAGTTCGCGGATGGCTTCCAGCGTCGCTGGGGCCTTGTCGCCCAGGAAGAGCGCGCCCTGCCTGGCCATGCGGATCGCCGCGTTGGCGGCATCGTCGCCCAGCGTCCGGTCTTCGAAATAGCCCCGCAGGAGCGCCAGGGCCTCGGGCGTCATCAGGTCCGCGGTCCCAGCAAGGGCCTGCTTCTTCTCCTCGGGCCGCTTGGCGGTTTCGAGCACCTGCTTGTAGATGTCGAGCCGTTCGCCTGCCGGCCTCTCCTTTACGCCGGCAAGGCGCAAGCAGCCGCGCATGGCCAGCACCGCATAGTTCTCTTTGGCGGTCGTCTTGGCCAGTTCCACGAGGTACGGGACGGCGGCGCTTTCAGGCCAATCGGTCAGCGCGCGGGCAGCGGCCTCGCTGACTTCCGCATCCTTGTCATCCAGGGCCTTGCGCACCGCTGCGAGGCAGGCGTCAGTCTTGATGCGGGTCAGGATGCGCAGCAGCGCGCAACGCGCCGCCGCGGTCTTGGCTTTGTCCAGAGCGGGCAGCGCCCCCAGGGCGCAAGCCTCCTTGTCCGTGGCGCGGGAAGCGATGGCAGTGGCGGCGGCCTCCAGTGCGCCCCTCAAGTTGGCGTCCTCAGTGGCGGCCAGGTTCGCGGCCACCGCGGCCATCTCCGCCGCTGTGCCCAGGATCTCGATGGACTTGACCGCCTCAATTGCCGCCGCGGCGTCGTTGCCGTTCATCAGCTTCAACAGGGCGGGCAGCGCCGCCTCGACGTGGCGCGTGGCGAAAACGCCCAGGATCACAGCGCGCTCGGGCGGCGGCGCGGCATCGAGCATTTTGCTGAGCGCTTCGTTGACGGCGGCTTTGCCCAGCTTGTCCAGCACGCTGCGCGCGGACTTGGTTTCGGGACTTTCCGGCTTCTGGGCGGCCAGTTTGACCAGCATCTCGACGTCAGCGCCTTCGCCGTGCGTGGCCAGGCCGTCCAGCGCGGCCACACGCAGTTTCTCTTCTTTGCTGTCTTGGAGTATCTTAAGCAGGCCGGCGCGCGCCGCGACTTCCGGCATGCCGCCGAGCACGCCCAGCAGGGCTTCCTGGGCCTGGGGTTTCAGGCCGGGCAATTGGGTCGCGACCGCATCCTTCAGTTCCTTGTCCGCAGAACCGCAATAAGCGGCCAGGGTCGCGTTGCGCAGGCCCGCGTCCTCGCCGTCCAGCATGCGTTCGATGAGCTTGGCGGCCTCGGGGCGCTCCAGCGCGGCGATCAAGCCGCGCAGGGCCGCAATGCGGGCCGCCGGCGCGGGCGGATTGTCGAGGAGCGTCTTGTAAATGGCAGCGGCCTTGTCGCCCTTGCCGGTTGCGGCAAGACGGCCGGCGCAGGCGACGCGCGCCTTGGCGACGGCGCGCTTCAGGGCTTCCGGCGCGCGGGGCGCGGCCTCGTCCAGGATTTGCGCGGCTTCCGGAGTGCCGATCGCTCCCAGCGCGTTCAGCGCGGCTTCGGCCACAACCGGATCCGCTTCGCCCGCCAGTTTCCCCAGTGCGGGCACAGCTTCCGCGTCGCGCTTGGCGCCCAGGGAACTGACCACGCCCGCCAGTTGCTTGCCCTTGGCACTGCCCAGCGCTTTGCGCAGGGCCTCGAGGGCTTCCTTGGCGGGCAGCGCCTCCAGGGCCATGCGCGCGCTGTGCGCAAGCTGCTCATGCCCCAGGTATTCCGCGATGTCGGGCACGCATTTCGCGGAGCCGGCAATGCTCAGGTAGCGCAGGATGAACCGTTTGCCGTCCACGGTGGCGTCCGGAGCTTTGAGCGCCGCCAGCAGCTTGGCCTCGATGTCCCCGTACTGTTCGGGCGGCGTACTGCGGATTTCAGCCTCGACCGCGGCCAGGGCCTCGCGGCCCTTGGCGAATTCGAACTTGGCCGCCTCCGTGTAATCCGCCGCGCCTGCTTGGAGCCACGTGGCCCCCAGCAAGGCTGGCAGGATCAAACCGGCAAGCCGGTAACAGTGTCTCATGTCTTAACTCCAATGTGCTTCAGAATTGCCCCTGCTGTTGCTCTTGCACCTCGTTCTTGTACAAGTCCTTCTTTTCCGTGATGCCCCACACAATGACCTCTTTGCTGTCCTGGGAAATCAGAACGTTGCCGTGGTCCTTCGTGTACAGGATCACGGACAACTGGCCCTTGGGAGGGAGCATCGCCAGCCGGCCATTGTCACCTTGCCAACAGTACCGGGCGACGCTGTTCCAAACACTCCTGCCCAATTCATACACGCCCAGGTCCGCCAGGCGTTGCGCCTTGTCCACCTGCGTGAGCGCCTGGTATTCGTCCGGGTTGAACCTGAGCAGGGCCGCGCTAACCTGGCCACCGAGCTTGTAAGTCTTGTGCGCGAATGAGAACGTGCCCTCGCCCAGCAGGACCGCGCCCGTCACCCCCTTCTCGCTGTCTACCATGACCAGGCGCACGTCCTTAAATTCCATTTCAAAGCCCGCCCTCTGGAACTTGAAATTCTGATTCTGGTAGACCTCGCTTTGTTTCAGCAGCACGGGGTACAGCGGCGGGTGGTCCTCCGCCCACGCCGCAAAGCAGAAGATTACCGCCAACACTGCCTTCTTCATGACATCTCTCCTATGCCTTGGTGGTGGTAGGACAGCCTTTCCAGGCTGTCCGGACAGGCTGGAAAGCCTGTCCTACCAATTCACTAAAGCCGCCACGGCTCGCGCTTGGCCCGGCCCAGCAGGGCATTGGCGCTGGGGTCGCCGAGGACTTCTTCCTTGTCCGGGTCCCAGCGCAGCTTGCGGCCCACGAGCATGGACACCAGCCCCACGTGGCCCAGGCTGGCGGAACGGTGCGCCACTTCCGCGGGGGTGATGGTCAGGCGCCGGGTCTTCACGCACTCGAGGAAATTGCCCCAGTGGTCGTTGGAGCGGTACAGGTTGATCTCGTCCGGGCGGATGGTGTCTTTGGCCAGACTCTTGGGCTCCGTCTCGAAGCGTCCGCGGTCCACAAACACCCAGCCCTTGTCGCCGATCCAGCGCGCGCCCATGCCCTTCTGCAACTGCTTGTCATTGGCGATGATCATGGTGACGCCGCCGGCGAACTTGGCGGTGATCTTGTAGGTCGTGGCCGCGGTCCAGAGGCCCTTGGTGGGGAACTCGCCCTTGCCTTCGAACTCAATCGGCCCGGTGTATTCGGTGCCCAAACCCCACTGGGCGATGTCGCCGTGATGGCCGATCCAGTCCATCAGTTGGCCCCCGCCGTAGTCGAGCTGCCAGCGCCAGTGCCAGTGCGTGCGGTCGGGCGAATACGGCGCCCAAGGGGCTGAGCCGATCCAGAAATCGTAGTCGAGGTCCTTCGGCGGTTCGCAGAACTTCTCGCTCCCGCCCGGGCTGCCCGTGGGCAGGCCGACCTCAACGGTGTGCACTGTGCCGATGCGCCCGTTGCGCACCAGCTCGCAGGCGCGGCGGAAATCGCCGCCGGAGCGCTGCCAACTGCCCGTTTGCCAGACGCGCCCGTACTGCTTGACGGCCTCGCACATCGCGCGGCCTTCGCGCAGGTCGTGGGAGAAAGGCTTCTCGCCGTAAATGTCCTTGCCGGACTTGGCCGCCGTGATCGCCGGGATGGCGTGCCAGTGGTCCGGCGTGCCCAGCGAGATCGTGTCAATGTCGTCGCGCGCGAGCAGCTCGCGGAAATCGCCGTAGACCTGGCAGTCCTTGTTCTTGTAGCGGCCGTCCACGGCATTCTTGGCATTGTTGGCGTGCTGCTTGTCCACGTCCGAGACCGCCAGGATCTGGCAGTCCCCGTGGCCCAGGAAGTTGCCCATGTTGCTCGATCCCTGGCCGCCGACCCCGACGCAACCCATAGTGATGCGGTTGCTGGGCGAGGGCCTGTCGCCGGCACCCAGCGCGGACGCGGGGATGATTGCGGGAAAAGCCAGGGCGGCCGTGGCTGCCGCACCCCGGCCCAGGAATTGACGACGGTTCAACACGTTCTTCTTAGCCATGGAACAATCTCCTCTTTCGGCACCACTATCCTGCCAGCGCGGGTGCATGTCGCTGAATGTAGCGCAGACTTCCAGTCTGCTGTATCGCGGGCTTCCAGCCCGCAGAACGTCCCTTGGCTCTCTGGACGCTCAGTGCAATGCAGGCCCTGCCGACTGGAAGTCGGCGATACAGCAGGCTGGAAGCCTGCGCTACAACCACAGCCCGCACCCAGCGACATGCACCCTACCAGTGGAAGCCGGCGCTGTTATACTTGGAATACACCGCAGCGCCAGTAAGCTGAGGTGCGTTCTGGTTCGAGAGGAGCACGGCATGATCCGACTGATAGAGGCGCTCAACTTCAGATGTCTGCGCTATGTGCGGCAGCCCTTGGGGCCGTTCCACATACTGGTTGGACCCAATGCGAGCGGCAAGACGACGTTCCTGGACGTGGTGGCTTTTCTAGGGCGCATGGTTTCGGACGGGCTTGAGGCGGCGGTGGGCGAACGGACGAAGAATTTTTATGACCTGGTGTGGGGGAGGGAGGGGCAGGGGTTTGAGCTGGCGATTGAGGTGGCCATTCCCGAAAAACTCCCGAGCAGGTTGAGAAAAAGGGATTTCGACACCATTAGATACGAGGTCCGTTTCGGTATCCTGCCTGAAACAGGCGAGGTAGCAATACTCGAAGAGAACGTGCGGCTAATGGCATGGGAAAACGAGAAAAGTTCCCAACGCGCGGCGTTCCCCGCAAATGGCAGCATACTCAAGACGCCGCCTGCGAAGCGCAAACTTGGTATGTTGGAGATTCTAAGTAGAGGAGTTGACGGGAGATTGCGTGTCACAGTTGCGGGCGAAGAGAAACAGGTCTCCCACTTTTTTGTGAAGCGACGAGGGAAGTCTGCACTCACCTATTTCGCCTTGGATGATGAACTTTTTCCTGAATTATGTTGGCTGAAAACCACTTTGACGGAGGAAATCCAAAGCCTTGTTCTAAACAGCCTGTCTATCCGCAACCCCAGCCCACCGGGGCAGAACGGCAGCTTCAAGCCCGATGGCTCGAACCTGCCCTGGGTTGTGGAGAACTTGCGCAAGAAGTCGCCAAAGCAGTTCAAAGATTGGCTCAGGCACATTCAGAGCGAGCTACCGGACATTGAGGACATCAAGACCATCGAGAAGCCCGAGGACCGCCACCGCTATCTCTGGGTCTGCTATCGCGGTGGTCTTAAGGTGCCTGCTTGGATGGTTTCAGACGGAACGTTGCGCTTGCTTGCATTAACGCTGCTTGCCTACCTCCCTGATCTGAGCGGCGTCTGCCTTATCGAGGAGCCAGAGAACGGCATTCATCCGGGTGCGATTGAGACAGCATACATGTCGCTGTCGTCCGTCTACGATGCGCAGATACTCCTGGCAACTCACTCTCCGGTCATCGTGAGCCTGGCGGAGGCGGACAAGGTCCTGTGCTTCAAGAAAACGGAGAGCGGCGCTACTGACATCGTGCTCGGCAGCGAACACCCCGAACTAAGCGATTGGAAAGGCGAGCCCAACCTGAGCGTGCTCTTTGCCAGCGGAGTATTGGGATGAACGCTGGGGCTGAGAGGCGCGATCTGGTTGTGCTCGTGGCCGATGGAACCATGGGCGTGACCGTCACTGGTCTGTTGTCGAGGCCGAAAGCTCTCGGTATCAGGCCTGTCTTGCAGGTATTACGTATCCACCCCGAGCGCGACCCAGGGTGCCGCAAGAGGGGGGTGGCTTTCCTGAATCCATTCAGGGACAGATACCAGCACGCCCTTCTGATGTTCGACCGGGAAGGGTGCGGCGAGGGGCGTGCCTCGGCGCCGGCGCTCGAAATTGAGATTGAGGAGGAATTGTCCAGGAATGGCTGGGACCAGCGTGCAGCCGTGATCGTCATTGATCCGGAGTTGGAAATATGGGTTTGGAGTGATTCACCCCACGTGGACACTGAGCTTGGCTGGGGAGGACGGCAGCCGAGCCTTCGAGATTGGCTCGTTCAACAAGGCAAGCTGAAACCCGGTGCGACCAAACCTGTCCGTCCCAAGGAGGCACTACTGGCTGCCCTGCGGCACGTTAAGAAGGAACCCTCGAAAGCCTTGTACCACTCTCTAGCCGAGAAGGTCAGCCTGGCCAGATGCACTGACCGCGCTTTCCTCAAGTTGAAGACGACGCTGAAGGGTTGGTTCGGAACAGCACCCCCTCAGTAAACAGGGTCTTTCACCAGGCCGGACTGCTGCACCGCAAACGCAAACCCGTACCTCTCTGTTACGTTGCCGACAAGCTGCACGAACCAGGGCGGCGCGGCAGGCGACACATACACTCGTTCAACCAGCTTCCTGAGATTGACCGGGACTGTCTTGCCGCTCTCCTGGTTCTGCTTGCCGATTTCGAGCTCGCCGCCGTTGAACGGCAAGTCCTGCACCAGCGCGCGCAGTTCGCGTTCATGCTGAAAGGACTTCCGCTTGTGCACGAAGGGCCAGAAAGCGTTGCCCTCAGGCTGCCATTCTCTCTTGTAGTCAATGTACTGCACCACGCCCGCCTGGGCGTTCTCCGGCAGGCAGTTTTGCAGCCGGGTGTAAGTGGAGCGGAGAGCCACCGTTTCCGCGGTGTGGCCGTACAGCTTCCAGAAGGCGGCCGACTCATGCTCGCAGATGTGCCAGGAGTTCACGTAGGTCCACTGCGTCATCCACTTGACCAGGCGCTCTTTCTGTTCGAGGAACGCGGCCCGCGGGTTGGCCGTCTCTTTGGCGCTCCCAGGCTGGGGGCTGGAGCCCTCGGGGTGCGAAACGCCTTCGTAGGGATCGCCCAAGCGGTCGGCCCTGGAGAAGAAGAGGCCCTCGTACTCCAGAAAAGAAACGTACTTCGTGAAGTCCAGGTACTGCCAGATCGGGGCCTCCGGGTTCGAGGGCGGCTGAAAGCAGGGATGACTTTTATGTGCCGGCAACTGCCTTGTCCTCCTCTAGGCCGCACCATTCACCACAGAGACACAGAGACACAGAGAAGAGATTTTGGATTTTGGATTGCCGAAACATGATGAACCGTCCAGTTCCTTTCCTTCTCTGTGTCTCTGTGTCTCTGTGGTGAATGCTCCGGGTTAGGCCGAGTGGACCGGCGCGGGGCCGCCGCACGGCGTGGTCCGGGCCTGCAAAGCGCGGCCCAGTTCGGCGATCAGGTTTGCGTCCGGCGGCGCGTAGGGGCGGAACTTTTCTATGGCGCCATTCTGCGCGGTGAAGAGGAGCGCGTTGTAGAGGCCCAGGCGGTTGGCGGAGGGCGAGTCAATGAGTTCCGCGGAATCGTTGGCGCTCATCTGGAACAGGACGCGCATCTCGAATTCGCGGAGCGTCTTGCGGTTGATGCTGCGGTTCAGGTTGGGCAGCTTGTCGCACCAGACGATCGAGTGCAGGTTCTCATTCGGCCCTTCGGTGAGCAGCGAGACAAAGCCCGCGGCCGGCGAGGCCGCTCCGTCCCCACTGCCGGGCAGGGAGAACTCATCTTCCTCGCGGAGCATGCGGAACTTCTCCAGGCCCAGCACCAGCAGGTAGTGCTGGCAGGCGGACGGCGCGCCATCGTCGTGGCGGCTTTTCAGCACAGCCGCAAGTTCTTCGATTACGCGCGGCACATCCCGGTACTCGGCGATCTCGATTTCATGGGGTAGAGCTTGCGTCAAGGCGGTCAAACGCCGGCGGGCGCCGGAATCGGGCGCGGTGCCATCCAGGATGTGGATGCGCACATTTTCCGGAGGATTGGCCGCCGCCAGGCAGAGCACCGCGGCGCAGCAGGTCGCGATCTGCGCATCGCCGCGTTCCCCCATGATGAGCAGATTGCTGCCGCCTTGCCGCACGAACCTGGCTTCCGTCGGCCCCTTGATGGCGTTGGCCTCGCCAAGCCACACGCAGACGGGGGCATCCGGCGCCTCGGCCCCGCTTGCGGCCAGCTTCTTGAGCATCTGGTTGTTGCGCAGATCTGCAAAATCGTTGCCCTCAAAGACCACCGGCGGCTCGGCCGGCTGCATGCCTTCGGCCATAGCCTTCTGCTGGAGCAGGCGCAGATAGGGTTCCTGGGCGCCCGAGGGGAAGAAAACCGCCTGGAAGGGATTGTTGCCCTCGACCAGCCCCGACTGGTCGTTGTAAATGGCTTCGCCCGGCCGGGAGAGCAGGGAGGCCGCGGCGTTGTCGTCGCTGAGGACGAGATACGAGTCGGCTTCGTTGCATTGCAGCGCAATGCGCACCGCCACCTGCCCCAGCGTGCTCTTGGCCAGGCTGTAAGTGCCGCCCAGGGTCTGGGTTCCCAGAATGACGTGAATGCCAAAGGCGCGCCCCTGCCGGACAATGCGGTCGAAGAGCAGCGCCGCCTCTTGGGACACGCCATCCTCGTCGGTGAAGAACTCCTGGAATTCGTCTATGATGAGCAGCGTGCGCGGCAGCCGCGTCCCGGGGTTCTGCTTGCGGAAGCTGGGGAAGTCCTGCACGCGCGCCTTTCTGAACAGCTCGCCGCGCTCAGCCAGTTCCAGGTCAATGCGGCGCAGCACGCTCAGGCCGAACTCCCGGTCGCTCTCAATCGCCACCACCTTGGCGTGGGCCAGCTTGTACACGCCGTAGGTCTTGAACTCGACGCCTTTCTTGAAGTCTATCAGGTAGAACTCGACTTCTTTCGGGCTGTACCACAGGCTGGCATTGGTGATGATGACGTGGAACAGGTTGGATTTGCCGGACCCCGTCTTGCCGGCCAACAAGGCGTGCTGCGAAACGTTCTTGCCCAATTCCAGGTACTGCAGCCGGTCCGCGCCGGACTTGCCCAGGGGCAAACGGATGCTCGCTATAGAGCTCTGGCTCCAGTACTCCTCCACCTTGGGTGCGGCGGCCTCGAAGGGCACCTGCACGCGCATGGAGTCGCGGCACTGCTTGCCGATGCTGTTGATCAGCGAGTCTATGCAGGCGGGGGTCACAGGTTCCTCGCTGAGGAACCAGCCGCGGTTGAGGGAGTCGTCAGCCACCTGGAGCCCTTCATCGCATTCGGTGATCAGGAACCCATTGCGCCTGAAATGCGAGTCGTCCAGACAGGCGGGCAGCCGCTGGCGGGCGTCATGCAGGATGATGGTGTAGACGCCGCACTTGACCCCGCTGGTGATGATGCTGGCCAGCCGTTCGTGCGCCAACTCGCTGAACCCGGTCGGGAAATCGGCGATGACCA
>Ga0187861_10002291_pt1 | contig 18169 bp, 19 predicted proteins | sample June2016WEW_10_1_3_FD_132986 | JGI IMG/M metagenome (GOLD analysis project Ga0187861, IMG submission 132986) | Peatland microbial communities from SPRUCE experiment site at the Marcell Experimental Forest, Minnesota, USA - June2016WEW_10_100 | ecosystem: Environmental > Terrestrial > Soil >...
AAAGGAGTCCATGCTGTAGCGTTCCGCCCGGTAGAGGTCGGGACTCTTCGTGTTGGCAATCTGGATGTCGGGCCTTTCAAGGGTTTGGCCGCCTTCAAAGCCCTGGTCGGCCAGCCAGACATTGCCTTCAGCGTCTTTGATCGGCTCGGATTTTCCGGCTTTGATCCGGACCGTCCTGGCGGCGGGCGCAGGTTGCGCCGGAGCGGTCGCTGACTCGCGTTTGGCAACGGCCTCCGTGGTGGCGAAGTCGCCGACCCGACGGGTGAACTTGATCTCGTGGTCCGAAACCTCGCCGGTATAGGTAATGCGAAGGTCGTTGCCCTGGATGCTGAGTGGCTCGACAAAAGATACGGTGTTGCCTTCAATCTTGCCTTCCTTCACCTCGGATTCGCGTTTCGCGCCGTTCACCTCAGCGCTGGCGTTTCCGATGACCTTTGTGCCGTCCTGCTGGAGCGTGAAGGTGTACTTCTGCAGGCCGCGCTGCGTATCGAATTGGGCTTTCCACACCCCGGTAACATCGGCTGCCCAGATGGAGCACACGGAGAGCGCAAGGGTCAGAAGAATAATTCGAGTTTTCATGTTCACTGGATTCGCGGGATTGGAGTGGTTCGCAATAAAGTGCGGTCGGTGGATCTAATTCTGAAACAGCAGCGGTGCGAATTGATACAGGCTTCGCCGCCAGGTTAGCCACTCGTGAGCGGTGTTGGGTGATTCGTAGAAGACACTGTTGATGCCAGCTTGTTTGAGTGCTTCAACGTTGGCCTTGCCGGCAGCGCCATTCTCGCGGCTTCCGTAGCTGACGAAAACCATCTTAACCTTCTCTTTAAAGGCGGGCATGTCGGTGATATTCGTCAGGGCGATGCTGCCGCCGCTGAAAATCCCGATGTTTGAAAACTTGTCGAGGTTGGCCAGCGTGATCCCCCGGGTCTGCATGCCGCCCATGGAGAGGCCGGCCATGGCCCGATGAGGCTGATCCGCGATGGTACGGTAGTTGGCATCAATAAAGGGAATCAGGTCGTCAATGAGAACCCGCGTGAAAGCACTGAAGTCAAACATGCGCCGGCCGGGCCCTCCGCTGCGAGCAAGGGGGCCGTTCGTCGCGCCTGCAGGGCGAGCCGCGTTAGTCGAAGCAGGTCCGGGACCTGGGCCAGCAGCGCCGGGGACGTAGCTGTTGGCCATGACGATGATGAAGGGCCTGGCTTTCCCAGCGGCGATCAGGTTGTCCATGATCAGACCGGTGTGCCCTTGACTGCCCCAGCCCGTTTCATCCTCCCCGGCACCGTGCTGCAGATACAGCACGGGATAGCGCTTGGACGACTCCGTTTCATAATTCGGCGGGGTGTAAACGAAGCAGCGGAGAGTGGCATTGGCGCCCTTGGAATAATAGAGGGTCTGTCGCAGATCGCCGTGAGGCATGTTCTTGACGGCATAGAAGTCCTGGTCCTGGGCGGGGACCTCGAGGCCGCTGCCCCAGCGGTTGCCGCCGTAGAAGTACAAGCTGCCGGGGTCCGGGACCTGGGCGCCATCGATAACGAGCTGGTAGTAGTGAAAACCTTCGTCCTGGGGCCGCGTGACGCCGACCCAGGCGCCGTCGTCGCCCTTGGTCAGGGGGTACTTTGTACCACCCAGGAATTCGAGCATGACACTCTGGGCTTGAGGCGCGACGACACGGGCGCGGACGCGGCGCTCCGAGTTGACCTGGGGATATTGTTTGCCGGGCTGATTCAGCGATGAGGGCTGGAAATCCTCCACCGCCGGCTCGTTTGTTTGGGCGATCGCCGGAAGAGCAGCCAGGAGGGCGAGACCTAGGATTGCAGTTTTCATGATGATTCCTTCTTAATGATATTAATGTGCGGCACTAATTACTTCCGAGACAGCAACAGGGCGAATTGAGCGACGCGATGAACTGGATACGAGGCTGGGTGTTCTTCGGTGGCTTGTGGTCCAAGTTCACGTTGGCCTGCTGAGGCCACGCCGGAATTGGAGACGGCAGACAATCGACGGCGGCATGAATGCGACTTGCCATTCGGCATCTGTTGTCCGTTATTGAACCAGTTCGAGGTTTCACGTTTTGGAGTGCTTCAAATTACTTTACCGCGGCCTGCTTATAGCCGAGCAGCGGGAGCATCGTTTCCGCGTAGCGCTTTCCCAACTCGCGATAGCCTGCCCGCGTAAAATGCAGATGGTCTGGCCGGCTGGTGCAACCCGCGGAGGAAACCACGTACACGGTGGGGATTGTCTTGGGCAAATCGTCAATGATCCTGTTCATGCTCGCACAGGCGCCTTGCTGATCTGCATTCACGAGTTCGCCGACGAGCAATGGCGCTTCCTCGGCCTTGAGATTCAGGTCCTTGAGCAGGTTGTTGTAGATGCCTTTAACCTTGTTCGGCCATTCCTTGTCGTTCGTGTTCGATTCGCCTTGATGCAACAGGATGCCTTTGATGACGCCGTCTTTCTGCGCCAGCTTCGCCATCTCGACGAGTTGCTGATAAGGATTGCCGCGGTAAGTGGCAATGGTGTTGGTCATCCACGCCGGCGCGGTCGCGACATACGACTGAAACGTGTCCTTTTCGAACAGTTCGATTTTGCAGCCGCCAATGGAAACATTGACGATGCCCACCTTGACGCGGGGCGGAAGATGGGAGACCAGCGTCCGTCCAAAATAGTCCGCCGGGCAAAGACCAGTAAAGGGGCGGCACAGCGGAGGAACGGCGTGATACCAACGACCCTTTTTCCTGTCGATGCGCGGAAAGTCAACCGCTGCCAGCACTTGAAAGCGTTCATCCACTGGCCCTTCGTCTTGTTGGTCAATTCCCGGGAAGCCCTCCATATTTGACTGTCCGAAGCACAGGAACACGAAGTGGTTTGTATCCTGAGAAAGGCCATTCACATTGAACAGGAGCAATCCGGCCAATACGAGCAAGCCCGGTTGCATTTTTAGAACATTTCGGCTTTTGGATTTCACTGGTCGGTTGAAGTGCTAGCGCACGTTCAGCTGCTCGCCGCTCGCCACGCGAATCGCGGCGTCGAAGGCGAGCTCGGGTTGATCGTTGCCGTCGAAGAGCAGCGGCCGCCCTTGTGCGCGCCGGGAGACCGCATCATTCGTACCCCAGAATGTGGCCACTTTCACGGAATTCGTGTGGTTCAGAAACGCCCGGAAAAGACCCGCGTAGGCGTCGGCCAGCTTGCGGTCGGCGTCACTCACCAAGCCACCCTGAGTGATCGAGCAATGAGTGGTCATGCGGGGGTGCGCTTGCGGAAATGCAGCCCCGGGGGCGGCAACGAGGGCCGCAATGAGTCGAAAGGAACGTCTCACAGGATTTTGGGTCTATTTAAAGATGCGCTGCGAGAACAGCCAAAGGTTGTTCCTCCAGTGTGTCGCGTCGTGACCGTTGCCATCCACGTGCCAGACGTGCGGCACCTGCTTTTCCTTGAGATAGGCATGAACGCCCTGGCTGATTCGGATCAAGCCATCTTTGTTGCCGCAGGAAAGCCACAACAGCTTCAATGCTTGCGTCGCGGCTGCGGGATCGGGCACCAGTTGCGCCGGCGGCTTGGTGTTCGGTGCGGACGAGAAACCACCCACCCACGCAAAGGTGTCAAGATGGCCCAAACCAAAGTTCAACGTCTGACCGCCCCCCATGGACAACCCGGCGAGCGCCCGGTGTTCGCGATCCGCTTGCACCGAATACCGCGACTCGATGGCCGGGATCACATCATTGAGCAGGTCCTGTTCAAAGGCGGCGAACGCCGGGGCCGCGGCGTAGATGTTGCCTGACGCACGGTCGTCCTTCTGGGCCCGGCCGTTGGGCATCACGATGATCATCGGCACGGCTTTCCCGTCGGCAATGAGGTTGTCAAGGAGAATATCCGGATGGGCAAGCCGCTGCCACTCCGTTTCGTCCCCGCCGATGCCGTGCAGGAGGTACAGCGCGGGATATTTCCTGTCCTTCGAATAACCGGGCGGAGTATAGACCTGCATCTTGCGTCTCGTACCGACGGTTCTGGAATCGTATTCGATCATCTCCAACTTGCCGTGCGGAATGCCCTCGCGCGGCTGGTCAATTCCGGGCGGCGGATCATCGAAGGCCGGTTTGTCGTCCGGGTTCAAGGTGATCGGCCCGCCGAAGCCACCGGCACCACTGCGGGGCTGGTTGCCGGCTCCCGCAGCGAGCGCCTTTACCGCCCCGGGGCTCGCCGTTGCGGCCTCGCCCCGGGTGGCCTTGAATTCCGTCTTGTCGAAATCGCCCACCTCGCGTGTGAACGCGATTTCGTTCGTGCCGATTTTTCCGGTGTAGCGAATGCGCAGCTCGTTGCCCTGAAAGCTGAGCAGCTCGACAAAAGTCAGCGTGTCGCCCTTGATTGTGCCTTCCTTCAGCTCCGCCTCGCGCTTCCGGTCGCCGACCTCCGAGACGGCCTTACCGGTCAGTTTTTCGCCCTCCGCTTGAAACGTGAAGAGATACTTCTGCACGCCTCTGGGGCTTTCGAACTCCGCGCGCCACTGGCCCGCGAGGTCCGCCGCGTTGAGGGCTGCCGCCAGAACCCCGAACACACCGCACAGGAGGATCATTCCAGTCTTTTTCATAAGCGTCTTTCTTGAATGTTTGGTTCGATGATTGTGCTCAGCGTCAGAGTGCTATTGCCCGTTCCAGCGATACGTGCCGCCCTTGGCGAGTTTCACCTCGCGCGTCGCCAGGCCATAAAGCAACCGGCTTGAGCCGCCCCTGAGCGAGCGGATGGCGGCCTCGACCAGTTTTCCGTCGCGCCAGGTGATATCCACCTCAAAAGCGCCGCGGGCTCGCAGCCCTTTCACACTGCCTTTCGGCCACGCCTTGGGCAGTGCGGGCAGCAGTTCAATTTCGCCAGCACGGCTTTGCATCAACATCTCCGCGAGGCCGGCCGCGCCGCCAAAGTTGCCGTCAATCTGGAACGGTGGATGCGCGTCGAACATGTTCGGATACGTGCGTTCGGGGCTGAGGAGGAATTTGAAAATCTCGAACGCATGATCGCCGTCGCCCAAATGCGTCCACAGGCAGATGCGCCACGCCGTGGCCCAGCCGGTGGCCCGGTCGCCGCGAATTTCCAGCGATTTCTTCACGGCGGCAGCGAACTCTGGCGTGCCGCGCAGCGTGATGTCACGGCCCACCCAATTGGCCGCCGGTTTGTCATACCACAGAAGATTGGGGTTACCGCCCAAGGGTTGGGCCGTGGTCGTGGTAGCGGAAAAAGCAGCCGTAATTGCGGGCGCTGCCCATTTCAGGAGCCTCAAGAGGTTTCTCATTTCAATAGTGGTTACAGATCGGGCTTGCCTTTGGCATGGAGCTCGCGGACTTCAGCGTCACTCAAAGCCCGGTTGAACAGCTCAAATTCATCCAGCGCCCCGCTCAGATTCCGGATCAGGGCAGGGGCGGGATTCGGGCCACTTTCTGCATTCCAGTTGCCCAACTCGGCTGCGCCGAGCCGAAAAGGCGGACCCAGTTTCAGCTCCTGGCGGGCAACAGGGAATCCATTGACGTAATGGACCACCTGCCTGGCCTTGCCATCCACAACCACCGCCAAATGCAGCCACATCCCGAGTTTGTTGAGGGTGAGCACGGGTGGACTGGCCACAATCTGCAAATCTCCTGACTCCGGCCCGAACACCGTCAAGCCCAGAACACCATCGTTGCGGATCAACCAGTGAATAGTTCCGGGCTCGAATCCATCGCTCATGAAAAGCGAGTTGAACTGCCGATCCAGTCCTTTGACGCACACCCAAGCCGAAAGGGTCAAGGCATCGAACTTGCCTGGCACATCCAGGCGCACGCGGTCGTTGACACTTTGAAATTCCAGCGCCTGCTTCTCCCGCCAACGGCCTTCGGCACGCTGGCACCCGACGATGGTTGCATCTTGCACGGACCGGTTGCTTTCGGCCGCGTTACGAAGCGTCCAGTCCGAAGTGCTGAGGTTCTGGAACTCCAAATGCACCACCAATGATGGGTCCTGGTTGAGCCGCGCGTTGGCGAGCTGCCACTGTTCATAGCGAAAAGCTTCTGAGGCCAGCGACCGCTCTTGAAACTCGAATAACGACGTGAAGGCTGCCGTGTTCGCAGCCATGAGCCGCAGCGGAGTGCTACCCTGCGCCATGGCCGCCTGTCCTTCACCCAGGGGCTGCTTTGCCGTTATGCCAGAAAGCACTTCCAGCTTGCCTTTGAAAACGTGCACCTCAGTTCGGCCATGCGTGGCGTCGATCCCGAACGCGGTTCCAAGATCCACCACGTTGAGTTGATCGGTCTTCAGGCGGAAGCCACGCGCGGGCTGCGGCACCTCCGCGAGCAGCCGCCCAGTTGGACAAACGGCCTCGGTCGGGGAAACGAGCTGCAATTCCGCCGGCCCCTCGATCACCACCCGCGCGCCGCTGTAAAAGACCACTTGCGCCAAGCCGGATTCCAGTCGAAGCCAGCCCGGTGCCAGGGCGTTCCCCACCCGGACGGGCGGCGTATTCTGGCTCCAATGCGCATCCACAACCCGGGTGAGCATGGCCACCGCGGTGCTGGTGGCTCCGCTTCTGGTTACAGGCGGTCGCAACCACAAACTCCAGACCCCTGTGGCCATAAGAACGAGACAGGCAGCGAGCGCCAGCACCTGTAACCCCCTCTTTCTGGCCGCCGGCATCCCCGGGTTTGAAGAGATGCCATTACGCCGGTCGTCCCAGTTGACGGCCGGTGTGCGATAATCGGCGGCTACATCCTCCGCCTGAGAAAAGAAATCCCGATCGGATGCCAACCGAGTGTGCAACTCGACCCGGAGTAGATATTCGTCCCGGGCGCTGGCGTCCCTCCGCAGCAACTCGTTCAAGGCGCGCATCTCGGTCTCGGAGGCTGAACCGTGGCACACGGCAGCCACAGCATCGTCAAACTCAGGAGACGGAAATGACAGGGTCATATCACTTCCGTTCTTGCGCGGCTTTCCACGCAGAGTTGGAGCGCCTGCCGGATACGCTGTAGCATTTTGTAGGTCGCAGCCACGGTTCTGCCGGAGCGCTCGGCCAGGGGTTCGATGCCGGTGCGCTCGTAGTAATAGGCTTCGACCAGTGAGCGTTGCCCCGAAGCCAGCTTGCCAAGGCAAGCCTCCAGGTGCTTCAGCCGCCGTTCAAACTCGGGCTGCAACTCCTGCCGCCGCTGCGCCAACTCCTCGGCCAGACCGCGGTCCAGCAGCGCTTTCCAGCGTTGACGCTGCTCGATCCACTGACGGGCCTTGTTCAAGGCAAATCGGCAGGCCCAAGGGGTGAAAGGCCGGGCCGGATCGTAGGTGTCGAACTTTTCCCAAAGCGCCATGGCGGCCTGTTGCACAATGTCTTCCGCGTCGGTCACGTTCGGGACCAGCGCCGCCACGCAGCGGAAGACCTCCTGCTCGCTGCGCAGAAACAGCGAAAGGAAACGCTGTTGCGCAACGCTTGAATCGTCGAACCGACTCTTGAAATCTGCCGACATTCGTCAATCTCTACCAGTACTTCCGGCAAGCGGCGATTTTTGGACATCCAAACGCACGTTTTTTCATGGCCCCTTGACCTCTGCGAGAACGGCACGCCTCTCGGAACCATCAGGCCAAGGGTTCGACCATACAACAGGCCCAACGCGGTCATCGACAGTGAAATCGCACGGGGCATCTCGCTGTCAAATGGCTTCAGTGAATTCTTCAGTAGCCGAGTAGTGAACGAGTAGAATCGGGTTGAGTCGAGCAGTGCCGGAGTAGCCTTGACTGCCAAGGATTTGGTGCGAGTTTTCCCTCGGAAAACAGAGCATGAACCGCTCGATTCCGACCCTCGCCTCCATTCTGAACTGTGTGTGCAGCAAGGAGTTGGAGAGATAGTGGAGCATCAACTCCAGCGAAATCGCCAGCGATTTGACTAGGCAGCCAGAACTCCGGCACTACCCGGGCCAAGGCTGCCACTACTCGCTCACGCTGGGAAACGGACCGGCATTACGCTTCAGGCGCATGAGGGCCATGAAGCAAGAATACCGTTTGTTCCGGCGCGGTTCCTCCGGTTCCTTTTTCCTCCAGGATCGTGCCACCGGAAAGCAGACCAGCCTCAAGACCCAGGACCGGGCGGAAGCCCAGCGCCGGCTCCACGCCCACAACAAGGCCCATGAGCAGCCGCTTTTGAACATCCAGATCGGCCGGGCGTACCTCGCCGCCGCCGACCCGGCCGTCGGTACCCGTACCTGGCAGACCGCGATGGAAGAGTATGCCAAGACCAAGCAGGGCGAAACCCTTGCCCGCTGGCAGCGCGCCATGAAGGACCACGCCTTCGATCCGGTGCGACATCGCATCATCGTCGAGACTCGGGCCGAGGAACTCCTGGCGGCGGTCGAGCAAGGCACCGTCAGCACCAACGTCTTCCTCCGCAAGCTGCACAACTTCTGGCAAAACATGAACTGGCTGCCCTGGCCAATCATCCCCAAGCGCCAATGGCCGGTCGTGCGGTTCAAGGAGAAGCGGGCCATCACCTTCGCCGAACATGCGGACATCGTCGAGCGGGAGACCAACTCCGAACGCCGGGCGTTCTACCAATTTCTGTGGCACTTGGGCGGTTCCCAGGGAGACGTCGCCGGTCTCAACGCCGACGACGTCGATTGGCGTAATCGGCTGATCAGCTACCGCCGCCAGAAGACGAAGCAGACGGCCCAGATCCACTTCGGCGACGCGGTCGCGAAAACCCTGGAGGGCCTGCCCAAGACCGGCCCTTTGTTTCCGTATCTGCGGTCAATTCGCGCCTCCGACCGGGCGACCGAGTTCAAGCAGCGGTGTCGCGGTCTTGGAATCGAAGGGATCACGCTGCATTCCTACCGGTACGCCTGGGCGGAGCGGGCCAAAACCGCCGGTTACCCGGAGCGCTACGCCATGGAAGCGCTGGGCCACAACAGCAACGCGGTTCACCGGACCTACGCGAGGAACGCGCAAGTGCAACTTCCGGCGCTGGAAGAATGCGAGAAAGCAGCTCTAACCCAAAAAGTGATCCCGATGCCCAGCGGGTGCCGGGGCGAGAGCGCCGTGGCGCCGCTTGCCGGACGTTGATCGACCTGGAAGGTTCCTGGCGCTGCACCATCGCTGGCGATTTCGCTGGAGGTGCAAACCCCTACAGTTGTGTCCGTCAAGTTCTGCACATTGGTCATGGCGTGCATGCCGAAGCGCCGGTCGAGCAGAAGTCCGACGAAACGTCGAACGAGGAAATTGACAGTGGCGGCGACGCGAGGGCACGGACGACGCCACGCCGCCCGATCGTGCCGCGGCGCGCGAAACCCTGCTGCTGTCTTCGATGGGACTGAGCGTGCTGGTGCCGTCCGGCGTGGACGTGCTCAAGATCATCGTGGCGTGGGGCGACTACGCGGAACCGGCTGGGGCTTCACGCTCGATTACTTCGCCGATCTGCTGCACGTTCTGCGGGATTCTCTACTGCCGGCGGACCCGCCGATATAATATCGCCTTGTCTGTTGAAAAAAAGGCGTTGTTTTATCAACGCGCTGTGGTGTAATGGGCGCGTGCAAACACTCGGGGAAAGGATCTTTGCCCAGATCCGCCGCAACGGCAGGGGGTGGGTCTTTTCCCCAGACGAGTTTCGCGACCTTGGCGATCCGCGTTTTGTGGGAATGGCGTTGACCCGCATGGTTTCGAAGGGGACTATTCGGCGGTTGGCCCGGGGGCTCTACGATTACCCGAGGTCCCATCCCGTGATCGGCACGCTGGCCCCGAGTTCTGATGCCATCGCCACGGCCTTGGTGGGGAGGCACAACATCCGATTGCTCCCTTCGGGTGCCTACGCGGCGAACCTGCTTGGGCTGTCCGAACAGGTGCCGGCGAAAATCGTGTTTCTAACCGACGGCCCGTCCCGCACGGTGCAGGTTGGCGACCAGGAAATCCGTCTCAAACAGACCACCCCACGCACCATGGGGCCGGCCGGCCGTACGAGTGGGCTGGTGATCCAGGCCCTGCGGCATTTGGGCCAGCAGCATGTTGACGGTGTTGTCATCCAGACCCTGGGGCGGAAGCTGAGAGCCAACGACAAGAAGCAGTTGCTTGAGGATCTCGGCTACGCACCTGCTTGGGTCAGAGCACATCTGCGCGCCATCGCAAAGGGAGATTCCTGAACCATGGACGAGTTCATCCGGCAACCCAGCGAGGAACGGCAGGTCTATTTTGAGCAGACGGCCGCGCGCATGCGGTTGAGCCCGCAGATCATCGAGAAGGACTTCTGGGTTTGCTGGACGCTCAAGGAGTTGTTCGGCCTGCCGGATATCGGGAGTACTCTGATCTTCAAGGGGGGAACTTCGCTGTCGAAGGCGTACCGGATGATCGAGCGGTTCTCGGAGGACATCGACGTCTCACTCGACCGGACGAGTCTCGGCTTCGGTGGCGAACTCGATCCTGAGGCTGGCAGTAGCGCCAAGGAACAGACGCGTCGCTTGGACCGGCTGCGTCAGGCCTGCCAGAAAGCAATCGTGGAGCATCTGAAGCCGGCGTTCGAGAGAGTCATCGGGGCCAAATTGGGCCGTGTAACAGGTTGGTCGGTGGCAGTGGATGAGGCTGATCCCGACGGGCAAACCCTGCTCTATGCCTATCCGTCAAGCTGGCCGGATAAAACGGCCGGTTACGTGCGGGCCGTTGTTAAGATCGAAATGGGCGCGCGATCGGACCATTGGCCCAGCGAGCAGGTGGAGATTTCGTCTTATGCCGCCCAGCAGTTCCCGGCGGCGTTTCGGGTGCCCGCGTTCATGGTTAAGGTGCTGGCTGCGGAGCGGACATTCTGGGAAAAGGCCACGCTGCTCCACGCCGAGCACCATCGCCCAGCAGAAAGGACAATGCCTCTTCAAGGGGCTCGACCAACCCAGTCCGATCAGCATGGTCACTGCCGAAAGTGACCAACAAAACGCCGTCACCGCCGCGGCGCCGGAAACGAGTATTTCGTTGCTAGGGCTGACGCCCCGAGCCGTTGCGGCTATTGACCGTCTGGGGGCCACGACGGTTAAGGACTTCCTCGCTGTGCCATTGCGGCGCGCCTACCGGTTGCCTGGCTCCAAGATCCGCAGGGAAGTCGTCGAGGCATTCAATGCCCTTCGCGCCCGGTTTCCTGACCTTGTGCCCAAGCGCATTGCCGCAAAGGAAGCTGACACCACCACGGATCCTGGCGAAGGAGCCGCCACCAGCATTGATGTCCTGGTACCCGAGGCTCTGAATTTGATCCAGAAGCGGCCTGGCTCGGAGAAACAGGTTTTCCAATGCTTGCTCGGCCTGAATGACTCCGGCTTCGACTCGCCTTATGAATGGCCGGCCGCAGCGCAAGTGGCCTCACGCCTCACCTTGTCGCGAGGATTCGTGGACCAGTGCCTCGATAGCGCCCGGCAGCGTTGGAGCATAACGCCCGAAATCACCGCTCTGGGCGAAACCATCGCCGGCTCGCTGCAATCACACTGCGGTGTCATGACGGCCGCCGACCTCAGTTTGGCGGTGCTGACCGCTCGCGGTTCCACCGAAGAGGAACCGGTCCGCTCCGCCATGTCCTCGGCCGTCACCCGAGCGGCACTCGAAACCGAGGTGAGTCAGGCCCAGCCACGGTTTCTGATTCATCGCCGTGGAACAATCGTCCTGGTTGCCCAATCCGCCGAACTCGCCGATTACGCCGCGGAGCTTGGCAAGAAGGCAGATGAGCTCGCCGGTCTAGACCCGCTGCCCAATCCGATTCGCGTCGTAGAAAGCCTGCGCGCCATTGAAGCGCCGTCGGGGACGCCAATGTTGCCCGAGTCGGTGCTGGTCGCTTCGGCGGCCCATGCCTCCACACATGCGGCTGTCTCCAGCAAATTCGAGCTGTATGCGCGCGGGATGCCGGCCAAGCGCGCTCTCATGCTGGCCCAAAATGCACTCACCGGCGTGTGTGAACTCACGGTCCGACAGGTTCACCAGCGCGTCCTTTCGCGTTATCCGGAAGCGGAACCGTTCCCGGACCGGCCCGAACTCGATCCTCTACTGAGTGACAGTGGCCTTGACCTAGTCTGGCATCCCGAACTGGCTCAAGGGACCGGCGCCTATCGCTTCCGCGCCTACGAAGAAGCCTCAACCCTCAGCACGGGCACGATTCTGCCCGAGCGGAAGCCCACGGCTGCGCCCGTGAGCGCCCCGGTGGGTGAAACCTCCGCCGAAATTGTCGAAGCCCGGGTCATCGAGAGCAAACTGCGCCGCGCTGCCGCGGAAGGCGCCTTCCTCGTCCTGGCCGTTCCGCCTTGCCGCATGCTCCGGGCGGAACACGAACTGCTGCGGTTCGACCTCGAACGCAGGAACGTGGACGAATTGGTCATCCGCACCCTGCGTGCCGAGGCTCAGGCCGTCCGCATCCCTGATTGGAACGTGGTGCTCCGCGCGGATGGTGCTCCCCGGCAAAGCGACGATTGGAAACGTCTCCTCCTGCTCGTCAACCGCGCCATGCCCAAGGTGGAACAGGAACTTTCAACCTCACCCAAGACTCTTCTGCTGGTGAACCCCGGTCTGCTGGCGCGGTATCAGCAGTTGGAACTCCTCGTCCGACTGCGCGACCGCATCGGACTCACCGGCAGCCCTCTGCATGGCCTGTGGGTGCTGGTGCCCACCAGCAGCCAGGCCGTCTTGCCAACGCTCGATGGCCTTCCCGTTCCCGTCCTCAGCGCAGCGCAGTGGACGCAGCTAACTCCTGCCTGGATCGACTACGCCCTCCACTCGGCCGCCGAGTTGGTCGGCAACCGGCACTCGCTCACGGCGCGACAGCGGATCGCCGTCAGCCGGTGCGCTTGCACGGATGAAGCCCGACAGCGCCGCAGTCAGCGCGAGATCATACCGACCCAACTCCGGGACCATGAGCTATGGATCGACGGCTTCAACGTCCTCACGGGGATCGAGGCGGCGCTGGCCGGCGGCGTAATCCTGCTGGGGTGCGACGGATGTCTGCGGGATCTGGCCAACTCCTACGCCCGCCACCACGAGGTCCAGGAAACCCTGCCTGCCCTGCGCTTGCTGGGGGCGGCCACGGCCGCCTGGGGTGTGCGGCGATGCCAATGGTGGCTCGACCGTCCCGTATCCAACAGCGGGCGGCTCAAGCGCCGGATTCTCGATCTGGCCGCCGCAAACGGCTGGGACTGGCAGGTGGAACTGGTGTTCAACCCCGACAAGATACTCGCCGAGTCGAGCGAGGTCATCGCGACCGCCGACAGTGCGATCCTCGACCGGTGCCAGCGGTGGGTCAACCTCGCGCGTCTGGTGATCACCCAAAACGCCGCGAACGCACGCATCATTGATCTTCGCGTTGAGCCGCCCGGTTGAACGTACTCAGGTGTATTCACCCAAGGACACCGAGGCCGGGCGTGTCGTTCCCCATCCGCGATGCCCGGCCGGCACCGGGGGCGAGAGCGCCGGGGTACCATCTGTCGGCCTGTGATCGGTCTGGGAGGTTCCTGGCGCTGCAGCAGCGCTGTCCGCCCGCCCGGGTTACGCCCCCTGGAGAATCTGAGGGTTCTTCCGAACCAGGTCGAGCAGTCGCAGGGCCGCGCCGGTGGGCTTGCGCCGGCCTTTCTCCCAACTGATGGCCGTTACCTTGGGCACGTTGAGCAAGGCGGCGAACACGGACTGGCTGACGTTGAGCCGGCGACGGATGGCCGCCACGTCCTTGGGCCGGAGCGGATCGAGGCGTTCCGGGAGGGTCAGGGCACGGGTCCGTAACGTGAGCTTGCGCTCGCCGCGAACATGGGCGGCCAGAGCCTCCACGGTTCCGACCAGTGCCTCGCCGTCGAATTCGATTTCCTTGCGCTTCATGGCTTGAATCCCTGTTTGACGATGGCGACGGCGTTCCGCAACCGCGTCAGTTGGCCGGCGGTCAGGTTCTCGCTCTTCGCCTTGGTGTAAAAGTAAAAGAACACGATCGTATCCTGCCGCTCCAAGTAGAGGTAGATGACCCGAGCGCCGCCGCTCTTGCCTCGCCCCGGCAGCCGCAGCCGCACCTTGCGGAGGCCGCCGGCGTGTTGCATGACGTCACCCTTGTCCGGCCGGCGCAGCAGTTCCTTCTGGAACTCGGCATAGCTCGTGTCGTCCACCAACCCGGTGATGAGTTCGGTGAACAGCGGCAGTTCGATGAACGTCACGGTGAAAAGATATTACTCCGTAACACCATTGCAAGGGCGAAGTTTTGTGCGGGATCGCGCTGGCGAGCCGGGGGCGTGCCGTTTTCCAGTCGTGGCCGGGCTCGGTGCCAACGTTGCCGGCGAAAGCGGCCAGGCCCTGCCGCTCGAATTCACGGGTCCGGGTGATCCGGGTTTTCCGGCTGGCGGTGTGAATTCTCATGGATTCCCTGACTGCTTGACGTCCAGATCAACGGCCGACCTGGCGTGGGGGTGGTGCCGGCGGCTGTCCCGGTGGCCGGATTGGCCTTCCGACGCCTGCAACCCGCCCGACCCGCCGTGGTTCTTCATCTGCCAGTGACGCTGGATCGCCAACTGCGCCCGGTTCAACCAGTCCCGGTCCCGGGCGAGGTCTTCAATTTCGACGGCGGCGAAAAACTTGGGGCCGTTGGGCTGGGGGTTGCCGATGGGCTTCAGCAGCCGGGCGGCGATCAGGGTGGCGATGTCGTGCTGCTGCAGACCGAGGAACTCCGCCGTCTGTCCCGTATCCAGGCGGGCGGGCAACCGGGTCAGGTTCAGGATGGTAGGCAGGCTCATGGTCGTGGTGCAGACGGCACCGTTAATGGTCACCACCATTGTCCTTGGGGGTGCGGTTGGTTGATTGCCAGTCCCCGGACGACCAACCGGGATTCCGGGCTGGCGGTCGAGGTCCACGGAAAGGCCTCCCCGTTGCCCGAAAGGCCGGACCGGGCCGATGGAAACGCCGCCACGACCGCCGCGGTGGCCGAGGTGGACCATTGAAGCCCTGGGTGGATGGAGCCTGTGGGCCAGGACCACCTGGGGGAGCGTCCGGGGGTGGTCGCCGTCCGAAAACCTGGAACAGGCAGGCGACCAGCGATGACAGCGGAATCGCCAGCCCCAGGGCGGCGTAGGGCACCATGAGCCCATCGAAAGTGTCGTTGCCGGTTCTGATCAGGCCCAGGAAGGCGAGGGTGGCGACCGCCAGGGCAACCCAGGTGCGGTGAGGACCCCGTCCGAAAAGGGGTTGCAGCCGGCTCCGGAGGATCAGGAAAGTGAGGAAACAGGAAATGGCGAAGATCGGCAGCCTGAATTCTGGTTTCATGGTGAGTCGGTTGGTGGATTGTGAATGGTGGACGGCCGGGATGAGGCCCGCAGTTTGGTTGCCCGCTGCGCGATGCCGGCCAGCCGGCTCAGGGTTGGACTGGGCCGGCATTGACTCGAGGTTTGTGACCCGGAGGCAGTCATGGCGTGTCACTCCGTCCTGATGTCGATTGGCAGACCGGACGAGGCACCGCCCGAGCTGTCCGGACTTGACGCCGGCCGCGCTCGTTCCTCCTTCACCCATTGCCGCAGCCGTTCGATGGCCTCCGGCCGGCTTTGCGAGAGTGGCCGCATGTTCCCGAGCGCAGTGAGCAGATCGTCGTTAGTCAAGTTCCGGGGCTTGTCAGCAAACGCTGCATGGAGGCCCTCCTTGATGGCCTGCTCGATCTCCGCGCCGGTGTAGTCCTGGGACGACGCGGCCAACGTGTTGAGGTCGAAGTGGGAGGGATCACGCTTGAATGCCCGGATCTGCACCGTCCAGATTTCGACACGTTCCTTGAACGTGGGCAGGTCGAGGAAGAACACCTCGTCGAAGCGACCTTTGCGCAGGACCTCGGGCGGTAGCTGAGAGACATCGTTGCACGTGGCCACCAGGAAGACCGGTTCGGTTTTGTCCTGCATCCAGGAGAGCAACGAGCCAAACATCCGCTTGCTGGTGCCGCCGTCGATCCCGCCATTGGCGAACGCTTTTTCGAATTCATCCACCATGGCCACGCATGGCGCCATCGCGTTGAGCTGGCCCAACGCCGAGCGGAGGTTGGCCTCCGATTCGCTGACCAGGCTGTTGAACAGAGCTCCGATGTCGAGGCGCGCGAGGGGCAGGTTCCAGGCCGCGGCGATGGCGGTGGCCGCCAGGCTTTTGCCCGTGCCAGGAATGCCCATCAACGCGACACCCTTGGGGTAGGGCAAACCAAACGCCCGGGCTTCGTCGGTGAAGTCGTTCTTCCGGCGCAGGAGCCAGTCCTTGAGTAAATCCAGGCCGCCGATACTGTCCAGGCCGCGGTCCACATCACAGACCTTCAGGGCCTTGTTTTGGGCGATGACCCGCGCCTTTTCCTGGGCGACATATTTGATCGCCTCCTTGTGCAGGACGCCCCCCTGGACCAGCGCCATGCCAAAGACAAACTGGGCTTGGGAAGCGGTCAACCCGAGGGCCGCCTGGAGCAGTTGTTGGCGTTCCGGCGGGGACAGATTGATCGTCACACCGGGCGTTTGGGCCAGGTGATCAAGCACCGCGGACAACTCCTGAAGACCCGGGCGCGGCAACTCCAACTCCTCCGTCAGGTCGGACAGTTCACGGGGGAGTTTTGCCGAGGCGGGACTGGTGATGATGAGGCGGCGCCGCGAGTACTTGGACCGCGTGGCCACGTCGCGGAGCTTGCGCTGGAGCAATGGGTTGTCCCACCAACCCTGGGCGTCCTTAAGGACGTAGAGGGCGCCGTCACTGGCTTTCTCGAAGTGTTCGAGCGCCGTCAGGGGGTCCTTCGCACCTGCCGCAGTGCCGTTGGTGCCGACGAGGCTGGTCATGCCTTCGGCCAGGCCAAAGAGCCACGCTGGGCGCTGGAGAGCATTGGCGACCTCGGCAATCAGCCGGAGGGCGCGCTCTTCTTCCACGGTGGCAACGTGAATGATGGGGGTGCAGGAACGACAGTACTGTTCCAGGGTTGCCTTGAACCAACTTTGGTTTCTCGGAGTGGATTGCATTGTATTCCTTGGGTTAGAGGTTATTGGGTGAACTGAAGGGGGGCCATGCCGGTGACGAGCACCTGGCCATCGGTGTCAACGATCGCCTCGCTGCACGGCACGTGATCGAGATCATCGGCCGAGTAGCGGTCGGTGAGGATGTGAACCGTCTTATTGTCCGAACCGCGCTAGTTGCGGAGAGCGGCCAGATCGAGGAGGCAGTCTTCTCGTGGACCAAAGGCTGCCGGGGTCTGGCGGCGTTCTTTCTGCGCTGGCTGGCAAATGGAAAAGGCGACACGTTTTCCCTTGACGAGAATGACTGCCCGCTTGTGCGCCCCCTGACGGATGCTATGCGTAGGGCGCGACAACCCAAAGCAGACGATAAACCGAAGGCGGCCAATTTCGTCCGAAGAATCTTTCTCCAACCGGAGGGAAATGTTGTCCAACCGAAGGGAAATGTTGTCCAACGGCAAGAAAACCCGAACTTGATCGATTCCCTCTTCAAGCCTCATTATGCACCTGTGCGACGTGCAGCCGACCTGTGCCGAGTACAGCCCAGGACCGGTCGAGAGAAATGGAACATCACGGTTTCCTACAAGGAAAGAAACGTCGTGGCCCGTGATCGATTCGCGGAGTTCGCCAGAGCAATTGGATCGCCGAGGCCGCAAGACGAGGAGAAGGACGTTCTGGGCACCGGAGTCCGCGCTTCAGTCGAGGCGGCTGTGGAAACAGGGAAGCCGGGGGCAGTGAGTGAGATGAAATTGGCAGACGCTGCAACCCCGGCCGGGCAATCCCCGTCAGCGGCTCCCACGGAGGAGAAACCCGAAACCGCTTCCTTGACAGCCGAGAGTATCCGAAGTTGGATGTCAGACTCGTCCTACAAGCCATTGCGTGAGAATCCAAGGGCGTTCCTGGACTTGCCCGATCAAGCTAAGGAAGTCATTGTTTATCACGGATTGAATCGACTATATCACAAAGACTTCCCGCATGCAGAACCCCGTGCCTACCCTCCGCCGAGTTTTCTGGCGGCTGACGGGGACATATATGACGTGCTCGAAAGTGCTTGGGAGGAATTGAGGGCAGCAAGGACAGGACTGCGATCGAAGATCAATCAAACCAACGAGGATCTAGTGTAGTGTATCACAATTGGCTAGACATATCGGTTTTTTCATGCAAACTTGTTGCCGATGCCAAAAGTTGCCAGTGTGGTGATCCTGTCCGAGCCCGATCGAAATCAACTGGAGAGCTGG
>Ga0187861_10002297_pt1 | contig 18133 bp, 19 predicted proteins | sample June2016WEW_10_1_3_FD_132986 | JGI IMG/M metagenome (GOLD analysis project Ga0187861, IMG submission 132986) | Peatland microbial communities from SPRUCE experiment site at the Marcell Experimental Forest, Minnesota, USA - June2016WEW_10_100 | ecosystem: Environmental > Terrestrial > Soil >...
ACCTGGAATGTGCTCCTTTTGGTTGTATTGGTAATATCCAAATTCCTATTATAACCAATAGCGATGCACATTTCAGGGCTATTTTCAAGTTTTCTCAATAAATCACACTGGTTTAAGGACTAGGCTCTTTTTCGATAAAAGCCAGGCACTTGCCTAGTATTGGTTCCAGGGTTTTCCTGTTAACCTACTCCAGTATGTCGAAAATGGTGGGGGAGGGCGACGACTCGATCAGTGAGTCTCCGAGCTCCAGAGTGCTTCCCGCAGGTCTTTATAGAATCCGGTAATGGGTGTTGACGAGTCGTCGCCTCGACTTCCACGGGCTCAGAGAGAGGTGGTTATGGCAGAGAAAAAAGAGGGACCAGTCGATTGGGAAGCTCTGCTCAATGGCATCTTTCGCGGAAAGACCGTAATAGAATGTGGGACGGACCGTAATGTCTTCCGGCAAGGGCAACCTGCGGATTCCTTGTTCTACATCCGGCAGGGCAAGGTAAAGCTCACGGTTATATCCCAACAGGGCAAAGAAGCGATCATCGCTATTTTAGGCGCCGGCGAGTTCTTCGGAGAAGGATGCCTCGCCGGGCAACTGCTGCGTATGGCAACGGCTGTTGCGATGAATGATTGCACCCTTGACAAGATTGATAAGGCGCTGATGACGCGCATGCTCCACGAGCATCACGATATTGCGGAATTGTTTGTCAAGCATCTGCTGACGCGCAACATCCGGTATGAAGCGGACCTCGTAGACCAGCTTTTCAACTCCAGCGAAAAGCGTCTGGCTCGGATTCTCCTGCTGCTTTCGCATTTTGGCAAGGAAAGCAAGGCTGAAGCTGTAGTCCCCAGAGTCAATCAGGATACTCTCGCACAGATGGTCGGCACGACCCGGTCTCGGGTCAGTCACTTCATGAACAGGTTCAGGCAGCATGGTTTTATCGACTATGATGACGGCGGATTGACCGTCCATAGTGGCCTCCTGAACGTGGTCCTGCACGACTAGGATTTCGCGAGCGCTGTAGGCTCTGTCTTCGGTGGTGCTCAGGCTTATGAACGTCTGCCAACATTGCCGCCCATCCATAGCGCACAAATAGGGTTCCCAGGCTCCTTCAATTGACTCCGCACCCTCAGGGGATGCATCATTAAAGATGCTTACACACATCGCGGATGACATATGGCAAAAATAAAAGGCTCACGGCGGGCGCCCGACGTTGAGCCTTTCCAGCATGACGTCGATCCCTTCACGCCGGGGATCGACGAGCCGCTCTCCCCGACCAATGCGTCCTTTCCTATTGTCGGCGTTGGCGCTTCCGCAGGAGGGCTGGAGGCATTCACGGGATTCCTGCAACACCTTCCCGCGAATACCGGAATGGCCTTCATCTTCGTCCAGCACCTTGCTGCTCAACATGCCAGCATGCTGGTTTCGCTGTTATCGCGCTCCACGGCGATGCCGGTGAAGGAAGTTCGGCACGGCACCCCGGTGAAGCCCAACCATGTTCATGTTATCCCGCCCAATGCTTTGATGCGCATTGCGGGCGGTGTCCTGGAACTCGAGCCTCGCCCAGAGGAGCGCGGAGCGCCCAGGCCGATCGATTACTTCCTCCACTCCCTGGCGGCGGACCGAAAGGCAGGTGCGATCGGCGTGATCCTGTCCGGCGCCGACTCCGACGGCGCTCTGGGCCTTCAGACTATACGAGAGGAGGGCGGCATTGCGATCGTTCAAACCGAGAGTTCGGCAAAACATCCCGACATGCCGCGAGCCGCTCTGGCAGCCGGATCGGTTGACCTGATCTTGTCCCCGGAAGAAATGGGGGAGGCGCTGGAGAGGATCGGAAGACACCCTTCGCTGACAGAACTCCAACCGCCGGGTGTCGCCGCAGAAAACCACGCGGATGAAACTCAACTGAACAGGATCTTCGCACTCATCCGGACCGCTACCGGTGTCGATTTTCGCGGCTATAAGCCCGGAACAATCCAGCGACGCATCCATCGCCGCATGATTCTGCAACGCCATAAAGATCTGGAGGCATACCGTTCCGATCTTGAGTCCAACCGTTCGGAACTGCTTGCATTGTTCGAAGATATTCTGATCAGTGTCACCGGTTTCTTCCGTGATCCAGAAACCTTCACGGCGCTCGAAAACAAAATTCTGCCGCGGCTGTTGCATGAACGGAAAAGCGATATGCCGTTACGGATATGGGTGCCCGGCTGTTCATCAGGTGAGGAGGCTTACTCGATCGCGATGTGCCTGGTCGAATCGATTCCAGCATCTTCCTCTCCGGTCGCCATCCAGATCTTCGGCACGGACATCAGCGAACGGGGCATTACGATTGCCAGGGCTGCTATGTACCCTGAGAACCAGGTCGCAGAACTTACACCCGAGCGGCAAAAGCATTTTTTCGAGCGCGTGCAGAACGGTTACCGGATCATTAAACCGATTCGCGAAAGGTGCGTCTTCGCACGACAGAATCTGTTAGCGGATCCGCCGTTCTCTCGTCTCGATCTGATTTGCTGTCGGAATGTCCTGATTTATCTCGGCCATGATTTGCAGCGCAAGGCAATCGATACGTTTCACTTTGCTCTGCGGCCCGAAGGCTATTTGATATTGGGTCGTTCGGAAAGCCTGCAGCATTTCCCAGACCGCTTCTCTGCGGTCGACAACCAGCACAGGTTTTACATAAGGAAGTCTGCCGGAGATCATGGGAGCAGGGAGCTGATTCGCGGGGGATCCGCCGGCGAACAGCAAGGCAACCTCGCCCTTTTTTCATCTTCCCGCCAGGAGGGAATACTCCAGGCAGAGCTGGAAAAGGCGGCCGAGCGCCTCGTTCTGTCCGAGTACGGACCCGCATGGGTGATAGTGAACGACAATCTCGAAATCATCCACTCGCGCGGGGACACAAGCCCTTTTTTGCAGCTGGCTCCGGGACGAGCCACGTTTGCACTGCTGAAAATGGCGCGGGAATGCGTTCGTGGCGAATTGCGGAAGTTGCTGTCAAAGGCAAAAAGCGAAGATGGCGTGGTTCAATCGGCTGTTTTTCAAGAAAGAGACGGCAGAGAGATCCGTAGCGTCCGGTTAGAAGTGCGTCGTATCGCCGGTTCAGCGGGCCAGGGCGGCCGTTTTCTGGTCTTGTTCTTTACTCCGGCAAACGAAAGGACGGCACGATCCAGGCGATCCGGAAGCGCACGAACACACAGTGGATTGAAGGCAGATCCGGCCGAAGTGGAACGACTCAAGCAAGAGCTCCTGGTGACCGGCCAACGCATGCAGTCCCTCATTGACGAGCGCGATTCTGTAAACCAGGATCTCACTTCCGCAAATGAGGAGATACAGTCGAGCAACGAGGAACTGCAGAGCATCAACGAAGAGCTGGAAACGTCGAAGGAAGAGCTGCAGTCAAGCAATGAGGAATTGAACACACTGAACGAGGAGTTACAGAACCGGAACCGGGAATTGAGCCGTCTGGGCAACGACCTCACCAATCTTCTGAGCAGTACGACCATACCGATTTTGATGCTCGACTGCGAACTCCATATTCGGCGGGTGACGGCCGCGGCCGAACAACTCTTCAATATCCGATCCTTCGACATCGGCCGCCCGATCGGGGATATTCGGATGCGGCTGAACGTCGATGACCTGAAAGCTCTGATGCGGCGCGTGATAGAAACGTTGAACGCGGAAGAACTGGAGATGCAGGATCTCGAGGGACGCTGGCACCTATTGCGCGTTCGCCCTTATCGGACTGCCGACAACCGGATCGAGGGCGCCGTGCTGGCCTTGATTGACATCGACCAGATTCGGCGAGCACAGATAAGAGCCGACGCTGCGCGCGATTTTGCCGAGTCGGTCGTCGAATCGGTCCAAACGCCCCTGTTGGTGCTGCGCAGCGACCTGCGTGTCAGGGTAGCGAATCGCGCTTTCTGCGAGTCGTACGGCTTACAGTGCGCGGAAATCGAAAACCAGTTCTTCTATAAGATAAGCGGAGGCCAGTGGAACCTGCCCGGCCTTCAAACTGCTTTGGAGCGGCTCCAGGCGAGCCAGGAACCGATTGCAGATTTCGAGATTGAACAGGAGGTTCCCGGATCGGGCAAGAGAAACATCTTGATTAATGCGCGCAGTGTCCAGCCTGATGGCGAAAACCAGATCCTCGTTGCGGTGGAGGATGTCACTGTTGAGAAACGGGCCAGACTCATTCTGATCGATGAACAGGAACGGCTGAAGCGCAGCCTGGAGTCTGGGGAAACGGCTTTGCATGAGAGTGAAGCCGCCTTGCTTCGGAGTCGCAATGAATTGCGAGCGCTGGCTGCGAAGCTCCTGCAAACCCAGGCGGAAGAGCGCCGGCGCGTATCCAGGGAGCTGCACGACGATTTGAGTCAGAAAATAGCCAAACTGCAGTTTGACGTGGAGACGCTGGAACAGCATCTTCCTCCCGATCTGAAGGAAATGAAGAAGTGGCTGCTGATTATCCGCGACGGAGTTGAGACGCTTTCCAACGATGTCCGCAGGATTGCCCATGAACTTCATCCGTCGGCGCTCGATCACCTGGGCCTCGCCGTCGCATTGCGCTCATACGCCCGCGAGTTCACCGAACGCGAGGGAATCCGGGTCCACTTCACTCTTCGCAAAGTGCCGGCCTCAATTCCAGCAGAGGTCGCAAGCACTCTCTACCGCATCGTTCAGGAAGCTCTACGCAATGTCGCCAAGCACGCGGGCAAGACGTCTGTGGGCATCGCGCTGACTGGAGGTTCGAATCGGTTATCCCTATCCATTCGGGACAATGGAATCGGATTTGATGTAGATTCGGTGCAGGACAAAGGCGGACTGGGCTTGATCAGCATGCAGGAACGCGCGCGACTGGTCCACGGAGACTTCTCTCTCGAGACCCTGCCCGGACGCGGCGCAACCATCACGGTCCATGTACCTCTGAGTTCACAGGGAGCTTAGATGAAACCACGGCTGCTGCTCGCCGACGATCACACTCTGTTGCTCGAAGGGATCCGGCTGATGCTGGAGCCGGAGTTTGATCTGGTGGGAAGTGTAGAGGATGGTCAGGCGCTTCTGGCTGCCGCCAAAACTCTGAAGCCCGATGTAATTCTTCTCGACATATCAATGCCGCTTCTGAATGGAATCGACGCAGCACGCAGGCTCAGGAAGGTTCTGCCTTCGGCCAGATTGATCTTTGTTACAATGCACGCGGGCTCCGACTACGTTGCCGAAGCATTTCGGGCAGGCGCGATGGGGTATCTCTTGAAGCGAGCGGCAGCCTCGGAATTGATCACCGCAATCCGCGCAGTGCTGAAGGGAAATCACTATGTGAGTCCGCTCGTCACACGAAACGCCCTGGCGGTGCTGATTTCGTCTTCCAAACCGGGAGGCAAGTTCTCGGATCGCCTGACCCCGCGCCAGCGAGAGGTCCTGCAACTGGTGGCCGAGGGGCGAAGCCGCAAGGAGATTTCGGGCATTTTGAATATTTCCGTGAAAACCGTAGAGTTCCACAAAGGGAAGCTCATGCGTGAGCTGAATTTGCAGACCGTTGCGGATTTCACACGCTATGCCATCGAGCATGGCATCATCCCGGCCGAACGCTCGTCCTGAACAGCCTCAGCAGAAAAAGAAGAGGCGCATAACAGGCGGCAGACCGTTCAAATACGACCCAGAAGCAGGAGGGCGACGACGATGAGGAGAACGAGACTCACCCCTCCGGTCGGGAAATACCCCCACTCTCTGCTGTGCGACCATCTCGGCAGCACGCCCACGAGTGCCAAAAACAAAAACACGACCAATAGAATTCCAAGCATAGTCCGCTCCTTCCTTGCCGGATTCAGTTCTTTTCCTTCTTAACGAGGTTATTTATACCTTTGGCCGATTCGCATGTCAGTTCGGTACTGCTCATTCGTCTGGTCACAATTGCTCATCGCAGTTTACAGTTGGCAGTTAGAAGGGAGGAACCCACAGCGGGGGGCGTCTATGCTGGCTCACAACCTGTGCGGGAAAAAAGCATACAGTCGTTCACAACAAATGTATTCGGCTTACCGCCTGAGGATTTCGCCGTCATTCGGCCGGGCTTCGACTGGAGGGCGTTTGGCCGGCAACAAGACGTCCTTGAGCGAAGCGGACGTGCTCATTGGGTTCTGGCCGCTTTAGTCACGGATCTGTCGGGCGTGGAGTCAAGGAGCTTCTTTTTGAGCTGCCGATATACGATTCGGAGTATCGCCAAAATTGGTATAGCCAAAAAGCAGCCGGGGATCCCGGCAATTTGCCCGCCCGCGAGGATTCCGAAGATAACAACCACGGGTCGTAGTTTCGCGCCCTTGCTCAGCAGGTGGGGCGACAAGGCATAATCCTGAAAGACTCGGAAAACGATCAGGAAAACGAGAATCCAAAGCAGATGATGAAAACCGCTCAATGCAGCAACAATCAAGATGGCGAGCGCCGCCACCAGCGGTCCCAGAAGAGGAATAAACTCAAGAAGGAAGGCGATGGCCGCCAGCAGGATTCCAAAAGGAACGCCGATGAGAGAGAGAAACAATCCATAGGCTGCGAACACCGCTGCCGCCAGCAGTACCAAGGCTCGCATGTACTGGGCAAGCAACAAATGCACGTCGGCCGCGATTTCCTTGATCTCGTCACGTCGAGATCCCTCGGCAAGCATCTCCAATAGTGAGTTGCGAGATTGCGGGCCATCTTTCAGGAAGAAAAAACCCAGGATCGGCACCAGCACGATGTAAATAAGGCTTCCGGCATGTGACAAAAAGCCCAAAGCCAGATTGGGCAAAAGCGATAGAAGGTCTCGCGAATGTTCAACGAGCTGCTTTTGCAGAGTTGAAATCACCGTCTCCTTAAGCGTCGGAAGGGACGGTGACGCGATCAGTGCGACCGGTTTTTCAAGTCTGGATAGAAGTTCTGGAATCCTCAGCGCCAGTGCGTTCGCCTCCAGCACGACTCGAGAGCCAACGACGATTCCGACTGCAACCAACAATCCGACCAGAGATAAATAAACAATCGCGAGGGCCGGCACCCTGGATTGCCCCGGCAGCCGCCGATCAAGATAGTGCACTAATGGCCATAGAAGATAGGCAAACAGCAGCGCCAGCGCAAAGACGAAGAGAGTCTCTCGAATGAGATAAACCACTGCCAGCAGTAACAGAATAAACAGCACTGTCCACGTATAACTCGCCGCGCGACGATCAAGACCATGTTTGAACATTGCGATCCCTCAGTGCTCAACCAGCGTGAGGTGATGAGATATGATATCAGCTCCGCTCCACCGGAAGCCGCCGTACGAGAGGAGATTTGGCTCGCGAGCCGTGTTTGTTGGCATAGACGTGCGTGATCTCCGCGCCAAAGATAAAGATCTGCGCCGAGTAATAGATCCAGACAAGGACAACAAGAGGGGAGGACACGGCTCCATAGACTGACGCTACGGCAGACCCGCCGAGATATAAGCCGATCAGCACCTTGCCGATTGTGAAAAGAAGTGATGCGATTGCCGCACCAATCCACACATCATTCCAGGCAATCTTCGCGTTTGGCAGTAGCCTAAATATCATCGCGAGCAGCAGCGTTATCACAGCGAACGAAAGAAGGAAATCAACCGATTCCAACAAAAACACAGGCCAACGAAGAATATGGCCCATGAATCTCTGCACGGCCCCCAGTGCGGCGCTCGAGATGAGTGACAACAGCAGCAGAAATCCCGTGCCCAAAACCAGGGCGAACGACCAAAATCGCTGTTTCATTGCGCCCAGCAGAATACCTTCGGATTTCCGCTCAACCTTCCAGATTTTATTGAGCGCGTCCTGGAGCTCAATAAAGGCGCCTGAGGCGCCGACCAATATTGTTCCGACGGCAATCACGCTTGCAATAGCGCCAAGCGCGGGGCGATTGGCACTCAGGATGGCAGCCTGGAGAACCCTGGCACTCGTTTCACCCAACACAGCTTGAATTTGCCTTAATGCCTCAGCCTCGGCCAGCTTTTGCCAGAATCCTAAGCCCGCAACCGCTGTCGCAACAATCAGGACCGGGATTAGCGAAAGGATTGCGTAAAAAGTCAGCGCTGCACTCATGCTCGGTGCATTGTCTTGGAGCCATGCCAAGCAAGACTCTTTGAGCAGGGCCAAGACCACCTTCATATTCGTCGATGCCGTCTTTACTGCCGAAAGACCCCGCTTCATCCGATAAATCTCACCCGCCGGGCTGATATGGACCACCTCTCTTCCGATTAGATTTCGTGCAACGATTGCTCAAAATCTCTCCAGTCCGCGATCTTCGCTATGCTTTTTGCTTCGCGCCCACGACCAGCAAGACGACTCCTCCAAGCAACGCCAGTCCTCCAATTACCGGAGGGAGGGGAATCCGTTCATGCTTCTCCGCCGTGGCATGAATCGGTCCTATATCAAGAACCTTTTCTTGACGAGTGTAATTGATGCCTTGATAGGCAAGGGCCAGCGCGCCCAGAACCACCAATACAATTCCAATTAAGGTGATCGGTTTCATTTTGTTTCCTCTCCTCTATTAGATGATTCCTCTTCGGCCTTGAATGAACCGAATCAAGAGGATGACGATGGCTGCCACCAACAGGATATGGACGAAACCACCGAAAGTGTAAGAAGTGACAAGTCCCAATAGCCACAAAACAAGCAGAACAACAAAGATTGTCCAGAGCATACCGATCCTCCGCTCCGATCCCCTCCTCCCACAGGATTGTGAGTCGGCAAGGGAGCCCACATCATTTATACCTGTCAGCCCTCCATGCGTCAGTTCAGTATGGCTCACACATGCGGTCAAAATTGCACATACGAGCCATTGGAATGCGCTTGGAGCATGAGGGCGGTAGAGATTTCAGAGGGTTCGTCATTGTTCCAATTACGGCTTTGGAAAATCCACACCGTGCGGCCCCTCCACGCCTTTCCTGCGGTCACGGGAGCCCGGAGTGCCGACGCATGGCTCTCCTCCTTGCGGTTGTGTCGGGAGACAACCAGCTCATGGCGATGCGGGAGGCTCCTGATCCGTTGGAATGGCCGCCAGGTAGCGGTAAAAAGCAACCGCTCGGTTGATGGAGGATGCGGCATGTCCCCCGGCTAGCTTGCTTGCATTCGCGCCCGTGCGCGCGATGCTGTAATAGCGCCAGACGTCCGGCGATGCACGTTCGAAGAAGTAGATCGACTGCATTTCGCCGGCGCGGAAAATGGGCAACAGCAAGTAGCGCATGGTGCTGACGTTTTCGATATCGAACACCAGACGATCGGGGGAAATGCTGTGAATGTGCATCCGGTAAATCGCCTTGCCCGACAGGTTGTCCTCCTGTTGATAGTACAGAAACTTGTCTTCCGTGATTTCGTCCTGTGAGAAGTCTTTGCGGCGTAGGCCGCCGGCCGGTCCGGACAAAGCATAGGCATCGACAATCAGCGTCTGCCATCTTTTGTGGGTGGTCGACCAGTAGCGCACTCCTGCGAGTTCGGAAACAGCCCCGATTCGGCGGAGCAGGCCCTCGACTCCGGAGCTATGCCGAAAGAGCGCAACCGTAACCACCAGCGTCGTAAGGCCCGGCGTGGTCCAACCGGTGCAGGCAGGCGGCGTCCAGTCGCGGCCAAGGTCGGAGCGGTCCCAGGTTTTTACCGTGGGCGGCTTATCCACGTCGGGATAGGGAGGAACCGTCGTGCTTCCGCAAGGAGGCACCGGTCCGGAATCGTCACGGTTTGTAATTTCGCCGCAAAGAGCCGTAGCCAACAATACAAGGGGGACGACCCCGGGCCATCTTCGATAAAGCGGCTTACGGGACATGGTAATTTTCATTCCCGACGATAAGGGCCTGTCAGTGAATAACGTTTACACTTTGCTTCTGGCCCCCAGGCCCGCTGGCGAGGCGCGAGCGACGAGCATACCGGTAGTATGTAAGGAGCGAGCAACAAAGCCAGCGGGCCTGGGGGCCGCAGTCCAAAGGGGCGCGGCGGCGGGCGGGCATCTGCTTCGTTGCCGCTCCTCGACGATGACACCGCATCGCCTGCGTCGCGGCGCCTCGCATCTGCCCGCCCGGCGCTCGCGCCAAAGTGCAAACGTTATTCATTGCCAGGCCCTAAGGGTCACTCGGCAGAAGTGGTTGCAAGAGTCGGATCGGGAGTGAACGACTTCAATTGATCCAACCCGGTCAGTACGCCTTGCCAGCGAGTCTTGTTCTTTTTCGTCTCGATCGGAATAGAGAGGTCCGAATAGAAGCGCAGGATGTCGGCGCGCAGGTCCGTTGTAGTCCGATCGAACTTCCCTTTCGACAGCCTGGCCAGCAGCTTTGCATACGTGTCATCCGCCAGCGAGTATTCTCCGGCCTTGGTTATTTTGCCGTCATCCAAATCACGATTTGGAGGCAGCAGGGAGTCCGTGCGCACATCTTCCAGAAAGGCACGGTATTGATCGACGGTGGCGTTGATGCTCTTGAAATAAAGTTCCTCCATCTCCGGGGTAGGGTTATTGAACGCCAGCGCCTTGAAAGGGCCAAATTTCGGCATGAATCGCAGGAGCGCTGCCACGAACCGGACGCCCCATCCGGGCTTCATGTAGTCTTTCCCCCAATCCCTTTCATAATCGGCGCGCGAGAGACGGTAAAGGAACTTCTTTCTTGCAAGAGTAGGTGTCTCACTCATCATGTCCTTCTTGTGAGTTTTCAGCGCGACCCGGGTCATTTCCGGGATCAGCCGGCTGATCGCGAAACGATACGAGCCGATTGTCAGATCGGCGCGGGGGAGAACCTCTTTCAACTCTACCCCGTATATGATCGGAAAGACGCGCTCAAGCAGGGCTTTGGATACCTTAAACCCGATAAAATTGTGATACTGTTCCGACGCATACCGATTCTTTGCAACCTGCACCATGTCGAACCCAAATTCTGTTCTCAAATGGGCTGTCTTGTCCTGGGCATATCTGACCGATTTGCCGTACTTCGCCCGTAATTCCGGATAATGGATCGCAACGGACTGGTTGACGGCCGGGTGGCCGGCAATGTCCGATGCATAATGCGACAGAGCGCCCAGCGCAAAGGCGTACTCGTTGACATCCTGGCTTTGCAGCCTTAGTTCGCGAACGAAGTCTCCGCTCCGAACATAATGGGCCAGGTCGCTGAATTCCGCGCTGCCGAATGGATAGTAGCCGAGATCTTGGATGACGGCCCCGCCATAGGCGTAGGCATGCGCTTCACGGAGCTGTTCTTCCGACGATTCCGGATATCGCTTAAGGAGGAGGGGGAGGATCCCATCGGTCCAAAGCAGATCCACGATTTCCTCGTGCGTGAGAACGGAGTATGCGGACAAATTTGAGCTGCACAGCAGCACTATGAGAACGAGAGTCAACACACGGATAAATCGGGAGCCCCCGCCCGGATATTTGACGCCCGGGGACAAGACCATGTGCTTGGACCTCGTTATCGCAGCAAAGAGAAACGTGCGCCCTTTCATGGTTCTCCTTTGACATCATTGAATTCAGTGCCGGCCCTGCGGACCGCACGGGCTTTTGCTAACGGAGACTCGCCCGAGGCTGTCGATGTTGGGAAGCGTAATGGAGGAGTCTGCTCCTTACGCCACTCTCTTAAAATCGATAAAGCCGCGCTCCACATCCGTGCGGGTTAACTGCACGCGGAGCCTGTGACCGACGTCCAGGCCCTGAAAACCGCTCACCAGTCTTCCTTCAACGGGCGGTTGCAGAAGACGGACCCACGTACCCTTGTCGGACGCGCCGGTGACGAGAGCATCGAATCGTTCGCCGATCCTTGATTCCAGCAGCAAGGCTGCTGCGGATTTATTGACCTGCCGTTCGACCTTCTTCGCGGCGTCCTCTTCTTCAGTGCAGTGCTTTGCAAGGATCTCTAATTCATCATTCTCGTAGGGCAGGGAACGTCCGGCCATCGCTGCTTTCAACAACCGCTGCGTGATCAGATCGGGGTATCGGCGGTTTGGGGCTGTGGAGTGATTATAATCCCTAACCGCAAGGCCGAAGTGCCCGGGAGCACTCCCTCCCGGAAATTCGACGACATATTCACCGGGGCCCATCAGCTTGATGACGCTAAGGGAAAGATCGGGAAAGCGGAGAGGATCGGCGGTTTTCGTCAATTCCAGAAATTGCTCCAGGGCTTTTGAGTCGGGCTTCTGAGGCAGCGTGAAACCCCGCTCTGCGGCAAGCTCGACGATCCGGTCCCAGCGTTTGGGTGTGCGCACAACGCGCCGCAGCGAAGGAAACATTTTGGATGCAAGATAGCGTGCAGTAACGCCGTTTGCAGCGATCATGAAATCTTCAATAATATCGTTGGCCCGGTTGGCTTTTTCGGCTTTAAGTTCCTTGAGCTCATCTCCGTCAAACAGCGGGCGTGCTTCTATGGTTTCGAGATTCAGCGCGCCGTGCGCTTGGCGGAGGGCCTTCAGCTTTTGGGCCACGCGGTCCTGCAGCCGGAGGTTTTCGTCGAGACCGTCGATTGGGCTTATCCCTGACGGCATCGGACCGTTGTCCTCCAGCCAGCCGGCAACGCTATTGTAGGCAAGCTTCGCGTGATTGCGAACCGTTGCTCCATAAAGGTCTGAACGCTGAAGCATTCCGTCCCCGGCAATAATCATGTCAACAACGACGGCAAGGCGGTCTGATTCATAGTTCAGAGAGGTAAGATCGGTCGAGAGTTTCTCCGGCAACATTGGAAATGTCTCGGCGCCGGTGTATACCGAGGTGGTGTTGTGCCTCGCGTGATCGTCGAGGGCGGAGCGCTTCTTGACGATCGCGTCGACATCGGCAATCGCTACCAGGATCCTCGTGGCGCCTCCAGGCATGGCTTCGGCAACAGTGAGCTGGTCCAGATCCCGCGAATCATCGTTATCGATGGAACACCAGGCAAGGTGCCTGAGATCTCGCGTCGATTCGTCAGTTCGAATTGCAGGGCCATTGATTCCGTCGAGCTCGGCCAGTGCCTGCGGCGGGAAATCAGGAAGAAGCCCTCTTTCAAGCATCGCCCGGCGGGCGATGCTTTGTAAGACAGAGCGGTGTTGCCTATCATGAGTATGCGTCATAACGTCACCGACAAAGACCTTGTGATTACGATCCTTCACGACTTCGTTCTGGAAAGTGCTGTCGAACTCTTGCCGCAATCTGTCGATCCGTCATCTTATCAACTGTTTCAATGCCGACTACCAGCCCACTGAGCGATTCCCTCTCAAGACGCTTTTCGAGCTCGACCTTTGCTTCACCTGGACCAAATATCAGGATGGATTCTGCATCACGAATGCAGGAGATTACGTGATCATAGTATTGGTTGAGATGACCGGTAAAGCGTGTATCTCGCTGGTCCTCTGCCGAGTCTTCCTGTGCCGCACCGGAATATCGGACATGCTTCTCCATGTCCGATCTGATCAGGCTCGTCTCTTCTCCCTTGTCGGTGACACTCACGATAACCGTCTTCCGGTGGTCAATCCAAAGGCCCACCTCTTTTTTCATAGATTTCTCCTTTGCCTGTCAGGCTGCTCACAGAAATACCGATCCGATCACACGCATGCGGCCTTTGATGGCTCTCGCTTTGCAGGATCACGAGCCGCAGGCTACGAATCGAGAACTACCGATTCGGTGTATGATAATGGTGTCCTCCGCGAGTGACCCCATTATCCGCCACTCCCATGGCGAGCCGGCGCTCCAAACGGAAGGTCAACAAGGACTCGGCGGGAACATATACCTTCTTGCCGCGGGTCAGGACTTGCGTGCCGGCTCCTGCTCCCGCTCCCGCCACTGCGCCGATTGCGGCGCCTTTTCCTCCGCCGGCCATCGCGCCGATGATCGTGCCGAGCAATGCGCCGCCCCCGACAAACTCCGCGGTCCGCGTATTCTTCCCGACGGTGTCCCGCTGCCCGTCACCCATGGCAGCATCATCCGCTGTTGTTGCATATCGCTGCCCGTTTACGGTGACCGATTCCAGATCGAGCACCAGCTCGTTGCTCGAAAGTTGCCTTACGGTCAGCTCTACATTCGACCCTCTCGGAATGGCAACCTGGCTGTTTGTGTCCAGCACGTTCTGATCCACGACGCCCATGAACACGCGGCCGTCGTTTTTCTTTACATTGATTCTCTCGCTGGTTCGCACCGAGATGCTGGTGCCAGTGCCGATCGTTCCCGCCTGGGCAAAAGCGAGCGTTGCCACGGCGAAAAGTCCCAATAGTTTTTTCATATCATTCCCCCAAACCTGATAAGTGATTCAGAGATCACACGATCTGCTCTCGCTCGATAACAACATGGTCGACTGCTGTACGGGAAGCCCGTACCGGCAGCCGCTCATGCGAACCTCTCGCTCTCTGCTGACATCCGCCTCCGAGCAGAATTCGGTTGGCACGTCAAGACGCATTCCTTATACCTTGAGGGCCCTGCAAGTGTCAGTTCAGTTCTGCTCACCCATACGGTCAAAATCGCTCATTAGTGAACGAACAAAGTCTCCTATCCGCTCCCGAACTGCTCCAAGCCCGCCGGGCGGCCGGTCCTTCCCGATAGCTCATGGAAAGCAATTCACCAAACATCCGGGGTGAGCAATTTTGAACATAGGCGTGAGCAGAACTGAGCTGAGCAGAAAATCACCTTTGGGAATAATGAATGTGAGATTGTAGGCGTGGCCGACAGCTGGATCGTAGGACAGAGAAGGCCACTGCCTATGGAAAGGAAATGCTTTATGGCCGATACCGCCGTGGGTAGGAACACTTTTATCGCAGATGCCGCTATCGCATTTGTGGCGGGCACATTGTTGGGAGCAGGGATCGCACTCCTGTTTGCTCCCCAAACTGGACGCAAGACGCGTCGCGACATCCGTCAGTTCGCTGAGAAGGTCGGGAATAAAGCGGAAGCTGCGCAGCTCGAGCTGCGGCATTCCATCGAGAATATCATTGGAGATATATCAGAAAAGCTGCAGGAGGGCCTGTCTTGCGGGATGGATTGGACCGACAGTAAGATTGCCAACCTTCAAGGGACATTGGAGGCGGCAAGAAAATCCATCGCGGGGGAGATTGAGAAAATCCAGTCGACCTAGGAGCCCTGTTTCCCATAGCAATTCCCCACGGATAGGGGGTCCGGCCCGTATGATCTATCTGTTGGTTGATTCGGGCATATGTGAGTGGGAGTATTCGACGTCGTGACTCGGCAAACCTCCACAAAGCGAATCGCGTGCAAATGCCTTACAATTGTCCTGATTAAGCCCTCCAAATACGATGACGAGGGCTATGTGATCCGCCATTTGCGCGGTGTTCTGCCGAGCAACACCCTCGGGCGCGGTTGAATTGAAGCTGGGGCGGCTCCATAGGAGAGTTTCACGAATTCATTAACAAATAGAATCTTCTCCTGCCTTGCTGATTTCTTCCTCTGGAGCTGTGAGCCTGGGAATCGCAAGCGTCTGATTTACACTCGTCCGCGTCGAAACAAGGTGTGGTAAATCACCAAACACACCACCGAGCCGATGACAGCAACAAACAAGCTGTAGAAATTTAAGCCGCTTACCCCACGCGCTCCAAACACACTAAATATGAATCCTCCGACAAGTGCACCCATGATTCCGAGCGCAATGTCGATCACAATTCCTTCTCCCCTGTGATTCACAAGCTTGCTGCCGATAAATCCGGCCAGCAGGCCGAGTACGATCCAAGTTAGAAATGACATACTTTTCTCCTTTGTAATGAGCACGCTGCAATGACTTTTCAGTAGCCAATGTCTTCAGGGCTGCTCTTCCCTTTTCCGGGAGGGCCTAAGATTCGCTGCAGCGGCGTTACGCGTTACATTGTTTATCAACGAGACTGATACTCCGGGATCCATTTCGTGTCCGTGCAGTATTGCTCAAACGTCCGGTTAAAACTGCTCATCCTGGCCAATGAGGCAACGGTTAAGTGTGGGGCATGGAATCAGTGTTCTCCGGCAAAGCACGGACGTTTAAGAACTGTGAACCGTTCAAAGCGGCTTTTTGATTATGTTCACCTGCTACCCCGACCTCATGGCCGGGCACTCCGGCAACCATAAAAATAAGGGCCGAAGGTGCGGTGCCAGCGAGTCCGAAATCCCGCAAGACCGGTACTCCACAAAACCAATCGCTTTTGCCGCTTTGCTTGAGGAGTGAAGGATCAGGGATCCGACCCGAATTTCGCAATCAGCCCGGAAATCAGTTCTCTGAGTAGGAAACTTGCTCCTATTACCAGGACTGCAAGCAGCAGATGTTGTAGGACTATTTTTTGAGGAACGGCTTCCTGCTCTTTTGCGATGAAGTAGCTGATGAAGCTTATGACCGCCAGGCCAAAGAATATTGACAAGACAACTGCAAATTTCATGGGAAGGAAAATCACGAACAGAATGAAGATTGACACAACCAAAACCCTGGTTGCGAAATTTGCAATGGTAGTTCTCCTGACTTCTTTGACTGATTCCTTCTGAGCTTCCTGGTGTACATGAATACCAAAGGAGTCCGAAACGTTGTCCGCAATGGCAATAATGGCCAGAGCGGTAATAATGCTCACAGTGGGATTTGCGCTACCGCTTAAACCAACAATCACGGCAAGGCCGGTAAGTACAGCAGAGGTCGCGCCAAAACTAAAGTACTTGCCATGCATAATATTGATTCTATCGTCAACACGCCGCGGTAATGGTCGATAAAGCCAAGCTTCAATGTATTGGATCTCGCGTTATATAGTGACAGAGCATCCTTAGTCCGCGACACCAAGTGATAAAGCCCTGAAAGGGCGGGGTAGTCTGCGTCGCCCTTTCAGGGCTTTTGCTTGTACGGCTCTGCTTCCCGGGGCTTGCGCCCCGGGCTCTGTTGCTGGACCCTTTCAGGGTCACAATTACAATCCTATTCAAGCGCCATTCGGTTCATATCGCCATTCAGTCACTATATTATGCGGGACTGAATAATAGCTTCTCTTTCAAACTGTGATGGATTATTACAACCTTTTGGTTCTCACGTGGCTCTTGCCGAACAAAAACCTCAGTGGACGCATCATGGCCATTGAAGAGGAACTCGACATCGATTCTAGTCGTGCAGGACCACGCTGATGAGGCCGCTATGAACGGTCAATCCCTCGTCGTCATAATCGATGAAGCCAAGCCCGCGGAACTTGTTCATGAAATGACTGACCCGCGACCGGGTCGTGCCAACCATTTGCGCCAGGTCATCCTGACTGATCCTGGGAAGCACGGGTTCGGCTCTGCTTTCCTTGCCAAAATGAGCAAGCAGCAAAAGAATCCGAGCCAGCCGTTTCTCGCTTGAGTTGAAAAGCTGGTCGACGAGATCCGCTTCATATCGAATGTTGCGTGAAAGCAGATGCGTGACAAACAATTCCGAGACGTCGTGCCGTTCGTGAAGCAGACGAGTCATCAGCGACTTCTCAATCCTGTCGAGAGTGCAATCTGTCATGGCGACAGCCGTTGCCATGCGCGATTGCTGGCCTGCGATGCATCCTTCGCCGAAGAACTCACCCACGCCGAGAAGGGCGACGATTGCTTCCTTGCCCTGTTGGGATACAACGGTGAGCTTCACTTTTCCTCGCCTGACGTAGAACAGGGAGTCCGCAGGTTGCCCCTGCCGGAAGATGTCGCGGTTCGCCCCGTATTCCATCACGGTCCTCCCGCGGAAGATGTCGGTGAGAACGGCTTCCCAATCGACACTCTGGCCTTTCGAATTAGCCACAAGAACCTCCGCCCGGTTGCTGAAAGCAAGCCGTAGAAATAAGAATGAGTTTGCGGGGACGCCGCGGCACAGCCTCGGGCCTCGCCGGATAGTTATAGCTACAGCTCTTTTTTCAAAATGAACCGAACCCGCAGCAAAGCGAAGTAATTATATCACCCTCCGGATAGCAATCATAGGGTCGCGACTGTCTGAGTCGCAGATGTGCGGGTTGGATCTACAGGACTGAGCGTCTTATCGGGAATGAGGCGCCGAACGAGGCTTTCACAGTCTGAATCCGGGAATCCCGCGCGTGCGGACGATAAACCTTTTGGGTGCGGGACCCACAAAATAGAACGGGTAACAAGTATGCCGGGACGGCTTAGGGCCTGTGACAAAATAAGTGACGCACTTCGCTGCAGGCCCCCAGGCCCGCTGGCAAGGCGCGAGCGACGAGCATACCGGGTAGTATGTGAGGAGCGAGCAACGCAGTCAGCGGGCCT
>Ga0187861_10002298_pt1 | contig 18126 bp, 10 predicted proteins | sample June2016WEW_10_1_3_FD_132986 | JGI IMG/M metagenome (GOLD analysis project Ga0187861, IMG submission 132986) | Peatland microbial communities from SPRUCE experiment site at the Marcell Experimental Forest, Minnesota, USA - June2016WEW_10_100 | ecosystem: Environmental > Terrestrial > Soil >...
CAGCTACCCTGCGGATGGTAATTCACTGGATGTCTTGATGGCCAAAGCCGACCAGGAGATGTATCGGGATAAAGAGATGCGAGCGAAAGCCTCACGCTCGTCCTCAACATGAAATGAAACCGATTCACAAAGGGAAAGGGCTCGGAAGGCAAAGGCTTGAGCATTTGTCCCTGCTAAAAATTCCATTTGAGCAAATCTCATTATATTTGGGCGATGCCCTGACGACAACTTGCATGCCAAAATTAGCAAAAATCTGCGTAATAGAACCGCAAGGTAGTTATGAATGGTGTCCTCAGATGCATCGGGCACATTTATACCTAAGCTGAGACGGCCTGACGGGAAATAGGAAGTGGGTGATCAGGCTGCGTGTCGCTCGTAGCGATGATGAAGCCCGCCGACTTTCGGAATCTCAATGATCCTGCCCTAAGCACTTGACTGATCCCTATGTCTTTCAATTGCCGTTGAACGTCTGCGTCATAGATACAATCTCGATCCCGGATAATGTATTGAGGAGCGAAGTCATAAGGAAAAGCGTGAAGAAGCTGCTGTGAAGTCCATTCAGCGGTTGGATGAGACGTAACGTTGAAGTGAACGACGTGGCGACGCTCATGAGAGAAAAGGAGGAAGACGTAGAGAATGCGGAAGGAGATTGTCGGAACAGTGAAGAAATCAATCGAAGCAAGCAGCTTGATTCTATAAATTCAATGTTTACAGCCTGGATAGAATTATTGATATGGACGGATGATGGCCGCAAGAAACCAACTGCAAATGCGGGGACATTCCGATCTTCCGGTTGATATCTACCGCAATCGTTTTGGCAGAATAGAAATCGGGATGTCCGCTTTCGCAAAAAATTGCTTGACATTGAAATCCATCTGAATATCATATGAGGCTTTTTGGCTAAAGGAAATTAGAAATTATAAGTCTCCGACGTCCGAACACATCGCGTAGACATTGAGAACCACAACGAAAGCCGCCGATGCGGAAGGGATAACTCAGTGAGGGGTTCGGTCGATTCCGGCGGGGAATCGGATCGGCCCATGCAGAGGTAGTGGCGTCATGGGCACGTCGCGTCACCCGGCATATCGAAGCTACTTCTTCTTCATTGTGGCCGTGGGCTTGGCCATCACGGCGTTAGCCTGCTATCGCGCGGTGGCCGACGGCATCAGCTACCATTGGCTCATTCTCGCATCCGTGACGGTGCTCGCCGGATCCGTTACCGTCAAGATCCCCGGAATAAACTCCAAGATAACGGTTGCCGACACGTTCACTTTCACCAACATTGTTCTGTTTGGTCCCGCGGCAGGGACCGTCACGGCCGCGCTGGACGGCCTTGCCGGATCGGTCCGGGCCAAGACGGCTTCGCGCCGGCTAGAGTACGCCTTCTTTAACACCGCAACGATGGCGCTCTCTGCTCAGTTTGCGGGGATGGCGTTTTATAGGCTTTTAGGCGGGGCGCCGTTGTATGGCACCGGCGGGGTCAGCCTTCGTCAGGTGATTCTCCCCATGGCTTCGCTGGGCCTGATTCATCATCTCTCGAACTCCGGTATCGTCGCCGTCATGGTCGCGCTGGAAACCCGCAAGGGTATCTATCGCATCTATCGCGAGAACTTTTTCTGGACATTGCTCAGCTACTTGACGTGCGCGTCGGTGGCGGTCCTGATCGCCGCAAATGCGGCCGCGATCACTCCGTTCGTTCTGGCGCTTCTCCTCCCCGTCCTTCTGATCGTCTACGTGGGATATAAAGCTCACGAGGACAAGACCAAGGAGCGGATCAAACATCGCCAACTCAACGAGCTCTATCTCCGGACGGTGGAATCTCTGGCGCTGGCCGTCGATGCCAAAGATCAGACCACGCACAGCCATATTCACAGGGTCCGCAGCTACGCCATGGGGCTTGCGGATCTCTGCGGCATCACTGACAGCAACGAGCTGATGGCAATCCGGACCGGCGCGTTGCTGCACGACATCGGAAAGCTGGCAGTCGACGACTACATCTTGAATAAGCCCGGGAAGCTGAGCCCTCAAGAGTTCGAAAAGATGAAGATGCATGCTCTGGCAGGACATGAGATCGTCGAGCAAATCCAGTTCCCGTTCCCCGTGGCGAAATATGTTCGGGGACATCACGAGCGCTGGGACGGCCAGGGGTATCCCGACGGGCTCAAAGGAGAGGGCATCCCGCTCGGCGCGAGGATTCTGACCATCGCCGATGCTTTCGATGCCATGCGCTCATGGCGGCCTTACAAGAATTCCCTGAGCATGCAGGATTCACTGGAAGAGCTTCGTTCCATGGCGGGGACTGTCTTCGACCCAAAACTGGTGGAACTGTTCATCCAAAACATTCCGCAGCTGGAGAACATGGCCATCGAGGCCTCCAAGGACATGCCAGAGCTTTCGTTCCGATGTTACGCCGAAGAGATCAACCGCGCGCTCGCTTCCAGCAAGCCGAATGCGTTCCATCATCCTCTCCCCACAGTCAAAACTGCCGCGCTTTTTTCTCTTTTCGAGTTTTGCATCAGCCTGGGAAGGCATCTTGACCTCCATGATCTCTTTTTAAACCTGGCCGAACGCATCAAATGCCTGATGCCTTACAACCTTTGTATCCTCTTCCTTGAAAAAGGGGATGGAACGCTCGGGGCCGATCATGTAAGCGGCAAGTGCGCCGATGTCGTTCAAGGTTTGACAGTACAGATCGGAAAGGGCGTCAGCGGGTGGGTGGCAGCCTATCAGCAGCCCATCATGAATACGGCGGCTGCTATGGAATTTCACGGTCTCGATTTCGACTATGCGTCGCTGAAGGACACGCTCGTGGTTCCGATGGTGGCTGATGAGAATTGCTTCGGCACGATCTCGCTCTATGCGGAGGATCCGATGTCATTTTCGCAGGAGCATCTGGCTTTACTGCAGGTCGTCGCAAGGCAGGTTTCGCCGGTCGTCGCCGAAGCGCGCTCGGACCGGCATCCGGCCGAACCGGGGGACCAGCCCCATACTGGTTCCTACCTATCGGTTGTCTCCTCCAAGCTCATCGCGGCTGCCGCGAAGACGGGATCGCCATTTTCTCTTATCTACCTGGATCTTCAGAACTTCTCCCATCTCGTGAAACTTTGCGGGGTGGAGGACAGCGATTCCATCCGCAGGCAGGTTGCTGAGGGTTTGCGGGCGGAGTTGAGGGATATCGACGTTCTTGTCCAATTCGGGAACAAGGGGTTTGTCGCCTTGATCGACGGCTGGGGGCATGAAGCAGCCCTGCACTTGACTCAGCGGCTCCAGCGTCGGGTCCGGGGAATCCAGGTAGGGAACGTAGCAGGCCACAATGTCTACATCATCCAACGGATTGGCATCGCCACGTATCCGAGCGATGGCACTACGATCGCCGCTTTGCTGGAGTCCGCTCAGCATCATCTGGCGATGCGCGCAGGCCTTGGAAAACCAGGACTCGAAGAGGCGGGGACGAAGCCAAGGATGTCCGTGGAATCGATTGCAAACAAATCATACAGCTCATCAGGACCAGCGCGAGAATAGGGTAATGTCGGTGCGCAAATTTGAATGCTTTAAGAATTTACTTGACATGAAATGGGCACTCTCGTACAACAGGTTTCGCGTAAATCCCCAAACCTGCAGTGAGTACCTATCACAGGAATTAGTGCCGCTTGGTTTTGGGCGGCGCTGCATCTTCAATTCTTCGTTAAGTACTGATTTCCAAAAAGGTTGTCGAACATGGAGCACGCTAATTCGGCAAACCTCAGCCTCAAACAAAACTGTGACCTGGATCACATTTCCAGCTTGCGGTCGAACCGCCGAGCGCCCGGTTTCAGCTCCTTCCGGGCCAAACCTCGTCCAGCCGGAAGCGATCTCTATCACAGAAGCAGGACCCTTGAGAGGAGTCTCTAAATGTTGACCCGTATCTGTTTTAAAAAGCGATCTTTCGTGAGGGCGGTCGGCTTCCTTTTGCTGTCCTCTGTATGCATCTTGTTCTTTGCGCAGGTCCAATCTCACGCGCAACTTTGGCCCCGGGAAAAACTGCAGCGGGGCCTATTGGACTTGGCCAAAGCTAAGGCATGGCAGAGAATCCCCATCATCGTCCAGTTCAACAGGAACGTGGTGTCGGCGCCGGAAGTGAGCAAGTCAAGTACCCCCGGTGCCCTTGAGCAATACCTGTTGCAGAAGGTGCAGCGTCGTGGCGGCGTGCCGAAACATGCTTTCACGCACATGCTTGCGGCGGCTGGGGACACTGACGTCCAGACTCTCGCGAGCCTTGTGGACGATCCGGATGTGGAACACATCTCTTACGATGAAGATGTTAGCGGGCTACTTTGGACGACTGCGCGGGCAGTCGGCGCCGACCAGGTTTGGGCAGGCCCTTCTCGTCTGCCGAATGCGGCCGGCGACGGCGTGACCGTGGCTTTGATCGATTCGGGTATCTATCTGGATCCTGATATCGCGTCCAACGTTACAGCCTATAAGTCTTTCATACCGAAAGATCCAAACCCTTTCGATCTTTACGGACACGGGACCCACGTGGCGGGAATCATCATGGGCAACGGCATGAGTTCGCGACCCGGAACGGGATACCAGTACCTGTACAAGGGGATCGCTCCGGACGCTAATCTTGTCAGCCTGAAAGTTCTGGATAGCCAGGGAATGGGCCAAACCAGTAACGTAATCAAGGCGCTCGACTGGTGTATCGATAACCAGGACAGATACAATATCCGTGTCATCAACCTCTCCGTGGGACACCCGGTATTCGAATCCTACAAGACCGACCCGCTATGTCAGATGGTTGAAGCCTGCGTGAAAGCGGGGATCGTGGTTGTGGTGGCGGCAGGAAACTATGGCAAGAGCGGTCAGGAGGTTTATGGAGGCATCACCGTTCCCGGCAACGACCCGACGGTGATCACGGTGGGCGCCCTGGACACGCAGGGCACAATTGCGCGCAGTGACGACAGCGTTGCGAGTTACAGCTCCCGCGGTCCAACGCTGATCGATGGTCTGATCAAGCCGGATCTCGTCGCCCCCGGGAACAAGATCGTTTCGGTGGCAGCGCCGTTCAGCTCTCTCTACAATGATTATCCGCAAAATCGGGTCTATGCATCGAACCATTCGTCGACGGCGGACTACTTCATCCTGAGCGGCACCAGCATGGCCGCTCCGGTGGTTTCCGGAACCGTGGCGCTGATGCTTCAAGCCAATTCTTCGCTGACGCCGAACATGGTGAAGACGATCCTGGAATATACGGCGGAAAAAATGACGGGGCCGAACGTGCTTGAGCAGGGCGCCGGCTCGCTCAACGCGATTGGAGCATTTCGTCTCGCTTCGTATGTCTCCCACGACTTCGACGACCTGCAGATTGGATCGAAGATTCTGTCGAATCCCGCGGCGATTTTACCGGGCGACACGATTGGAGGGAAAGGGATCCTCTGGGGTGACGGCATCCTCTGGGGTGACCGTGTCCTTTACGGCGACGGCATCCTCTGGGGTGACGGCATTCTTTGGGGTGACGGCATTCTTTGGGGTGACGGCATTCTTTGGGGCGACTCAAAGACTGCCTGGGACGGCTCCTTCATTGGTTACAAGCAGGATGCCATGGCAAGCGGTATTTTGTGGGGTGACGGCATTCTCTGGGGTGACGGCATTTTCTGGGGTGATTCAACCACCATACCTAATGGTTCGACCTGGATCTGGAACACGAATGTAAGTGCCGGTCATTTCTCCGTTCTGTCGAAGACCCAATCGGATTGGAACCAGTGGCTGGCGGACCCGAATTCCATCAGCAGCTCTGTGGGATCAGTAGCAATCAGCGATCCTGTCGGCAATGTGCCCGGCATCAAATTTCTGAATCCGGGATCCATATACTACCCCGTGGTTCCTTAGGCGAAGGTTGATGCGGAAATCCTTCTCGATCGAGTGGCGACTGTTGAGCGAATGTTGAATGTGGATCAAGGGGTTTAAGCATGAAGGCGGCTGTGGCTCGGGTATGCCGAGTATACTACAACCTGCTGGTTGGCCTGGGACTGGTGACCATCGCGTTCGCCCTATATCGGGTGGCGACTAATGGTATCGGTTGCCAGTGGCTGATCCTGGCATCGCTTGCCATTCTTACCGGTGTTTTTGCACTCCCGCTGCCGGGCGTGAAGGCGAAGATCTCACTCGCCGACACAATCATTTGCACGAACCTCGTGCTTTTCGGCCCGGCCGCGGGAGCACTTACCGCGGCTCTGGATGGAATCGCCGGATCGTTGCGCTGCAAAACAAAGTCGCGCAGGCTGGAGTTCCTGCTCTTCAACACGGCAGCCATGACGCTATCTGCCGCCCTGGGGGGCGAGGCCTTCATCCGCGTGCTTGGGCAAACGGCGTTTCGTTACAACCCGGTTGCTTCCGGCGGGAGATTCCTCCTGGCACTGGGCCTCCTGGCGCTGGTCTACTACCTTACCAACACCCTTTCGGTTGCCGCCATGGTGGCGCTGGATCAGGGGAAAAACGTTCTGACGGTCTGGCGCAACGGTTTCCTCTGGGCCATGGTCAATTACGTCGCGGCGTCGGCGATGGCGGGAGTCCTGGCGCTTATCGGAGATTCGATCGCGGCACGCACGCTCGTTGCGGTTCTGACCGTCCTGGCAGCCCTCTACGTCAGCTTGAAGGCTTACGTTACCAAAGCTGCAGAAGCCGAAAGGAACCAGCAATCCAGCGCGGCTGCGGCAGCAATAAAATAGGGGACATTCCGATTTTCCTTGCGACGCAAACAAAGGTGGTTAAAAACCAACAGGAAATTCGGAATGTCCCCTCCTGTCCTTGCCAAAAACTCCGTCCGGATTAAAAATATTGCATTTGCGGGATCAGGCTGAGAGCCTTTCGGTTTGTGCAGGATGTCCTAATCACGCTGCTTCCAGCCGTGCTCCGCGAAAACTCCGTCCTGACTGATTTCATGGATTTTTAAGTTCCTCGGCTCCATGCTTTTGGCATGAAGATTTTACTTATATTCGTGGCCGTTCAATGGCTCAATCTGGTTGTCTGTAGCCAAAACTCCGTAATTATGGAAAATCATACATTTAACGTCAGAGCCAGAACGAGTCAAATATGATATAAAGCAGAGCCCATTCACTCATATTTGGCCAGAAATGACTACGGTGCGGATTCCGGGCGAACGTTGCCACCCATTCCGGAATGATGTGATCGGGTACGCCGCATACGCCATGATAAGCACGATCAGGAGAATAGTGGCACAACCGACTTCGGTTTTTCTGATTTCGGTGATCCTTCCAGCCGCATCACGCTGATTCCCTCCAAGACGGGAAGAGTTGAGGGAAATTGATGGCAATCAGCAACTTGTCCACAGGCTTGAGTGAAAGCCACTTTGCCCAGCAGGGGGCCTTTTGCACGAATGAAAGCATCGATATCGCTCGAAACCCTCTCTTGACGTGGTTCGTATATGTATTATAATAAGTTTAACTAAGTTTAATTAATGTTAGAAGGTATGAACATGAGCAGAACAACCAAAATCCTGGGCTTTTCCGTCCCGCCGACTGTGGTTAGGGAAGTGGAAACGCTGGCCAAAGTAGAGCGCCGGACCAAGAGCGAGTTATTCCGGGAGATGGTGCGGATTTATCGACGGTATAGGGAACAGCGGGAGCGTGATGAAGAGCGCTGGGTTAGGAATGTCATCGAGGAAGCTAAGGCCGAGGATGCCCAAAGTCCTATGAGCGCCAAGGCGATGGTTGCTGAGGATGAGCGGCTAGCCCGCTATGGAGATAAGCAAGCTAAAAAACTCGGCATCAAGCCGAAGGATATAAACCGCATCGTCCATGAGTACCGTAAAAACCGGAAGGCTTAGAGTCGTCCTCGATTCTAACGTTTACATTTCCGCCTTTACCCATCCACACGGGCAGCCTTTTCAGATTTGGCGAAAGGCCCTGCAGGGTGATTACGCACTCCTGGTTTCACCGTCCATCGTGGCTGAAGTCGCTGGAGTGCTCAGGCTCAAATTTGACTGGGATGACGCACGCACAATACGGCGAATCAAGCTGCTCGCCAAAGCTGCCCAGATCGTCATTCCGAAGATTACCTTGCAGGTCATTGCGGATGACGAAACGGACAATCGGATTCTGGAATGTGCCGTGGCCGGGAAAGCTGACCTGATAGTCTCTGGAGATCACCATCTGAGACGGTTGAAATCGTTTGAAGGAATTGGCATTGTTCGCCCGATTGATTTTCTTAGGACCATTGGCTGACAGGAGCTGAGCAGACGCTAAAACGAAAGCCATGCTTACGCGGAGAGCACAAAGGATTTCAGAATTGGTCGTTACGAACCGTAGCTAAATAAGAACCATGGGTTAACAACCAACGAAAATTGAACACAACGACGCCAAAAACGGCAAGGATGCCGACGAGCTGGAAGACTATTTAGAACTCCAGGATCCCACGGTCAAGGAATTCATCGCCGAGAGCCACAAAGATTACATTGCCGGTCACACCCGGCCAGCCGAGGAACTCTTCGCCGAGCTTAAGCAGCAGGCTCCAGGAACGACCAAGAGCCGTAAACGCGCCAAGGTATGAGGACGTTTCGCGTTCTCACCGCACCTGTCCGTCGCCAAAACCTCGTAAGCCAGGAAATCCAAGCATTTGAGGGCAGCGCTGCAATGGATCACCGTGATATAAATCCAGCCCTATGATTCCACTTTTGACGAGCTTTCTCACATCTCTGAGTGCATTCTTCCGTTCCCGCTACAACCTCAGTCTTGAGATCCTTGCGTTGCGCCAGCAACTGGGCGTTCTTAAGCAAAAACACCCTCGCGCCCGACTGCGGGTGCGAGATCGAATGTTTTGGATTGTTCTCCGCCAGTTTTGGCCTTCATGGAGCAAGGTCCTGGTTATCGTTAACCCGGAAACCGTTGTCGCCTGGCATCGAGCAGGCTTCCGTTTGTTCTGGCGCTTTCGATCACGACCAAAGAGCTTGGGCAGACCAAAAATCAATGCCGAGGTCCGAGCTGTCATCCGGCGGATGGTGAAAGAGAATCCCACCTGGGGTGCCCCCAGAATCCATGGTGAACTTCTGAAGCTTGGGTATGAGGTCTCCGAACGCACTGTTTCGCGATATATTCTGCGCCTGTCTCCTCCCGACCAGGCGCGGAATCTTTGGGCAACTTTCCTGCGCAATCATCGCGAGGTTATCGCAGCCATGGACTTCTTCACCGTGCCCACCATCACCTTTCGAGTCCTTTACTTCTTTTTTGTCATAGAACATGGACGACGCAAGATCCTTCATTTCAACGTGGCAGAGCATCCGACCAGTTCCTGGATAGTGCAGCAACTTAGAAAGGCATTCCCAGACCCTTATCCCTACCGGTATGTGATATTTGATAGAGACAAGAAATTCAGCGATGACATAGAGAATCTTCTGGTATCTGGCGGAATCAAAGCCAAACGGACAAGCTTCCAAAGTCCTTGGCAAAATGGAATTGCTGAGCGCTGGATCGGAAGCTGCCGTCGAGAACTTCTCGACCATGTAATTGCCCTCGATGAAACTCATTTGCGTCGCCTGATCCGCGATTACATTTCGTATTACCATGAAGACCGAATCCACGATTATCTTGGGAAAGATTCACCGGCCACACGCGCTATTTCCAGTAAACCAGATTCTTCGGCAAACCTAATTTCATTTGCGCGAGTTGGCGGCCTGCATCATCGTTATGATTGGCAGCAGGCTGCGTGAGCAGGATCTCGGAGTCGAAACGAAATGCTGCCAAGGTCCTAACGATCAACACCGCTATCGGACACAGCAGGACCGACCTCTCTTGAGACCAGTCCCTGTTCATAGCGCAGTTGCCCGGCAAATAAATTTTCAGAGTCTATTTCGATTTGGGATTGCCAAGGGCGAAATTCATTTGCATCGAGATTTTGGCGACCGACAGGCGGCCGTAAGTGCTTGATTCTATATGGTCGGGGCATCCAGATTTGAACTGGAGACCTCCTGCGCCCAAGGCAGAACTCCACAATTTCAGTAAATCTACTATTATCAACTACTTATGGTTCAATGAGTTACGGCAAACCCTATTGAAACTAGTTGAAATTTGAGGATCCTTGAGGATCGTAGCAGCTACAAAAATGACTACAGCACGCCTGCTCTTTGGGCAGGCGCTCCCCACCCCCAAAACGCATTCTCCACCCCTAAATAGAGTTGCTCTTTTCAGTTTCCGAGATGCGCGTTATAGGTCCATGTGAAATAGCAGCTATCCAGACTTCGTCGGCAGTACCTTTGCAATGAGAAAGCGTAATGTCTTGCAGTTCTGAGTGCGCCTCGAATAGAAAGACCATAGGAAGTTCTAGCCCCATGCGGACTTTGGCAGATTTCAATATCCATGCTGGATTTTCATATCAATATTTTTGATTTTGGGGAAGCATTCGAAACGTTTGTAGGACGGCTGGCGGATTACATAGTTTGAAATTATCCGAAGTTCAAAATGCAGATTCCCAAAGCAAAGTGCAGCTTATTCGACCTTTCCGCACAATTTCCAAAGAAGGATGCAGCATATTCGACCTATCCGCTTCCCCAAAACGATGAAAGTTTGACCCCGGCCGAAGCCTCCGGAACGCCGGCGACGATCGCCGCGACCGCTGGGATCCGGACCAAGATTGGAAATCACACGTTTCGGGCGACGGGCATTACGGCGTATTTGAAAAATGGCGGAAAGCTTGAGGTCACATAACAAATGACCGCGCATGAGTCAGCCCGGACTACGGGTCTTTATGATCGCCGCCGGGAGGAGATTTCGCTCAATAAAGTGGAACGAATTGTAATTTAAGAATGATAAATATAATTGCTACCGGCAGCCCCTGGAGGCCCCTTCACACAGGGAAAAGCTTTGGCATCACTGCAATTTCACATACAGCGTATAGGTATAATTTGAGCCTCCATTGCCAAAGGCGTCCGTCACCGTGATGTAGTAGGTGCCGCTTGCAGGAAGCGCCATCTGGACAAAAGAGTCGTTTTCAGGGTAACCTTCCGGAGCTAGCCCATTTTGATCATTTTGTGCAATTATCGTCTGCCCGTTGTTATCGTATACATAAAGGATAGAATCCAACGGAGATCCCGTCCCTTGCGTATTGCAGATCACCGAAATAATTTCGCCTGCCGTGCCTTTGAATTGAAAGGCGTTATAGTATCCTGGTTGTTGAATTGTCCCAGTGATGATGGTAGATCCGGAGATAACTTGGGCGTCTTGCGGAGCTTGATTATAACCCTGCGCTGACATCGAAATGGTTGTACCGCTCAACATGAAGGGACCAAGAATTGGCCCGCTATCTGTTGAAATCCCGCCAAAGGTATTACTCTCCTGGCGAAGAGCCAAGACGCCCACACCAAAGGGGCTCGAAATGCTTGCGCTCCCTATAAAATTATCCAGGCCGGGAAACAATCCCGACTGATCGAAATATTGCGCGATATGCTGGCCGGGGGTCATGGGCACGCTGGCGGTCGCATGTATGCTCCCGTCGGGATTGATTAGGTTTACGATCACGGTTTCGGCAACTCCGCCATTGAAAGCTACGGGGTTGATGAGGGCAACAGCAGTATCTATTCGCTCAGATGAATTGATTTCAACGGGAAAGGAAAAGTGATCCCCTTGTTCCTGTTGAGGGACTCCCACCACTGTCTGGACTATTCCATCCTGGGCATAACGGTAAACCAAGTTCGCACGCACAGGCGAACCATCCGAAGGATATTCGGCCACAGCATAGCCGGTCACCAGCGAATTGGGAGGAGTTATCGTGATTGTCTGAGTCATTCCGGGGCTAAGGCTAAAAGCAAATTGGCTATTGGTGCCCAGGCTCGTTTGCAACCAGAGAGCGTTGCCATTCCCATCAAAGAAGTTGACAATGACCGGAGAAACTGTTTGCAGGCCCTGATTGGCAAAAAAAAGTTCGCTCGACCACCCTCCACCCACAGCAACCTGCGGAAACACGGTGTGGCACTGTGCAAAGGCAGGAGCAACCAAAGCGATAAGAAACAAAAAAAACGTGCCTGATATTCGTCCCATCGCGTATTCCCTTTCTAACACTATAGCCTTATCGCTGAAACTACGGCCATGGTTTAGGAATCACCGGAGGGCGCGGCATCGAGTGTGGATCGCAGGCTGGCCCAGGTTGCATTTAACGACGGCATCAGGACGAATCAATTGTGATATAAATCCGGCCTATGATCCCGTTGTTTGCCAGCTTCCTCACATGCCTCAGCAGATCCCAATTTAGGCCGGATTGGAAAAGCTGCACGTCCTGCCCGAACGGAGGATTCAGGGATTAGCCGCGTTTGATGACCACAAGGCTGAGATCGTCTGTCTGCTCAACGATCATTCGCCGATCATCAAGGATTGCCTCACAGATTTCCTTTGCATTGGCATTTTTTGTGCGCGAAACAGTTAGCTCCATGCGTTCTTGGCTAAAGGAAGAAAAGGGATCAAGCAGGCCGTCCGTATAGAGAAACAAGATGTCACCCTGGCCCATCAAATTGAGCTCGTTCACCGTATAGCGCTTCTTATAGCCTAATGCCCGCTCATAATGACCGACATCTGCATGATCCTCACTCGGTTGGAGCCCAATGGGAGGATAGCTGACGAGACGGTCTTGACTTATTTCAACAAAACGGTTGTATTCGCGGGAAAAGACCAGGGGAGGGGGATGCCCCATACTGACAAACTGGAACCTGCCCGTATAGGAAATCTCCCCATAAATGAGCGTTATAAAGGATGCCAGATCCCGATCCGCAGCGAGGTTGCGCAGAGTCATGGATTTTAAGAAGCGAGTGTTGATTTGTTCGAAGAGGCGTACCGTAATTTCACCATTTAGATCCATCTCATATAGCGCCGCAGTATGAAATACTTGGTGAAGCATCAGGGCTCGCATTGCGTCTGTGAATTCGTGTCCTGCGACATCGGCAACCAAGATGCCCCCTGTGCGTTTGAGCTTCTGAAGCGCCTGCACAATTCCGTCTTGTCCTTGCCTGGTGGCGCTCCTGATTCGTGCATCTAAATCGAAGCGCTCTTGAAAATTAATGTAGGTAATGAGATCTCCGCCTGCCACGCCGTTGAAAGGAACGGTCGTCCCATAAATATCAATGCCCTGGATCCGAGGGATGGCTCCTGGGGCAGGGGTGAGATGCTGCGCCGTGTATTGTGCGCCCATTCGCAGTTCTTGATCTAGCCCATCATGCTTTGTCATAACCGAATCAGATCCATCCGAAAGAATACAAAATATGCCTGCATGTGACACACCTTCGCAATCTTAACAATTTTCAGGTGCCGCGAACAATCACAGCACTCGATGCAGAGTCCCAATCCTCCCGTTCCACAAGGTTAGATGAGGCTGGCCATATGGGATGGTTTTCCCTCCATCCCTGTTGTGCTGTCAGCGACTGGAAGATATTGCATTGAGTTATTAAGCTTTGATGATGAGATCAAAAACATTTGGCTAGAACTGCTTTCCTGCTTCCATAAAGGGTACTGTCAAGTTAGGGGATTATGAACTTCCATAACCCCAGTATATTGGCATTGGGGATTCTGGTTTGCCCTGGATATTGTGACGGTCAAGGTCAGTTATGTGTTAACTTGACAATGCCCACATCATCTGGCCCGTTCTCATCGACCTCCAACCATCTAAGCCATTCACCAATCCCACTTTTTGGGCAATCTGAAGTCTTGGTAGCCCAGAACGGATAATCCCTAAGTTCTTTCTCCGTCACTCGTCTATGAGTGATTACCTCCGGCCGGAACAGGGCGAAGCGATCGTGAGTTAGAGCAAAAGGTACAGGGGTAGAAGGCGCAATTTCGAGCCCGTAGATATTCACGATACGCGGCCGCTCCGGAAAAAGCTGGGCATAAAGTAGCCCATAAATACCAGCCTCATCAATCACAAGGATTTTCATAATTGCGAATTTGCCGCCATCGGCTTGGACGGACACAATGTCACCCCGAATAAGGGATGCTCGTGTTTTTGAATTCTTGGAGGTTTTCCGGACCATGATCAAAACTCCCCCAGTAAGCCATCGGACAGACCTTACCCACGCTTACTACCCTACAAGAACGGAAAATGACCGGGAGCGCCTACTGGAAAACACATTGTAGCGGGTCCCGCATATCCGGCGCAAAAGAACTCTCGTGAGTTACGTTCCCCTTTCCCGCCGATGGCAGTCGATTGCTGAAACGAGGATTGGAGAAAGCCTGTGAACTTTGCTGGAGCATTTCGTGAATTTGATGAAATGACTTCAAAAAAAATTGGAGTTGTTGCCGCCAGCAGTGCAAATGCTTTGAAAACACATGTTTCGACAGATCGCACTAAAGCGTCGTTACCGGGAAGACGATAATTCTACTGTCCCTTTTCTTCATCAATCAAAACCGGATTGGTCCAGCCGAATTCGCGCAAGGAAGCCACGATCTGATCGATCTGTGCATCTGTGTGAGTTCGAGCATTGCGGGGATAGGGCTTCAAGCTGAGGATTGGGCGATTAACGATCTGCCGTTGAGGTTTGCTCTTAATTTTAGCTTAACCTTCCTAAAGAAAAACTGAGTGAATTCCGATGATAAATGCGTCGAGTGTCACCAAAGGTTTGTGGGAACGGCTACCTCCTGTTCATAATCCCTGTTCCCACAAACCTCTTTCCAAATCAAAGAAAGCCTAAACAGCCTGTTCTTTTGGCGTCCCGGCAATAACTCTCACCGATATTGTCCTTCCGGCGGCCGCTTCGATTTCAAAGTGTAGCAACCGCGAGTTGACTCACTTTTTGGGTTCAGTCCACATTTGACCGCAAGATTAAAGTTCCTGCCCTTAAAACCGCGAAGTTAATCGATTCGATAGAGCCTTAGTGAAACGGTTATCCATGCACAGAAAAAATAATCGGATGAATAACCGAATGACACAGGAGTTTGAATGCAAGATTACTTGCGTCACCTGGCTCGATGGGGCAAATTTTCGCCACGGTATGCTTGAGGAAAACTATGAAATATCCGGTCAACATCAGCATGAGATTTGCGATTGTGTTTGTGACGGCCACGGCGATTGCCGTCGCAACGGGACTTCTCGAATTCGGCCGCAGTCGTGGTCTGGTTACAAACGCGAATACGCCCCAGAATCAGGTGCAGAATCCAACACCTGCCCGTTCGAGCTTAGAGCTGTCACCCAGCCAACTGAACTCGATCAGGATCGAACCGGCGGGGACCTACAAGTTCCCGGTTGAGAGGGAGACGGTTGGCAACATCAGCTTTGCTGACGAGCTATCGGTTCAAGTCTTTCCGCCTTATCAAGGGACCATCATCAAGTCCTTTGCGGAACTCGGCGCTCAAGTTGATAAGGATCAGCCGCTCTACACGATCAAAAGCCCCGACCTCATCCAGGCTGAGTCAACGCTGATCGGCGCGGCTGCGACTTTCGAACTGACCAGCAAGGAACTGGAGCGCGTCAAGGGCCTTCCTGGAATTGCGCAACGAGAGCTGGAACAGGCGACCTCAGATCAGCAGACTGCCGACGGCGCTCTTGAGGCCGCGCGTGACGCCGTGCGTGTCTTTGGCAAGACCAACGCGGAAATCGACCAAATGATCGCGTCCCGCAAGATTGACCCCGCTCTCGTCGTTCATAGTCCCATTTCCGGCAAGATTACATCGTACAACGCACCGCCGGGGCTGATGGTGCAGCCTGGCAACGCGCCGGCTCCCTACACGGTCTCGAATGTCTCGGTCAAATGGATGTTGGCAAATGTCATCGAGAGCGACATTGCGCTGCTTCATTTGGGAGAACCGGTTCAAGTCAAGGTAATGGCATATCCTAACCGCGTGTTTCGGGCCAAGGTATCGAAGATCTACCCGGCGGTCGATCCGAATACTCACCGCGCGACAGTCCGTTCGGAAATCGAGGATCCCAAGGATGAGTTGCGTCCGGGGATGCTTGCAAACTTCGTAATCCGTGTCGAAGATTCTGCAGCGGGAATTGCGATACCGGCCAATGGCGTGGTGCGCGAACCCGATGGCACGATGACCGCTTGGGTTACAACCGACCGTCATCATTTCCTACAAAGAACTATCAAAATCGGCCTGCGAAGGGATGACCGGGTCCAAATCCTCGACGGGCTGCGGCGCGGAGAGTTGGTCGTAACAGACGGCGCGGTTTTTCTAAGCAACATGCTGGCAGCGCCGCCAAGCGAGTGAGACCCTGTCATGTTCAAGTCCCTTATTGCATTCTGTTTGAGCCGGCGCGCGGTTGTCGTGGCGGGGTTGATGCTGTTCGCTGTCGCTGGGTACGTTGCTTTTAAGTTGCTCAATATCGATGCCTATCCAAACCCGACGCCAGTGATCCTGGAAATCACCGCGCAGGCGCCGGGCCTGTCCGCCGAGGAGATGGAACGCTATTACACGCGCCCCATGGAGATCGGCCTCTACTCCACGCCCGGCATCGATGTCATTCGCTCGACTTCGTTCTACGGCCTGTCGTTTGTGCGGGTCAGCTTCAAGTATGGCGTCGATTATTTCTTCGCTTACAGCCAAGCGTCGGTGGCAATGACGCAGAACGTCAGCCTGCCCGGCAATTTGGTTCCCACCATCCAAGCTAACAGTTCGACTGGGGAGATCTACCGCTATCAGGTTGTCGGCCCGCCGCATTTTGGAATCACCAACCTCCGTACTGTTCAGGACTGGATCGTCGCGCGCAGGCTGCTGACCATACCTGGCATTGCGGCGGTCAACAGTTGGGGAGGCCCCACTAAGGAGTTTGAGGTCGAAGTAGACCCTCACAAACTGGAAGCCTACAGCGTCACCGTGCCCCAAATTCTGACAGCGCTCGGCAACGCCAACATTAACGTGGGCGGCCGCGAAATCCGCATAGGCCAGCAGTCCATTAATATTCGCGGCGTAGGCCTGATTGACGATGGTGGCAGCGATGATTTGACGGAGGGCTACAAGGTTAACGACATCGAGAATGTCGTTCTGAGCCAGGAGAACGGCGTTCCGATTCTGATCAAGGATGTTGGAAAGGTTTCGGTCGGCTACCGCCCAAGGCTTGGTATCCTGGGCCGCGACCGGCAGGAGGATGTCGTCGGGGCCATCGTGGTGGAAAGACGAACGGAAAAAACCGCCGACATGATCCCTAAGGTCAAGCAAGCGATTGACACGCTGAATCGCGACGGGAGTCTGCTGCTAGGAGTCAAGGTTGTTCCGTACTATGACCGGTCGTTCCTGGTCGCCGTCACCACGCACACTGTTCTGCACAACTTGATCTTTGGATGTTTGTTGGTTTTCCTGATCCAATGGATCTTCCTGGGCAACCTCCGCAGTGCGATCATCGTTGGGCTCAACATTCCCTTCGCGTTGTTCTTTGCCACCATCATCCTGGTGATTATGGGGGAAAGCGCGAACCTGCTCTCCGTCGGCGCGATCGATTTTGGGATTATCGTCGATTCCGCGGTGATCCTGGTCGAGAATGTATTCAAGAATTTTCAGCGAGCCCCCGAAGAAAGACAGGGTCTCTTGCAGCGCCTGGCAAAGGGTTCCTGGGGTTCGGACCCGACGAATATTGAGCATGCCGAAGGAGGGACGGCTTTTCGCTGGACGGACCGCTTGCGGCTGATTCTGATCAGCGCACTCCAGGTGGACAAGGCGGTTCTGTTTTCGGCGCTGATCACGGTCGCCGGTTTCGTGCCTTTATTTACCATGCAAGGAGTCGAGGGACAGATTTTCGGACCGATGGCGAAAACCTATGGTTATGCTCTGGCCGGAGCGTTGATTGCAACTTTCACTATCACACCCGTCATCGCCTCGATGCTAATGCCCAGGCACGTAAAGGAGACGGAAACAATCGTTGTCCGCGTGTTGCACCATCTATACAACCCGGCATTGCGTTTTGCGCTGAAAAACCGCTTCCTCGTTGCCGGCCTGGAACTAGCCCTGTCCCTTGGAACTTTCTTCCTGATCGCACCGCGGCTGGGCAGCGAGTTTCTTCCACACCTGGAGGAAGGCAACTTCTGGATTCGCGCCTCCATGCCCATCACTCTCTCGCTCCAGGACGGCGAGGCCGCCGCGCGAAAGATGCGCGAGATTCTCCTGCGGCACCCCGAAGTTGTTACCGTGCTTTCCCAGCATGGGCGGCCGGACGACGGCA
>Ga0187861_10002309_pt1 | contig 18079 bp, 10 predicted proteins | sample June2016WEW_10_1_3_FD_132986 | JGI IMG/M metagenome (GOLD analysis project Ga0187861, IMG submission 132986) | Peatland microbial communities from SPRUCE experiment site at the Marcell Experimental Forest, Minnesota, USA - June2016WEW_10_100 | ecosystem: Environmental > Terrestrial > Soil >...
TGACCTTGAAATAGGCAACATCCGGTCTTGATAGTGAGGAAACGCCGATCTCGCTGTTATCCATAAAGAGCTCGACGGCCCTTTCGATGACCCGCTGTGATTCAGACCAGGGTGTGCTTTTATTGCCGATAATGCTGATGTACTTGCTGAGATCCCTGACTTTTTCCAGAGCAAGGCTGTCGATGGCCTGTTTTCGTTGAGGGGAAATATTCTCATCTTTATTCTGTGCAAAAAGGCCTGATGTCAGGATCAGGATGCATATCAATCCTATGCTTGAAATTCTTCTTTTCATCTTTCTGTGATTTATTTAATAATTAATGCTCAAATGCTTGCCTGTTGATTGTCAAAGGATCACTTTTTGATCAGGTCGAGTTCCTTTATTTTTCCTGCCCCGTCAATTTGGTAAGTATCTACCTTATTCCGACTCGCTTTCTGGTCGCGCACGAATTCGAGGTATCTTTTTATGGTAGTGGGTTTATCATAATCCACGATCGATCCTTCTTTGCTGATGATGATCAACACCGTAGCGTCTTCGGAAGAGAAGAGTTGCAGGGTACTCCGGGTCAGCGAAATTACCTGGCTGGCATTACCTGACTTTGATGCATCTGCAATTCCCTGGAAGGAATTTTCAAGCTGGTTCTTTAGCGGGACATTTTTCTTGGTTCGCATCCCTGCGATCTCTTGTTCTACTTTTGAAATGAGGTCGTTGATATCCTTATTGCCAAGGTTCATGGCCTTGATCTTTGCAAGTTCTGCTTCCAGTTCATCAGCCGATTTATCATCCTTGTTCAGCAACATATCCAACAATTCCGCACGTGCAGCATCGATTTGTTCCTGTTTTTGCTTTTCCTTTTCGGCAAAGGCCTTCTTGAGCACTTGATGTGATTCTTCTATCATTTTATCCAGTTCAGGATCCTTGAAGTGCTTGTTGGCGATCTCGTTTACCGTCCTTTCCTGAGCTTCAAGCGGTCTTGTGCTGGTTCCGTTAATGATTTCCGTAAGTTGCTTCTTAGCCAACTCGATTTGGGCTTTCCGCTCTTTTTTCGACATTTTCCCTGTCGTTTTGCAACCATCCGAACCAATGGCTACTATGGCAATCAGGAGAATAAATACAAAATGTTGCCATTGAAGGGATTTGATTTTCTGAATAATTCCTGTCATATCATTTTCATTTTAAAGGTTAAGATCAAGATTGAACCGTAGGAGCTATCGTTATTTTTTGTAGAATGGCATTCTGACGACTTCTGCTTTTAGTGATTTATTGCGGATTTTTATAAATATTTTGCTGCCTTCTTTTGAAAGTGCAGCCGGCACATATCCCATTCCAATCGGGATTTTTAATGAAGGGGCCATGGTTCCCGATGTCACTTCGCCGATCACATTTCCGGAGGCATCAACGATGGGATATCCATGTCGTGGAATTCCCATTTCAATCATTTTAAATCCCACCAGTTTTTTCGAAACACCTTCCTGTTTCTGACGAAGCAGCTCGGCTTTATTTATGAAATCCTTTTCAGGGGTAAATTTGGTGATCCATCCAAGTCCGGCTTCGATGGGAGAAGTCGTATCGTTGATGTCGTTGCCGTAGAGACAATATCCCATTTCCAGCCGCAGGGTATCGCGGGCGCCTAACCCGATATTCCTGATCCCGAATTCTTTCCCGGCTTCAAATACTGCATTCCATATCTTCGGGGCATCTTCATTCGCCATATAGATCTCACAGCCTCCTGAACCGGTATAACCGGTTGTTGCAAAGATGATATCCTTAACGCCTGCAAACGTGAGTTTCTTGAAAGTATAGTATTCCATATCAATTACCGTGGTATCGGTCAGTTTCTGCATGGCCTTGAGCGCTAAAGGTCCCTGGATAGCCAGCTGTGCGGTTTCGTCGGAAGCATTGTACAGCGTAACCCCCATTTTGTTCTGTTTATTGCACCAGGCCCAGTCCTTTTCAATATTTGAAGCATTGACAACCAGCAGATAGGTTTCTGCATCCACACGGTAAACGAGCAGGTCGTCCACGATCCCACCCTGTTCATTCGGGAAGCAGGAATATTGCACCTTCCCGTCTACCAGTTTCGAAGCATCATTGGAAGTTACCCATTGAATAAAATCGAGCGCTTTCGGCCCTTTTACCCAAAATTCGCCCATGTGTGAAACATCAAAAACGCCTACGCCTTTTCTGACAGTTTCGTGTTCGATATTAACCCCGTCAAACTGCACCGGCATGAAGTAACCTGCAAAGGGAACAATTTTACCCCCGTTGGCCTCGTGAAATTTTGTAAACGCTGTAGTTTTCATAGTTTCTTTATTGTAAACGATACAAAGTTAGAAAAAATTGTCAGGAGACCCCGGAGACAGCCTTTATAGTTTCTAACTTTAGCAAGTTGATAACTCAGAAGGAAAGTGGAGAATAATTTGTAATTTTGGATCTTGAAGATGTGAGATGTGAATACCCAATACCCAATACCCAATACCAAAAATTCATAATTCATAATACGTAATTCGTAATTATATTGAACTTTACCCGTCAAAATACGCCCCGTTGGATGATTTTCCTGATCGACATGTTTGTTGTGATTTGCTCGGTGCTGCTTGCATACCTGCTGCGATTCAATTTTTCGATCCCGAAAAGCGAATTGCAGCCTCTTCCACAGATTCTGGCCTACATGGTCTTTATACGCGCATGCAGCTTTCTCATTGCTCGGTCGTATGCAGGTATCATCCGTTATACCAGTACATCAGATGCTCTGCGAGTGGTTCTAACGGTTTTATCCGGGAGTGTTGTCTTTGTAATCACGAACCTGATCACCTTTTTCCTGGTCAACAGGTTTTTCTTTATCCCTTTTTCGATCATCATCATCGACTTTCTGATTACTTGTATGGTCATGGTCACTTTCCGCATGGTGGTCAAGATCGCATTCCTGGAACTGAAACGCCCTGAACGTATACATGTGAACGTTATCATTTACGGGGCAGGGGAAGCAGGGATTACGGCAAAAAGAGTCCTTGACAGGGATGCCAGCACGAAATATAAGTTGATTGCTTTTCTTGACGATGACCCCGGCAAAGTTGGCAAAAAGCTTGAAGGTATTGATGTTGTCAGTCCGGATAAACTGAATGACCTGCTTGAGACATATACCGTCGGACAGGTGATTTTTGCCGTCCAGCAATTCGACACCCAACGCAAACAGGAATTGGTCGACCTTTGCCTCGAACATGAAGTGAAGGTCCTCACTGTGCCCCCTATGATGGAATGGATTAATGGGGAACTCAGTTTCAACCAGATCAAAAATATCAGGATTGATGATCTGCTGGAACGGGAGGAAATTCAATTGGACGATCGGCAGATCAGGGCAGAGTTGACAGGTAAAACCATCATCATCACCGGGGCGGCAGGTTCCATTGGGAGTGAACTTGCAAGGCAGATCATGAAATTCCATCCTTTCAACCTGCTGTTGATCGACCAGGCGGAAACCTCTATGCACCAGCTGGAATTGGAATTTACAGAAAACTATCGGGACCCCTATCCACGGTTCCTCCTGGCAGATATCCGGAATGCTTCCCGGATGGAAAACATCTTCCGTGAATCAAAACCTGACATCATTTATCATGCTGCCGCCTATAAACATGTGCCGGTCATGGAGAGTAATCCATCGGAAGCTATTTTGACCAATGTGAACGGAACCCGTATCCTTTCAGATCTTGCCATAAAATACAGGTCGAAAAAGTTTATTATGATCTCGACTGATAAGGCGGTAAATCCGACAAGTGTCATGGGGGCCTCCAAAAGGATCGCAGAAATCTATACCCAATCTTTGAACCGTAACGGCGAACCCCGGTTCATTACTACCCGGTTCGGGAATGTACTCGGTTCGAACGGATCAGTAATTCCTCTTTTCCGAAGCCAGATCGAAAAAGGAGGGCCGGTCACCGTCACCCACCCGGAAATCACCCGGTATTTTATGACCATACCGGAGGCCTGCGCACTGGTGCTTGAAGCAGGTACAATGGGCAAGGGGGGAGAGATCTTTATTTTTGATATGGGAAAATCCGTCCGTATCGTCGACCTGGCCAAAAGAATGATCAGCCTTTCCGGGTTGACCCTTGGCAAAGATATCCAGGTCAGGTTTATCGGTCTTCGCCCTGGAGAAAAGCTATATGAAGAGTTGCTAAACAGCAAGGAAAATACGATCCCGACCCATCATCCCCGTATTCTTATCGCTAAAGTAAGGGAATATGATGCAGGGGAAGTCGCCCATCAGATCGAGGAACTGATCCGGCTTGCAGGTTCCGGCAACGAGAAAGAAGTGGTGCGGAAAATGAAAGCTATCGTACCGGAATTTAAAAGCCAGAATTCCATTTTCGAAGAACTGGACGGGAAATAATTAGGCATTAGGCATTAGGCATTAGGCAATAGGGATTGTTAGTTGTTATCTGTTGGCATTTAATTCTTCATTCTTCATTTTTCATTCATGATCACTATACTCGGTCCTACTGCCAGCGGTAAAACCGCCCTTGCCGCTCACCTTGCTCACGCACTTGACGGGGAGGTGATCTCGGCAGATTCACGGCAGATATACCGCGGAATGTCGATAGGAACAGGCAAGGACCTCTCGGAATATAGGGTGAATGGGAAGTTAGTTTCTCACCATCTCATTGATATAGCCGATCCGGGATACGAGTATAACATTTTCGAATTTCAGCAGGATTTTTTAAAAGCCTATTCCGATATTATTTCAAGGGGAAAACTTCCTGTACTTTGCGGCGGATCCGGCATGTATCTTGAATCTGTGCTGGGAAAATACCGGTTGAAAAAAACAGCACAAACTCCTGAAACCTTTGAGGCCCTCTCACAAAAAACGAATGAGGAACTGAAGGATATTCTGATATCATTGAAAACACCCCACAATACAACCGACCTGCTCGACCGTAACAGGATGATCCGTGCTATCATGATCAGCATGACGACGCCGGATGAAAAAGCTGGTGAGATTGTCTTCCCGGAACAAATGCCTTCCCTCATTTTCGGGATCCATTGGGAAAGAACCCTACTCCGTGAAAGAATTACCAACCGGCTGCAAACCCGGCTTGAGCAAGGGATGATCGAAGAAGTAAGAGAACTGCTGAACAGGAGACTGACTCCTGATCAGGTGAAATTTTACGGGCTGGAATACCGCTACATCACACTTTATATTGAAAAAAAATTGAATTATAATGAAATGTTCCGCCTGTTGAACATCGCCATACATCAATTCGCAAAACGGCAGATGACCTGGTTCAGGAAAATGGAAAAGTCAGGTTTGACGATCCACTGGATCGGGGGAGAAATTGATATGGATGAAAAGATCATGGAGATAATTACGATAATAAATTCAAAAAAAGATTGGTGAAATTTGGATATTATTAAACATTATTTTTATATTTGTGTTTCATTATTCATATTTACTCACCAAAACCCACGTATCATGAAAAAGAAAAACACACTTTTAGCTATTGGAATCTTATTGCTGAGCTCGGTTATCATGTTCTCTTCCTGTAAGAAAAAAACCACAACACCAGAAACCCCAGCTGCTCCGACATTCCTGATGAGTTCAATCGCTGATCCCGCCGATAACACTTACCTTATCTTCCAGTTCAAATGTACAACCAACGATGTCAAGCTAACCAAGATCCTCATCACAGATCCACTTAGCAGCTTCACGGACACCTACGATCTTCAGGGTGCAACCTTTCTTGAGAACATAATTTACCAGTTCAACTACTCCTATCTGAAAAAAACCGGAAAGTGGACATTTGAATTCTATGGCAATCGTGCCACCGATAACTCCGGATTTACTTCAACAACGTATATGACTGTGTCAAAATGACGACCAGGTAATTAAAAAAAAGAAAGGCTGCCGGTCATGACAGCCTTTCTTTTTATTTTGTTTTATCCGGGAAAGGCGGAGGAGGTGGAAGTTCTTTCGGCCATGATTTCAGTTCATCCTTCATTTCCTGGATGGCTGCATTCAGTTGCTGGTCTTCGCCTGTATATTCTTTTGCAGGATCGTTGTCGACCACGATATCCGGGTCCACACCGTGGCCTTCGATGATCCATGATTTCCCTTCGTTATCATAGGGGGCAAATTCCGGCTTCATCATAAAACCACCATCTATAAACGGAAGGGATCCACGGATCCCGACTACGCCACCCCATGTCCTGAGACCGATTGCTTTCCCGATTTTCAATTTCTTAAACTGATACGGGAAAAGGTCGCCATCCGATGCGGAATACTGGTCGATGAGGATACATTTAGGACCCCATTGCATTTCCAGTCTGCCCGGACGCGAAGCTGTATTCCGGCTCATCTCAATCATGGTCATTTCACGGGCAAGACGTTCAATGATCATCGGGGAGACATTTCCGCCTCCATTGCCGCGGTCATCGATAATCAGGGCACGTTTGCTCAACTGCGGGTAGAAATGTTTTACAAATTCATTTAGTCCCTCTACCCCCATATCCGGTATATGGATATAACCGACTTCACCGTTTGAGGCTTCACTCACTTTTTTAATGTTGTTCTGAACCCAGTTGTAGTAATAAAGCCCGGCTTCCGCATCGGTGGGAATAACCAGGGTTTTGTGAGCTCCGGTTTCTGAAGGCGAACCGTTTACGGTCAATTCAACCTGTACACCCGCTTTATTGATAAAAGCTTCATAAATGTTATTCAGGTCTTTCACGGATTGCCCGTCAACAGCGATGATGTAGTCGCCCTGTTTCACATTTACACCTAATTCGGTGAGTGGAGAACGGGATTCGTGGGTCCAATTCTCCCCTTTTAATATGTCGTCAATTTTATAATATCCCGAAGGATCTCTTGAGATCCTGGCGCCCAGCAATCCTATTTTGATTTTTTTCGGTTCAGGTTTGTCACCTCCGCCAACATAGGAATGCCCGATGCTGATCTCGCCTACCATTTCGCCAAGGATATAAGTCAAATCATTCCGGTTGTTAATATAGGGTAAAAGGGGTTCATATTTCTTCTGGATCGCCGGCCAGTCTAATCCCTGCATATTCGGGGCATAGAGAAAATACTTCATCTGGCGCCAGGCTTCATGATAGATCTGGTTCCATTCAGCTTTCAGATCCACCATCACTTTCATATTGGAAAGATCAACCCAGTCTTTGACATCAATTTTGCCTTTGGGAAGATCGATCACCGCATATTTTCCATTAGCATCAACCATCATTTTCTTATTATCAAAAGAGATCTCATAACCCCTGTAATCTCCCAAGTCGGATTCTTTTTTATCTTTCAGACTGAACATTTTAAGAGAATGTTCTCCTCTCCTTCCTCCTTTAACATAATAAACATTATCACCCACTTCGCTCACATTGGAATAGGATGCAGCGTCGATTGGCAGGACGACGATCCGGTCGATGATCCCGTCAAGGTCAATCTTAACATCGACTGCCACCTTGGAATCACCTTCTTTCTTTTCCTCTTTTTTCGCATCTTTCTTTTCAGGTTTGGCATCGGCATTGCCTTTTTCGTCCTTCTTTATATTAACTTCATCATTTTCAGGGGCAAAGGGGTTCGGTGTAATTTTTGCCAGTGTGACAAAGTAGATCTTTGTCATATCCGTGTAGGAATGGTTCCATTCTGTCCAGCTGTAAACCGGGTTAAAATCGCGATTGGATGTAAAGAACAGGTACTTCCCGTCACTGCTGAAACGGGGTCCGCCGGTTTCATACCAGCCATCCGTTACCGGATATTTGTTCCTGGAAGCCACTTCATAGAGGTAGATCTTCGTTTGGGCACTCCGGTCGGGGCGGGCATAGGTGATCCATTTGCTGTCGGGCGACCATCCATACTCATCGAATTCCCAATCCTTGGCCTGATCGATGAGGGTCACGTCTTTCGAATCGATGTCGACATATTGCAAACGAAGCATCTTATCGGCCCAGAGAAGTTTTTTACTATCAGGTGACCATGACATATCGTATTTGTAAGTATCGGCATTCTTTGTGATCTGTATGGGGTCAGCACTACCATCCTGTTTCTGCAGATAGATCTCGTCTTCTCCTGTTTTATCGGAGACATAAGCGATGTATTGGCCATCAGGCGACCAGTTTACATTGCGTTCATGCACACCGGAAGAATGGGTAAGGTTTTTGGTGATCCCAGTCTTAGCAGGAACCGTCCAGACATCACCGCGGGCATCAAAGGCGATTCTTTTACCGTCAGGTGAAAGTGAGGAAGAGTTGATGATTTTGCTTGCATCTTTCAGGGAACTCCGGGAATTTATAAAATCATCGTTGATGCGTATAGTAATTTTATTGGTTTTCTGAGTTAAAAGGTCAAAGACATAAAGAAAGCCTCCGTTTTCAAAAACGATGGCATCATCCCCAAGGGAAGGGAACTTGCAATCGAACTCTGTAAAATTGGTGACTTTTGTTGTTGCTTTTGTATTCAGGTCATAGCAATACAGGTTGGTAGGACGTTCCCGTTCCGACATAAAATAGATCTTATCACCGGCCCACATGGGGAATATATCCTGAACAATATTGTTGGTCAGATTTTTGATTTGTTTCGTTTTAAAATCATAGATCCAGATATCATCTGCCATTCCGCCTTTGTAGTATTTCCAGGTACGGAATTCACGAAAAACGCGGTTGTATGCGAGTCTGGTTTTATCGGGTGAATAACTGCAGAATCCTCCTACAGGCAGGGGCAGCTCTTCGGGCAGACCTCCGTTTACATTAACCAGGAACAACTGGCCTTTAAAATCATTAAAAGTTTGTTTCCGCGACCGGAAGAGGATGTTATCATTGTCTTTCCAGGTCATTACAATGTTGTTGGGGCCCATCCGGTCGGAGATATCATCCCTACCGAGGGTTGCAGTAAAAGTGAGGCGCTTGGGAATCCCGCCTTCTGCCGGGATCAGGTATACTTCAGTATTCCCGTCGTACTGCCCGGTAAAGGCAATATGTTTCCCATCCGGGGAAAAACGCGCAAACATTTCATAGCCATTCTCATCGTTGGTTAGTTTTCGGGCTACACCCCCGTTACGATCCACCGTATACAAGTCGCCGGCACAGGTAAACACAACCTGGTTTCCATGTATCGTCGGGAACCTCAGCAAACGGGCTTCATCCTGGGCCATCATCATATAGCAAAGGAAAAGGGCCGGGATCATCAGAAGAATTTTTTTCATAGATCTAAATTTTTAAAATGGGAAATGCAATATTAACAAACAAATTTATTCAGAATCCCGGAAGTACAACACAAAAATCTGTAAAGCTGTGTAAATACTTGTTGAAATGAGAGTTTTCAGGCATAGCTTTTTTCCTTTAGAGATTTTTATTCATTTCCCCGTGCTTTTTTTGTAAGTTTGAGTCCTTTTTGTCAATCTTAACAGGATGTTCCGGAAGTTCACGTTTATCTTTTTTCTCATTTTGACATTGCTATCCCCATTTATCCGGGCTCAGAAAGTAGCTCTTGTGCTCAGTGGTGGCGGGTCCCGGGGAGCAGCTCACATCGGCGTGATCCGGGCGCTGGAAGAGAACCAAATTCCCATCGACTATATTGTAGGCACCTCAATCGGAGCCATTGTCGGGAGCCTTTATGCAAGCGGGTATACGGCCGATGAAATGGAAAAGCTTATGGATTCTGAAGCTTTTCAGCGTTGGGTGGCAGGGGTCATGGATGACCGCTACATCTATTATTACCGGAAGGAAGATCCCAATGGCGGATGGGTTTCCCTGGATTTCGATTTCAGTAAAAAGCTGACATCCCAGATTCCGACCAACCTCATCTCGCCTTATGAGATGGATTATGCTTTCCTTCAGATCCTGGGAACTTCATCAGCAGCCTGTAATAATAATTTCGACCACCTTATGATCCCCTTCCGCTGCGTAGTGTCAGATGTTGATTCCACACAAAAAATCGTATTGGGAAAGGGTGATCTCAGCAGTGCCGTGCGGGGTTCCATGAGTATTCCTTTTGTTTTTAAGCCTATTACCATCAATGGAAAACTTGTTTTCGACGGTGGAATGTACGATAATTTCCCTACCGATGTAGCTGTAAAGGAGTTTCACCCCGATGTGATCATCGGCAGCAGGGTTGCTGAACGCTATAGCAGCCCCGACCGGGAGGATGTCGTTTCCCAGTTGCTGAGTATGCTGATGGCACGGCAGACCGATAGTATCCCCTTCCCGAATTCTGTGTTGATCGTCCCCAACGTTCCCCACATTAACATCATCAGTTTTTCAAAGATTCATGAACTTGCAGATAGTGGCTACCAGGCAGCCAAAAGAAAAATCACAGACCTACGGAAGCTAGTTAAAGACTCCCTGGATCCCCGGATCCTGGCGCAAAGACGGGACGATTTTCACAAAAAAGAACCTGCAATCGTTTTCGATTCCATCCATATTATCGGATTAAACGCAGCACAAACCCGATATGTGATCCAGATCCTGAAACATGGAAAAAGACTTATCAGCCCGGAAGATCTGAAAAAACAATATTTCCGTTTCATCAATGAGGGCTTTATCAAAGGGATCCATCCCATCGCAAGGTTCAACCCGGTTTCAGGATATTACGATCTTTATCTTGATATACAGAAAGCAGAAAATTTTAATTTACAGTTTGGGGGAAACATCAGCCTTGGTGCGAACAGCCAGGGGTTTCTGGAACTCCAATATAAATACCTCTGGACCAAAGCGCTCCGCTTCATGATCAATGGCTATCTGGGGAGATTCTATAATTCCGTTAAAGCCAATGCCAGGATTGATTTCAACTCAACAGTGCCATGGTTCCTGGAAACAGGATATACCTATAACCATTACGATTATTTTGCAACGACGACCTATTTTTTCGATGATAAAACCCCTTCTTATGTCAGGCAACGTGAATATTTCGGGGATCTGCGCATCGGGATGGCTTTTACCAATAAGGGAAAACTGAGTTTCAGCACCACTTATGCCTTTAACAACAACAGCTATTATCAGAATAATATGTTCTCAAGGCTTGACACAACCGATCAAACCAGTTTTAATTTCGTCAATCCGGGACTATGTTTCGAGTTGAATAACCTCAACAGGAAGCAGTATGCAAATGCCGGGGCATGTTTGAAATTAGCGCTTGGATATGTAAACGGAAATGAAGACTTCCTGCCCGGAACCCTTACCTTAAACAAGAAAGAGTTCAAAGCCAACCATTCCTGGTTTTATTTAAAGCTTCTCTATGATAATTATTTTGCGTCATGGGGACTTTTTAAATTTGGCCTGTATACGGAAGCTCACTTTTCCAACCAGTCAATAATGAACAATTATACATCAACCATCCTCAATGTACCCGATTTCCACCCGGTTCCTGAAATGCAAACTCTGATGATCCCTGCTTTTAGGGCAACCAACTTTGCAGGATTGGGACTAAAAACAGTTGTAAGGTTTTATAAAAAAGTTGAGTTCCGGTTGGAAGGTTATTGTTTCCAGCCTTACCAGGAAATCACCGAAAATCCGCTGAATCAGACTGCCTTGCTCAAGCCGGTTCTTTCCGACCGTTCATGGATAGGGTCAGCTGCCATTGTTTACAATACTTTAATTGGTCCGATCAGCCTTGGCGTTAATTATTATGACAAGATGGCCGAGCATTTTACAATCAATGTGAATATCGGGTATATCCTGTTCAACAGGAAAGCTTTACCTTAATAGCTGGTGAACTGGTGAACTGGTGAACTGGTGAACTGGTGAACTGGTGAACTGGTGAACTGGTGAACTGGTGAACTGGTGAGCTGATGAGCTGATGAGCTGATGAGCTGGTGAGCTGGTGAGCTGGTGAGCTGATGAGCTGATGAGCTAAAAGGATTTATATAATTTACAAACTTTAAGAACTTTATGAACTTTAAAAACTATGTGACTTTGTAACTCTCTTATTCTGTGACTTTCAATTATCAATTTTCAATTTTCAATTAAAAAATGCTACTTTTGCACTTTAAACTATTATTTTACCGGCCCTGGTCGGACGCTGAAATTATATACAATGTTTAATTTGTTGAAAACCTTTAATGAAAAATTTAAAAAACACTCATCAGATTCCTGAATCTGAGAATACTCCGTTTCAGGAAGAGAATTCTTCACCTGTTGAACAAACAGAATCCGAAAGTAAAGAAACACTACCTACTGAATCCGTTCAGACCGAAGAAGAAAAACATATTGAGGAATTCCACGAAATCCTTCCTGAAATAAAGGAGGAACATACCGAAGATACGCCTTCGGAAGAAAATAGCCCCGTTGAAGAATTCCCGGAGATTCTCCCTGAAATAAAGGAGGAACACACCGAAGATGTGACTTCGAAAGAGAATAACCCTGTGGAAGAACTCCCGGAACTAAAGGAAGAACATGCGGATGAAGAACTTCCGGAAGAAATGGCCGAGCATGAAACCAGCGACCAGGAAGAAGACTTCAATACATTTTCACGGGAACAACTGGTCAGCGAGCTGGAAAAAGCCGTAAATGAACCTGACCTAAATACAATTAAAACCAGGATTGCCCTGATCAAAGTTGCCTTCCTGAAGAAAAAGAAAGAAGAAAATTTACAGCAATACGAGAAATTCGCAGCCGGGGAAGGTCATAAGGAAGTGACTTCCGCCATGGAGGATTCCCTGGAAACCCGGTTCAACGAATTCTTCAATATATATAAAGCCAATAAGGCCCGGTTCAACGAAGAACAGGAAAAAATCAAGCTCCTGAACCTGAAAAAGAAGAACCAGATCCTCGAAGAACTGAGGGTTTTGGTCAGTTCGGAAGAGACGCTCAAGAAAACCTATGATGAGTTTAAAAACTTACAGGACCGTTGGAAAGAGATCGGGATGGTTCCTCGTACAGAGATCAACAACCTATGGCAGAACTATCATTTCCTGGTTGAGAAATTCTTTGATAAGGTCAAGCTGAACAAAGAACTGAAAGACCTGGACCTGAAAAAGAACTTGGAAGCCAAGATCGCTATTTGCGAGAAAACAGAAGAACTGCTTCTCGAAACCTCTATCCTGAAAACCTTCAAGAAACTTCAGAAATATCATGAAGAATGGAAGGATATCGGACCGGTGCCACTCGACAAAAAAGATGAGATCTGGGAACGCTTCAAGAATACCACCGATAAGATCAATGAACGCCGGCGTGAGCACTACTCAAAGGTAGAAGAGGAACAACAGAAGAATCTTGAGACTAAAACCGCTCTTTGTGAGCAGGCCGAAGAGATCCTTACCCTCCGGAACGAAACGGTGAAAGAATGGCAAACCAGCACCAACAAGGTAAATGAGCTCCTGAAGATCTGGAAGAGTATCGGACCCGTTCCCCAGAAAACCAATACTGAAATCTGGAACCGTTTCAAATCGTCGCTGGATGCCTTCTTTGCCAATAAAAAAGATTTTTTCGATAAGCTCAAAGACCAACAGGTTCATAATTACAACCTGAAGGTGGAACTTTGCATGCAAGCCGAATCACTAAAGGCCAGTACTGACTGGAAGAAAACCTCCAATGACCTGATTCGCCTGCAGAACGAATGGAAATCCCTGGGCCCCGTTCCAAAGAAATACTCGGATAAAATATGGAAACGGTTCAGGGCTGCCTGCGATGAGTTCTTCAATGCAAAATCTTTTTATTTCTCAAATCTGCAATCCAATGAAGCGGAAAACCTGAATAAAAAGATCGATCTCATCAGGCGGCTGAAGGAGTCTCAATTCGGGGCCAACAAGAATGAAAACCTTAATGTCCTTAAAAATTTCCAGCGTGAATGGACCGAGATCGGCCATATCCCGATCAAAGAAAAAGACAAACTTCAGAATGAATTTCGGAGCCTCATCAATGAATGCCTCGACAAGCTGAAGATCAGTGAAGTGGAAATGACCACCCTGTCATACCAGAATCATGTTGAATCACTTAAAAATGATCCCCAATCGAAACGATTGATCAACAAAGAGCGTGAGATGCTTTCAGGAAAGATCATCAAGATGAAGGAAGACATCAACCTTTGGGAAAACAACATCGGTTTCCTTGCGAATTCGAAGAATGCTGTAATCCTGAAAGAAGAGTTCGAGAAGAAGATCAATAAGGCGAAGAGTGATGTTAATGTGATGGAGGCAAAACTGAAGATGTTACGTTCTCAGGTATAATGTCGGTGTCATTGCAAGGCACGCAATGCTTAAGAAAGCCTATTAAATATCGAATATTGATCAACGAATCCTGAAGTAAGAAGTTAATCCGTAATTCGTAATTGAATTCATGGCTGGTAATTCCTTCGGACATACATTGGTATTAACAACCTTCGGTGAGTCCCATGGGCCTGCAGTTGGAGGAATACTGGATGGAATTCCTTCCCTTCTCGATATTGACCTGGATTTCATTCAATCGGAATTGAACCGCCGAAGGGCTGGGCAGACTTTCTTTTCTTCTACCCGGAAAGAGGATGATTTTTTTGAAATCCTTTCCGGCGTTTTTAAAGGAAAATCCACCGGTGCACCGATCGCCTTCCTGGCAAGGAATACAGATGCCAAACCCGAACATTATCTTCAGTTAAAAGATTCTTACCGTCCTTCCCATGCCGATTTTACATGGGAAAAGAAATTTGGGTTCCGCGATTACCGGGGCGGAGGAAGGGCATCGGCCAGGGAAACGCTCGCCCGGGTCATTGGCGGAGCACTGGCAAAATTATATCTGAGGAAACAGGGCATTTCTGTGACCGGTTATGTTTCACAAATTGGGAATTGCAGCTTGGATGAAAATTTCATTCTCAAGGATACTGCTGCTATACTTTCTAGTCCTGTCGGCTGTCCGGATCCCGAAACAGAAGCCAAAATGATCAGGTTGCTGGCAGCCGTCAAAGCCGATGGTGACACTCTGGGAGGAGTAATCTCCTGCAGAATAAACGGAGTCCCTGCAGGGTTGGGAGAACCGGTTTTTGATAAGCTTTCTGCCGACCTGGCAAAAGCTCTGCTGAGTATTCCTTCGGTAAAAGGCTTTGAATATGGATCCGGTTTTTCTTCTGCCGGCATGAAAGGATCGGAACACAATGACCTCTATATTACCCGGAACAGAGCCATCACAACAAAAACCAACCGCTCAGGAGGGATCCAGGGGGGCATCTCCAACGGAAATGAGATCTTCTTCCGGGTTGCCTTTAAACCGGTGGCTTCCCTGATGAAAGAACAGGAAACGGTGAACCGTGAAGGGGAAAAAGTCTTGCTTAAAGGAAAAGGAAGGCATGACGTATGCGTGGTTCCCCGTGCTATCGTAATTGTGGAAGCCATGGCGGCATTAGTCATCGCCGACCATCATCTCATGCAGCGGCAACAGGAAGAGTAAAACTGAAAACACTTCCCTCCCCGGGTTTGCTTTCCACCCAGATCTGTCCCTTTTGTTTTGTGATAAAATCTTTTGATATGGCAAGTCCAAGCCCGGTACCGCTCTGGATTGATCCGGGTACCTTGAAAAACTTCTCAAATACTTTATCAAGATATTGTTCTTCAATTCCATTCCCGAAATCCCTCACCGAAAACTTTACCGCTTTCTTTTCAGCAACCACCTCAAGGATGACTTCCCGCCTTTCCCCGGAAAAATGAATGGCATTACTTACCAGGTTGATCAGCACCCAGGCGGTTTTTTCCGCATCCGCATTAACAAAGGGAAGGTTCTCCGCGGTGTTAAGGATAATTTTAATCCCGTTCTGCTCAGCCTGATAACTCATGGCCTGAAGTGTATAATCCACGATCTCTTTCGGATCCGTGGCTTGGGTATGAAGCAGGATGTTCCCTGTTTCGACCTGGGTGAGATCAAGGAGTTCCCCTGTGATCTTCGATAACCGGACTATTTCTTCACGGATGTTTCGCACAATGACCGATTGATCTTCGTTAAGATTTCCGATCCTTGCATCTTCCAGGAGTTTCAGATTCAAACGGGCCGAAGCAATCGGGTTTTTCAGTTCATGCGAGACCGTAGCGATGAAACTGGTCTTGGCATCATCAAGTTCCTGGAATTTGGTGATGTTCCGGAGAATGATGAGATGGCCGATCATCGCAGAATCGCCCCCTCCGGTCGGGGTTATCTGAATGTCAGAGATGTCCTTTGAAAAATAAGATTGCCGTCCACCGGAAACAATCTTGATGGGCGTAAATTCTTTTGTTTTATAAGATCCGTCCATAAGGTCACTGACAATATTCTGAAACAGATTATTGCGGGCAGCCAGATCCGGCGCATAGTGCCCAACTACTTCTTCCTGTTTCAAACCAAGCAAGTCACAGGCAACAGGATTTGCGAAGATCACCCTGTTATTTTCATCCAACCCGATAATGGCGTCATTCATGGTACTGATGATGGCTTCGATCCGCTTTTTTTCAAACAGGATCTGGGAAAGATTGCTTTTTTCATATTCATTCAGTCTGATAGCCATGGTATTAAATGCCTCTGCAACCTCTCCGAATTCGTCCCTCGAATGAAAATACAATTGCTGATCGTAATTCCTGCGGGCAATTTCCTTGATCCCCTGGGTCAGCTCACGCACAGGGTTTGCAATGTTTTTGGGCAGGTTCAGCAAAAGGGTGAAGGATAAGATGAAGCACAAGGTACCTATGATCGAGATGAACAAGTACGCCTGGTGAGAGGTGTTTTCCAGTTTGCCGTTTTTCCGGATGATTGCATCCATATTGATCTCCGATACTGATGTGATATTTTTCTTGACATCCCGGTAAGTCGGCAGAAGCCGGATGAAGTAAATTTCTTTCCGGTCTGAACTGTCGGTCTTTACATTGTTAAAAACATCCTTGTATTCATCGAAAGAAGATCGCAGTTGCATGGCAATTTCCCGTTCTCCTGCCTCTGTGATATTGGTTTCTTCGTCCTGTAAGTTTTTTTCAAAACTCCGCTCCAAACCGACATAAGAACTATCGATCTTCACTTTCATGCCTGAAAAGAAATAGGCTGTCTGCAGGTCCTTCATTTCATCCAATGTCATCGACATTTGCTTTGCGGAAATGATTGATTTGTAATTGTCCTTGAACATGGCATCTGCATAATTGGAGAGGGTGTATATGTATGCAGAACTGACGACCCAAAGCACTACGATGACCAGGAACAGGAACCCCAGTCCTATGAATAATTTCGATTTTATTTTCAAGTTCATAACAATGTTTTTTTAAGATACAATGATAAGGTCGATCTTGGTTCCGGCCAGTTTTTTCAATAACTTCCTCAATGTATTCTGATGAAACAGGTATTTCTTTAAGGTATAGGATGGAACCCCGACGAGGATCGTGCTGATTTGTTTTTCCATTGCAACAGAGAAGATGGTTCCGGCGACGTTATTGCTTTTTATTTTCACGACTTCCGCGCCCAGTTCCGTTGCAAGTTTCAGGTTGTTCAGGAGGAAGCGTTGATCGGAAAGCCGGATCTTATCAAAAGCTTCTCCTGAGGTCTGCACATAAAGTACGAGCCAGCTCGAGGTATAATAATTCGCCATCCTGGAAGTCTTACGGATTATCCTTTTGGCCGTTTTCTGGTTCGTGGTGATACAGGCAAGAAATTTTTCCGGGTGCCTCTTTGCAGAAAAAATTTCTGTATCGATTTTCCGTTCCACCTGGCCGGCAACCTCCTTCAATGCAAGCTCGCGTAACTGCAAAATCTTTTCTGGCTGGAAAAAGTTTTTCAATGCGATTTCTACATTTCCTGTTTTGTAGATTTTCCCTTCTTTCAGCCGGTCGATAAGTTCATCTGCAGGAAGATCAATATTTACAATCTCATCCGCCATTCCCAATATATGATCGGGCACACGTTCCTGCACAACGACACCGGTCAGTTGTTGAATTTCTGCGCTTAAACTGTCAATGTGCTGGATATTAACCCCGCTGATCACATTAATCCCTGCTTCGATGATCTCAACCACATCCTGCCAGCGTTTTTCATGCTTCGACCCGGGAATGTTGGTATGGGCAAGTTCATCCACGATGACTATCTCCGGGTGGATGTTCAGGATCGCCTGAAGATCCATTTCCTCTAGTTCTTTCCCTTTGTAAAATACTTTTTTCCTTGGGATTAATGGCA
>Ga0187861_10002310_pt1 | contig 18074 bp, 11 predicted proteins | sample June2016WEW_10_1_3_FD_132986 | JGI IMG/M metagenome (GOLD analysis project Ga0187861, IMG submission 132986) | Peatland microbial communities from SPRUCE experiment site at the Marcell Experimental Forest, Minnesota, USA - June2016WEW_10_100 | ecosystem: Environmental > Terrestrial > Soil >...
CTGGCATTCCTTGACGTCGAACGGCGGCTCGCCCAGGGAGTAGCTTACAAACTCGAGACGGGCGTTTCCCGAATGGCTGGAAATCGGGAAGATCGAATGGAACGCCGCCTGCAGGCCCTGCTTGCGTCCCCGGTAGCGGGTGGGACGCCCGCGCTCCCAGGAGCGGACAAGATTCCTCCGCCCCCTGCCGCGGACAAGACGGCTGCACCACCCCTGGCGGAAAAGCCGCCCGCGCCCCCAGCCTTGCCCCCTGCCAAGTGGGATGAGCGCGAGGGCCTGCGGGGCTTCAGCCTGGCGCCGGCGCAGTTGCGCGCGCCTGGACATGAGAATTTTTCAGGATGGAGTGACTGGCGCACGTTCTGCGACTTCGCATTCGGGCGGTTGCTGCGCGAGTACCGCAATTGCATCCGGGAGGTGGGAAAGAACAACGCTGCCGCGGGCCTGCTGAGCGTGGAGCCGCCGGCGGCTTGGGGCGGGTGGGACTATAGCGCGCTGGCCAGGAGCGTGGACTGGATTGAAGAACACCAGGCAGTTGTGGGCCGCGAGCTGTTCCGCTCTTTCGCACCCGCCGGGCAGTGCCTTTCCAGCTTCACAACCGGCCAGGAAGCCGACTGGGGCCGCTTGTGGGACCGCTGGCTGCGCGGGGACGCGGGCTGTGTGCTGCAACAGCAGGAGTACTGGCTGGCGCCGCCGGATTTTCACGCGGGGCCGGATGTGAAAGCGTTTCTGGCCGAATTGCGCCTGTTGACCTCGGGACTCACGGTCCTGCGCAATGCGTGCGTGCCTGCCGACGACGCTGTGGCCGTGTACTATTCGCCCCGTTCGACCCAGTTGCACTGGATGCTGGACAGCGAAGCCGAGGGCTCCTGGTGGCTGAAGCGGGATGGCCTTTACGAAAGCGGGCACAGTTCCGCGCTGCTGCAACTGGAGACCTGGCTGGCGCTGCTTGAGGACCTGGGCTACGCGCCGCGGTTCGTGTCGCCGCACCAATTGCTCGCCGGCGAACTGTTGGCGAAGGACGCGAAGGGCAAGGCCGAACTGGCGGGCGTGAGAGTCCTTATTCTGCCCAAGGTGCTATCGTTGAGCGAGGATGAGGGCGATGCGCTGCGGCGATTTGCGCGCGCAGGCGGTGTGGTCATTGCCGATGGCGCCTGCGGCACTTTTGACGGCCACGGCAAGCGCCGCGAATCCCTTTTCCAGGCCACAGGCGGCCGGACTCTCGGCGCGCTCGGGTGCCTGGACCACGAGTTCGGCATTGAGCGCAAGGACCTGAGCGTGCTGGAACGCAACGGCGCGTATTCGGGTGGTGAGCAGGCCCGCGTCTCGCTCCGTAGTCCGGGCGCCGGGGCCGCGCTGCCTGCCGGTCTGGGCGGCCCCGGCGTGGCCGACGGGCAATTGGGGCCTGAGTCTCCCGAACTGCGGATCCTGGAGCCGGGCGTGGCCGCCACGGCGGCGCGCAGCCATGCAGTTTCGCGCGGAGGAGGAGCGGCGCTGATGACCGCCAAAGCCGGCCGTGGCCGGTTTGTGTATCTGAACCTGGCCCTGCAGGATTACCTGCGGTTGCGCGAGCAGAGAAGCGCGGAGGGCTTCAGGTTCCCGGGCCTGAGCGCCGAGGAATATGCGAAGACTTACGGCCGGCCGACCGGCGGCGAGGCCCTGCGGCTGGTCATCAGCGATATTCTTGGCGAAGTGCTGCCGGAGAATCCGCTGCGCGTGCGGGCGTTGGACGGCACGCCGTTGCGGGCGGTCAGGCGCGTGCGGTTCGGCTTGGGCAAGGATGCGTGGCTCTTGGGCTTGCTGCCCACAGGCCCGACGGGCGCAGCCACGGATGTGAGCAGTCCCGATGCTGGAAAACGAAAACTCGCCGAGGCCTGGGTGGGCCTGGCTGCGCCGGTCAACCCGGACAGCGAAGAAGCTCGCGCGGCCCTTGCCGCGGGCCAAACGCCCGGTATGCCGATCTATTGTTGGTATGACGTGCGGGCCGGCGAATGCCTGGGCCGGGCCGCTATGGTCAAGACGGTCCTGGACCCGAGGCGTCCGGCGCTGCTGGCGGCGCTGCCTTACCGCGTCGAGAAGCTGAAGCTGAAGGTGCGGCGCACAAGTCCGCGCGGCGTCTTCAAGATCGAAGCCGGCCTGGAGGTGGATGCAGGCGAACCCGGCGCGCACGTTTTCCATATCGAAATCAGCGGGCCGGACGGGCAGTTGCTGCCGCACTACACGCGCAACGTTGCCACGGAGAAGGGCTGCTTGAGCGCCGAGTTCGCGCTGGCGCTGAATGAGCCCGCCGGCACATACCAGTTGACTGTCCGCGATGCGCTGACCGGCAAGACGGGCCTCGCCAGCTTGTTGAAGGACAGCGCGGATTACACGTCGCTCAGCGCTTCTTTGCGCCAGTAGTGTTGAAGCTTACTTACCTAGCATATTCAAGACCATCTGCGGCGCCATCGCCAGCGCCTGGGGCAGCTTGGCCGCGTTCGTGCCGCCGCCTTGGGCAATCTCCGCCTTGCCGCCGCCCTTGCCGCCGACCAAGGGCGCGAGTTGCTTCAACAGGTTCCCGGCGTGCCCGCCGCGCTTGACAACTTCGGGCGAAACATTGACGAGCAGCGCGACCTTGCCATCCTTCACGCCGCCGAGGACAACCACGCCTTCCTTGAGAGTCTTGCGGATGCCGTCCAGCATGGTGCGCAGGCCGGCCATGTCCGCACCCTCCAGGGCCTCGGCCAGAACTTTCACGCCCGCCACCTCCTTGATGTTTCCCAGCAGCGCGCCCGCGGTCTCAACGGCGGCCTTCTTGCGTTGGCTTTCCAGTTCGCGTTCCAGCGCCGTGTTCTGATCCTGCAAGACGGCGATGCGGTCGCGGAGGGCTTCCTTCTTGGATTTGAGGAGCAGAGCCAGCTCGCCGAGCAGGTCGTCGCTGCGGCGGGCCTCAGCCACAGCGGCGGCGCCCGTGAGCGCCTCGATGCGGCGCACGCCGGCGGCTATGGAGCCCTCGGAGACTATGCGGAAGTAACCGATCTGCCCGGTGCTCTGGCAGTGCGTCCCGCCGCAGAGCTCCACCGAATCGCCCATCGTCACCATGCGGACGCGCTCGCCATACTTCTCGCCGAACAACGCCATAGCGCCCTTGGCCAGCGCCTCAGCCAGAGTCAGTTCGACGGTGCCGATCCTGTCGCCGCGGCAAATCATGGCGTTGACGCGCGCCTCGACTTCCGCAAGCTGCGCCGGCTTGATCTGCTCAAAATGCGTGAAATCGAAGCGCAGGCGCTCGGGCGCCACCAACGAACCCCGCTGTTCGACGTGAGTGCCGAGCACCGTGCGGAGGGCTTTGTGCAGCAGGTGCGTCGCGGAATGATTGCGCATGGCCGGTGCGCGCTGTGCGGCGTCCACCTCGGCCGTGACCTTCTCGCCGACGCGCAAAGCGCCGGTGAGTTTTGCGCGATGCAGGAACAAGCCTTCCTGCTTGTGTGTGTCCAGCACGGGATGCTTCTCCCCGCCGGAAACCAGCCAGCCTTTGTCGCCGGTTTGCCCGCCGCTCTCCGCGTAGAAAGGGTGGCGTCAAGGAGGACCAGGGCCTCGCCTGGCCCGGCGTGGTCCGTCAGCTTCTCGTTCTGGATCAGGGCGAGCACCTGCGCGCCTTCAAGGCGGAGCTGGTCATAGCCGCGGAAGACGGTGCTCTGGCCCGCGAACTTCTGCTTCAGTTCGGCCACGGGGCCTGAGCCGAAAATCTCCTTGGTCATGGCCGAGCCGGCGTGGCTGCGCTTGACTGCTTCATCCATTTCCACCTGGAACTCGGCCATGTTGACTTGCAGTCCCTGCGCCTGCGCCAATTCAAGCGTAAGCTCAATGGGGAAGCCGAACGTGTCCCAAAGTCTAAATGCCGCGGCGCCGGCGATGGTGGTCCGCTTCTGCCCCTTCATAGCGGCAGCGATCTGGTCGAATTGCTGGCGCCCTTGCACGAGCGTCCGGTCAAACGCCGCTTCTTCTTCCTCGATCAAGCGGACGAGCGTCTGGGTGCGCGGGGCGAGTTCGGGGTAGCCGGCGCTCATCTGCTTGATGACCGCCTTGGCCACTTCGCCCAGGAACGGCTCCTGGATGCCCAGGTCCTGGCCGTCGAGGATGGCGCGCCGCATCAGGCGGCGGACGACGTAATTGCGGCCCTCGTTCTTGGGAGCGACACCGTCCGCGATGCAGAAGACCGCCGCGCGCACGTGGTCCGTGATGCGCCTCATGCGCCGAGCGTCGTCGCTGTCTTTGCCGTATTCCTTGTGTGCGATCCCGGCCACGGTTTGGACGATGGGGAAGAGCAGATCAATCTCGTAGTTGTTGGACTTGCCCTGCATGACGCGGGCAATCCGTTCCAACCCAGCGCCGGTGTCAATGTTTTTCTGCGAGAGGGGTTCGAGTTTGCCCACGCCCACGGAGGCCGGCGGGACGCCGGCGCTGCCAGAAGCAGGCGGGACGCCTGCGCCACAACGGTTGAACTGCGTGAAGACCAGGTTCCAGATTTCCACGTAGCGCACCGGGTCTTTGCTCTCGGCCACACGCTCAGGCGCACCCTGTTCGGGTTTGGTGTCGTAGTAGATTTCGCTGCACGGGCCGCAGGGGCCGTTGGGCCCCAGCGAGGGCGCGTCAGCCGGCCAGAAATTGTCGTGCTCGCCATAGCAGTAAAGGCGCCACGAACCGTCCGCGTTCCGCAGCTCCGGCGCAAACTTGCGCCACCATTCCTCGGCCTCAGTGTCCTTCTCAACGCCCAGCTTGGGATCGCCGCCAAAAATAGTGACGCTGAGGCGGTCTTTCTCCAGGCCCAGTCCGTGCACCGGGTCCGTGCAGAACTCCCAGGCCCACTGGACGGCTTCTTTCTTAAAGTAGTCGCCGAAAGAGAAATTGCCCAGCATCTCGAAGAACGTGTGGTGGTTCGGCGTGCGGCCCACGTTGTCAATGTCGGCGGTGCGCAGGCATTTCTGGACGGTCACGGCGCGCTGCCGGGGGTGTTCGAGTTTGGCGCGGCCCAGGAAATGGTCCTTGAACTGGTTCATGCCCGCCCCGGTGAAGAGCACGCTGGGATCGTTCTGCGGGACCAGCGAGTCGGAGCCGACGTGCTTGTGCCCGGCGCGGACAAAGAAGGCCGTCCAACGGCTGCGGATTTCATCGGTGCTCAGGTATTGCGGCATGGCCAGGTTTCCGGTTTTGAGTTTCTGGTTTCTGGTCGCCGGTGGAAGGCCGGCAACAGAGGGCAGTACAATACGAGAACCGGCGTCGGATTCCAGTTCTGATTTGCTGCTGCTTGGCAAAGGGGACTGTTTAGTTTCAGTTAGCTGTCCGCCCGGCGCAGACCCTTCTTGGACAGAAGGCACCTCTCAGGGCACCTAACTGCAACTAAACACTCCCTTGGCAAAGGGGAGTGTTTCATTTCAGTTAGGAGCGGCGGGCGCCTCGCCCGCCATCCCACGGGCGAGGGCGCCCGTGACTCCATCGCAGGCTAACTGAAGTGAAACACTCCCTTGGCAAAGCGTAGCGCAGGCTTCTAGCCTGCTGTATCGCCGACTTCCAGTCGGCAGTACGTGGATAGTTCGGGACGGCGCGGGAAGCAAAAGACGGTCTGCGGGCTGGAAGCCCGCGATACAGCAGACTGGAAGTCTGCGCTACAATATCACCCTTGGCAAAGCGCGCCGTTGGGGGTATGCTTGCAGTGAGGAGGAAGAAAATGCCAGAATGGGAGAACGCTCCACACTCCGGGGATACGAGCACGTTGACCCTGCCCCGGCCGGCAGACCCGATAGCCAAGAAGGCGCCGCTGTACCACGTCATCCTGCACAATGACGATGACCATACTTACGAGTACGTGATCGTTATGCTGGTGCAGTTGTTTGGCAAAGACCCTGAACGCGCCTACCAGCACGCCAAGGAGGTGGACAGCACGGGCGTGACCATCGTCGAGACGACCACCTTCGAGCGCGCCGAATTGAAGCGCGACCAGATCCATGCCTTTGGCCCCGACCCGCGGCTGGCCAGGTCCGCCGGCAGCATGAGCGCGACCATTGAGCCGGCGGAATAATATGGAACCGCAGATGAACGTAGATAGGAAAAGCAGGTGAAAGTCTCGTTCATCATCCCCGCATATAACGAAGAAGCTCTGCTGGTGCGGACACTGGATTCGGTGCAGGCGGCCGCGAGCGCGGTGCAGATGGCTTACGAAGTCATCGTGGTCAACGATGCTTCCACTGACGGGACAGCGGAACTGGCGCGGCAGCGCGGCGTCCGGGTGGTGGACGTGTCCTGCCGGCAGATCGCCGCCGTGCGCAACGCCGGCGCGCGCGCGGCCACGGGGGACGTCTTCATATTCCTGGATGCGGACACCGTGGTGCCTGAGGCGGCGCTGCGCGCGGCCCTGCAAGCCCTGGAAGCCGGCGCCGTCGGCGGCGGGGCGCGGATCGCGATGGACGGCGTGTTGCCGGCGGGGATGCGGCTGTTCTTTGTGTTGTTCACGCTCTTTTACTTCAGGCTGATGAAATGGGCGGCGGGGTGTTTCGTGTTTGTGCGGCGCGAGGCGTTTGAGAAGGCCGGCGGTTTCGATGAACAATACTACGCCAGCGAGGAAGTACACTTCTCCCAGGCGCTGAAGCGCCTCGGCAAGTTCGTGATTGTGAAACCGGCCGTGGTCACATCCAGCCGGAAGATTCATACCTACACTGTGCGGGAGATGCTGCGGCCCGTGTGGAGTGTGCTGTTCCACGGCCGCGGCGCGCTCCAGCGGCGCGAAGGACTGGAGCTGTGGTATGGAAAAAGACGGTAAGAACAAATTCGAAACCCGAAACCAGAAACTCGAAACTCGAACTAAAAGAAAAAGAAGAGAAACAGCAAATGTGTCTGCGTGCGTGTTGTTCCATGTCACCTGTCAGGCACCACGCACCAGGCAGCTTTGGTTGTGGCTCTGTCGCGCTGCACCGCTAACGCTCGAAGTCTTTGCGGGCGGAGAAGGCACAAGCACTCCGCAAGACCATCAAATCGGAATGAGGCTTTCGACCGCGCATTTTCCCTTTTCTTTCTTATCTGTTTCCTTCGGATTTCGGATTTCGAGTTTCGAGTTTGGCTAAGGTTCCACCAGCACCTTCATTCCCTGCCGGGATTCCATCGCCTCGAAGGCGGCATGAATCTTCTCCAGCGGAAAACGGTGGGTGATGAGCGGGGCGACACGGACGGCGCCGCGTTCCAACAGGCTTACGGCCAGTTCGTGCTGCCGCGGTGTGCTGCCGTGGGAACCTGTGACGCAGCACTCCTTGTAATGGATCGTGTTGGAAAGCACGGCCATAGGCCGCGCATCCTTTTGCAGGCCGCCGAAAAGGTTGACGCAGCCGCGGTGCCCCACCATCCGGATGGCCTGCTCATGCGCCTCGACCGACCCGCAGGTGGTCAGCACGACATCCGGTCCCGCGCCGTGGGTGAGGTCCAGGCAGCGCTGGACCACGTCTTCCTGTTCGGAAGCGATGTAGGCATCGGCGTTGTACTGCCGCGCCAGTTCCATGCGTGCCGCGCTGCGTTGCGTGGCGATGACTTTCCCCGCGCCCATGACGCGCGCCAGGTCAATCATCATGCAGCCGATAGGTCCCAGGCCCATGATCACGACTGTCTGGCCCAGCGACAAACGGCACAGCTCCAAGCCGTTGATCGCGCAGGCCAGCGGCTCGGCCAGCGCCCCATGCCCAAAGCTCAAGTTTTCCGACATGGCGGTGACGGGGCCTTCTTCGAGGAGCAGCCGCGGCAGTTTCATGTATTCCGCAAACCCGCCGGGAATCTGGTATCCGACCGCGTAATTGATGGCGCAGTTGTTGCCCAGCCCGTTGCGGCACCAGCGGCATTGGCCGCAGGGCACGTCGGCCCCGATGGCGACGCGGACGCCTTCCTTGACGCGGGTGACGTGCTTGCCGGCTTTGACGACGACGCCCGCAATCTCGTGGCCGATGATCGCCGGCGGTTGGACGCGCGGGTTGCCGTGGTGCAGGATGCGCACGTCCGAACCGCAAATGGCGACGGCCCGCACCCGCAGCAGGGCGCTGTCGTCGTCAATGTCCGGCGTTGGCACTTCCTTGAGCGTGAGTTTGTTGAGGTCCTCCATGACGGCAGCCAGCATGTTTCAGTGCTCCTTGACCCTACAACGACTTCTTGCCACAGAGGACTCAGAGAACATAACAAAACAGTAAGAATCTCCCTTGTGCGCTCTGTGTCCTCTGTGGTAAGAAGTCGTTGTAGTATCAGGAATCCGCAGTGTCAAGCATGGAGGAGTAAAGGTGAGTTCAGGAACGTCAGTTCGCACAGTCAAGCCGGGCACAAAAGTCTTGATTGCCGACCCGCTCAGTGAGCGCGGCGCGGCGATCCTCAAGGAGGGCGGGCTGGCTGCCGATACGCGGCCGGGGTTGTCCGAAGCCCAGCTCTGCGAGATCATCGGTGATTACGATGGCCTGATCGTGCGCTCGGCCACCACGGTCACGCGCAAGATCATCGCCGCGGGAAAGAAGCTCCAGGTCATTGGCCGCGCGGGCGTGGGTGTGGACAACATTGACCTGCCCGCAGCGACGGAAGCGGGCATCGTGGTCCAGAACACGCCCCTGGGCAACATCACTTCCGCGGCCGAGCACGCGCTCGCACTGCTCTTCGCGGCGGCCCGCCACGTCGCCAGGGCCGACAAGGAGATGAAGGCCGGCAAGTGGAACAAGAAGGGGCTGACCGGCGTCGAGTTGACCGGTAAGGCGCTGGGTGTCATCGGCATGGGCAAGGTCGGCGCGATCGTGATCCGGGTCGGCAAGGCGCTCGATATGGACATCCTCGTTTACGACCCTTACGTGACGGACAAGAAGGCGGAGGAACTGGGCGTCCGGAAGTGCGGCCTGGACACGCTGTTGCGCGAAAGCGACTTCATCAGCATCCACACGCCGCTGACGCCGGAGACCCGCAACCTGCTCGGCCTGGAAAAGCTGAAACTGATGAAGAAGACGGCGCGCCTCGTGAACGCGGCGCGCGGGGGGATCGTCAGCGAGGAGGCGCTCTGCGAAGCGCTGAAGTCAGGCCTCATCGCCGGCGCGGCCCTGGACGTCTTCGAGAAGGAACCGCTGGCCGCCGACTCCAAACTGCGCTCCCTGGACAACGCCGTGCTGACCCCGCACCTGGGTGCCAGCACCACGGAAGCGCAGGAACGCGTGGCCGAGGACATCGCCAGGCAGTTCGTGGAGTTCTTCCGCGACGGGGCGATCCGCAACGCGGTGAACCTGGCGGTGGCGCCGGATTCGAAGCTGGCGTCCTACGCCCGGCTGGCGGAGATGCTGGGCAGCATGGCGGCGCAGCTCGTCAAGGAGCCGGTGACGCGGCTGAAGGCCGGCGTGTACGGCAAACTGGCCGCCGGCGACGTGCGCGAGCTGAACCTGTGCGCGCTGAAAGGCCTGTTGGGCCGCACCAGCGGGCAACCGGTCACACTGGTCAACGCTCCGATTCTGGCCGAAGCGCGGGGTCTCGAACTGGCCGAGCACAAGAGCGAGCAGGTGCGCAACTATGCCAACCTGATCATTGTCACGGCCGAGACCGGCGGCGGCAAGGAACACGTTGTGGCCGGCACGTGCTTCGACGGCCAGGCGGCGCGCATCGTCCGCATCAACGACTTCGAGATTGACCTGAAACCGGCGCCCTTGATCCTGCTGATGTTCTACCCGGACCGGCCCGGCATGGTCGGCAAGATCGGCACCATCCTGGGCGAGGCGGGCATCAACATCGCCAACATGGCCGTGGGGCGCCGCGAGAAGCGCGGGCAGGCGGTCGTGGCCCTGACGCTGGACGATGCAGCCCCGCCGGCGGTGCTGCAGCGCATCCGCGAGGCGATTGCCGTGGACGACCTGTTCGCAATACAGTTGCCTTGAGGGCATGTAGGAGTAAAAGGAAGACAGGGAACGGCCAATAGTGTGCCGTGAGATTGCGTGTCTCAGCACCTATGCCGAGCGCAAAAGAATTCTGGGGACGACTGGTGTCTAAGGCAAGTGCGCCAACTGCCGTTCAGGAGTATCCGGAGGTCACCGAGTCTCTGCTGCAGGAGATCGTGCGCCGTATCGTTGCCACCGGCCAGCCACTGAAGATCGTCATGTTTGGTTCCCGCGCACGGGGAGACGCCCGCCCGGACAGCGATCTGGACTTGCTGGTTGTCGAGGAATCCAACTTGCCCCGGCACCAGCGTTCGCCGCGCTACTACGATGCCTTAGTAGGCCTTTTCCCCGAGGAGGACATTGTAGTCTGGACCCCAGCCGAAATCGCAGCCTGGGCGAAAGTGTCCAATGCGTTCCCCACCGTGGCCCTGCGTGAAGGAAAGGTCCTCTACGTCAATCCAGTACACGGTTGTGGAACTGCTTCCCAACAAGGGGGGCTCTGCGTGAAGGAGGAGTCCTCTATGTTAAACTATAGCGATCTGGCCAGGGGATGGGTCGCCAAGGGTGACAACGACCTCGCCACCGCGAGGCTGGTCGTCAGAGAGCAAGGCTCTCGGGATACGGCTTGTTTCCATTGCCAACAGGCTGGCGAGAAATATCTCAAGGGCCTCCTGGCCTGGCATGGACTGCCTATTCCGCACACGCACAAGGTAGAAGAGCTAGTGGCACAGTGCCAAGCCTTGGCGCCCGATTTGGGTCTGGCCAACGTGCATGTTGCCGTACTGACGCCCTACGCCGCGGACTTGCGTTACGACCTTGATTTTGCGCCCGGCCCTGAGGAAACCACGAAAGCTCTAGCCCTGGCAACTCAGATTCGCGCCGCCGTGGTGCGTCTCCTGCCGGCATCGGCTTGCCCTTGAAATTGCATAGCTGGAAGCGGCCCTGCTGCTCATTTGTTCATCCGCGCCAGCAGCGCCTTGGCGTGGGTCGCGCAGGGCAGGCCGGACGCGGCCACGCGCTCCAACTCAGCCTGGGCTGCGGGCGTCTTCAGCAGCGCGAGAATCTCCAGGGCCAGCACGCTGCGGAAATCCGCCGGCCCGCCAATGGCTTCCAAGAGCGCTCCGACACGCGCACGCACCTCGGCCGAGGGGTGCTCCGCCGCCGCCGCCAGTTCTTCACGCGCGCTCTCGCCCAGTTGCGCCAGTTCATCGCAGGCCCGCACCCGGGCCGTGTAGGCCGGGTCGTCCAGTTGGGCAATCAGACGGCGTTGCGCCGCGCGCGCAGCCTCATCAACTGCCTTGCCCTGCAGCCGCCGGCACAGATCAGCCGCGGCTTCGGCCGGCGCGACTTTCGTGAGGTAATAGTTCGCGCAGTAATAGTTGAAGGCCGCGGCGCGCACTTCGTATCCGCGTGCCCCCAGCTTCTGCCAGGCGTCGTCGAGGTTCGCGAGACCCACATTCAGCTCGCGCAGTTTCGGCGCCAGCGCCATGTCCCAGACCACCAGGCCCTCCTTGGCCGAGAGGGTGAGCGCAAACCGTCCTCCCGGGTGATATGCCACGCCGCGCGGCGGGCTGCTGAGCTGGTAGCGCCTGACCTCCACGCCGGAGTCCACTTCCCACTGCCGCAGCGTGCAGTCCTCCGACCCTGAGAGAACGTAGCGGCCGTCCGGAGAGAAGGCGTCACAGGTAATGTTGCCCGTGCCCACCCACAGCGTCCTGAGGATTTTCCCCGTGCCCACTTCCCAAATCCGCAGCCGCGGCGGATTGGGCGGCATCTGCCTCAGCGCCCCCCGGGTGGACACGCCCAGCGTCCCGTCCGGCGACAGCGCCACCGCCGCCGTGGCTCCATCGTGCTGCGGCAGCACGCGCAAGGCCTTGCCGGACAGCGCGTCCCACATGCGCGCCGTCTCGTCGTTGGCTTCGGAAAACAGCGTGCGCCCGTTCGGCGAGAAGACCAGCGCGTCCACGGTGAGCGGATACTCGCGCTCCACATCCCCCGGCAGTTTCGGCACCTTGTGGCCGGCCAGGGAATGCAGCAGCTTGCCGGTCTTCAAGTCGTAAATGCGAATGCCGCGTGAATCCGAGGTCGCGAGGTGCTCGCCATCCGGCGCACAGGCAATGCTCCGCGCGTGGCCCTCAAGTCCCCCGAACTCTCCCACCTGCTTCCCTGTCGCAAGGTCCCAGCGGCGCACGGTATGATCGGCGGAGCACGAGTAAACCGTCTGGCCGTCCGGGGCAAAACAGACCGCGTGGCACGTTTCCCGGTGCGCCTGGATGGTCGTCAGCAGTTTGGCAGTGGCCGTGTCCAGGATGCGGACCTTGCCGTCATCCCCGGCCGCCGCAGCCCGGCGTCCGTCCGGCGAAATGGCCAACTGGTAGGAACTCGGCGAGGTACTGGAGCCGAGTTCCAGATTCACCACGCCTGGATCCTCAACGGGAGCCGCAGTCAGGGCGCCGGACTGTGCTATCGCGCCGTCCGGGAGCGCCTCATTCTTACTGTCTGCGTCCTGGCCGCCGGCAGGGGAGGGTGGGGGAGGAGGAACAACAATTTCCACCGCTCCGGCGGGGACGGAGAGGAGAAGCATGACCAGCACCGCGCGCTGCGCAACCCAGCCTTTCATGTTCTCAGTATACCAGCCCCTGCCGATTTTGGATTTTAGATTTTGGATTTTGGATTGGAGCAATCTGCCGCCCCCGCGTGTGTTGCTCAATCCAAAGTCCAGAGTCCTTTCTCTGCGCTCTCTGCGTCTCTGTGGCGAATGATGCTGGCGCCCGCGCGGCAAACTTGGTATTAACACAACTGGCTAAAGGAGGCTGCGTATGCGTTCCGCAATTCTGGTTGCAGTGGGGTGCCTCATGCTCAACGCTCTTGCCGGCGAACCGTTGGTCCTGGCCAAAGGCGGCCAGACAGAATTCTGTGTCGTCGTCAGCGACGATGCCACCGAGGCGGAGAAGTACGCCGCCCAGGAACTGGCTGCCTACTTGGGCAAGCTCTCCGGCGCGGCCTTCGCCATCGAGGGCCCTGCCGCGGCCGGGGACAAGCCCGCCATCCGGCTGAAGTTCGATTCCGACTTGGGCGGCGAGGAGTACCAACTGAAGGCCGGCTCCAAGGGCCTGACGATCGCGGGCGGGCGGCCGCGCGGCGTGCTCTACGGCGTCTACGCGCTCCTGGAAGACGAGCTGGGCTGCCGCTGGTTCACGCGCGACTGCGAACGCGTGGAGAAGAAGGACCCGCTCACCGTGCCGGGCGACCTGAAGGTGCGGGTGAAGCCGCGCCTGGAGTATCGCGAACCCTACTGGACCGAAGCCTTTGACGGCGACTGGGCCGCGCGCAACCGGGTCAACTCCAACAACGCGCGCCTTGCCGACAAGCACGGCGGCAAGATCGTCTACGGCCCCTTCGTACACACGTTCAACTCGATTCTCAATCCTGACAAGGACTTCGCCCAGCACCCCGAGTACTTCTCCATGATCAAGGGCGCGCGCACCAATAAGAACCCGCAGCTTTGCCTGACGAACCCGGAAGTGCTGGAGGCCGCCATCAAGACCGTGCGGGGGTGGATCGCCCAGAACCCCAAAGCCAACATCTTCTCCGTCTCGCAGAACGACTGGCACAATCCCTGCGAGTGCCCCAATTGCAAGGCCCTTGATGATGCCGAAGGCAGCCACGCCGGGACGCTGATCAAGTTCGTCAACGCGGTCGCCGAGGCCATTGAGAAGGACTATCCCAACGTGGCCATTGACACGCTGGCCTATCAATACACCCGCAAGCCGCCCAAGACCATCAAGCCCCGCCCCAACGTGATCGTGCGCCTGTGCAGCATCGAATGCTGCTTCTCTCATCCGCTCGACGGCTGCCCCGAGAAGACGAACACCTCGTTCCTGGAAGACCTGAAGGGTTGGAACAAGCTCACCAAGCGCCTCTATATCTGGGATTACGTGACGAACTTCTCGCATTACATCATGCCCTTCCCCAACTTGGGCCCGCTCGACAAGAACATCCGCACTTTCGCGGACAACGGCGTCGTGGGCATCTTCCAGGAAGGCAACTATTCGGCCGGCGGCGGCGGCGAACTCAGCGAGCTGCGGTCGTGGGTGCTGGCCAAGCTGCTCTGGGACCCCTCGCGCGACGGGAGCGAACTGATCAAGGAGTTCATTGCGGGCGCTTACGGACCCGCCGCGGGGAACGTGCAGCAGTTCATTGACGCGGAGTGCGCAGCCGTGGCCCAGAGCGGCGAGCACGTCCGCATCTTCGATAACTTCAAGCGCAAGTATCTCGCCCCCGAGCATCTCCGCGACTGGGACAAGACGCTCGAAGAAGCCGAGAGGCTCGCCAGCGACTCCGGCGACGCGAAACTGCTGGCGCGCGTGCAGCGTCTCAGGCTGCCCATCTGGTATACGCAGGTCTCGCAGGCCACTGAGCCGCTGGACGTGCAGCAGGCCGCCGCCAAGCACCTGATCGAAGTCTCCGACAAGCTGGGAGTCACGCATTTCCACGAATGGAGCAACAAGGCCGCCGACGTCAAGAAGCTCGAACAGCTCATTGCCCGCAAGGCCGACACGCCGGCGCCGAAGGAGAAGTAAAACTCGAAATCCGAAACCCGAGGGATTCCGACGTGTCACGCCCCCGGTTCCTGGGCGGTCAGCACAGCCTTCAGCCCCCGCGAAATCAAGGCGGCGCGGCTGAGGCCCATTCTTCTGGCCAGCGCGTCGGAGCGCGCGAGCAGGTCTCTCTCGACGCTGACGGAAATAACCTGGACGCCACAGCCCTGTTTGGGCCGGCCCACTTTGCGCTTGGCGCGTTCCCAGCGTGCCCGCATTTCGGGAGTAAGGGGCTTGAACGTGCCGGCCACAAACGGCTTGTCGAATTCCTGGGTGGCCTCGGCCAACTCCGCCGTGGTCATTTCCCAGTAGGGCTTCTGGACTGGTTTGCTCTTCATCGCCTCATTCTCCTGCGATAACGCCTCTTCTCTCCATCATCGAGCGGTCTGGCGTGAATGACAAAAGCCGTGTCATCATCATCCTGAACGTAGATGACCTGCATCCATCGTCCGCCATCGCTGCGTCCGATGACGAGCAGCTTGCCATCCTCGCGCCCTTCGGGGTAGGGCGGCTCTGCGTTCTCAACGACACGCTCCGCCTCTTCCGGGGTGACACCGTGCACGGCGATGTGATCCAGGTTCCACTCGTTCCACCGGAACTCCACTCTGCCCCCCTTCCTAATTACTTATATAACAAACGGGCGGGCGAGGCAAGTCACGCAGTGGTCTGTCGGCGATTTATTCCGTTCGGAGTTCCGCGTTTACGCGGTAGTGGGGGCTGCCTAAAGGCGGAACTCCTAACGGGCTGCCCGCCCCTCGCTGCGCCCGCGGCAAAGTGTAGCAGAAAAAAGGACAAAGGGTCAAAAGTCCAGCGCGCAGCGGAAGCCGTGATCCGTTTGCCGGATGCCAGCAGAATGCTGGACGCGGCGGGACGCGCGGCAATAGTCTGGGTAAAATTCCCAGCTTCCGCCGCGCACTATACGGTTGTTACTGGGTGCGCTTATAGGACCCCTGGCTGGACCTTTCGGATCAACGGGCGGCGATTCGGCGTAGTACTTACCGCTCCAGTAGTCCTCGACCCATTGCCACACGTTGCCGTGCATGTCGTACAGTCCCCACGCGTTCGGCTTCTTCTGCCCCACAGCGTTGGTGTGCAGCCCTGAGTTCTTCTTGTACCACGCCGCCTGTGCCAAATCGCTGTCCTTGTCCCCAGTGTTGTACCGCGTTGTCGTCCCCGCCCGGCAAGCGTATTCCCATTCCGCTTCGCTCGGCAGCCGGACGGTCCGGCCAGCCAGCTTAGTCGCCCATTTACAGAACTCCTGGGCATCGTTCCATGTGATGGCACACGCAGGGTAGTTGTCCTCCTGGGGAAATCCGGGCGTCTTCCAATTGGGTCCTTTCAGGTCCTTGGCATCCTTATTGGTCCCTGCTTCGCCCGCAACCTCTGCTTGAGTCTGGTACTTCGTGGCATCCGCGAACGCCCGGAACTGCGCAACGGTGACATGATACTTGCCCATGTAGAACGGCTTGCTGATCTTAACCTTGTGGACCGGCTTCTCGTCCGGCTGGGCATCCGCCTCATCGGACCCCATCATGAACTCGCCCGCCGGGATGAGGACCATGTCCATCTTCACGCCGCCGCCGAGGTCGAGCGCAATCTCCTTAGGACGCGCCGCAGTTTCAGGTTTCAAGTTTGGGGTTTCCGGTTGAACGGCGGCGGGTGCGCCGCCTCCCGGCAGGTCCAGCGCGCACCGGAATCCGATATCAGCGTACGGGGCTTCGGGAGTAGTCCTGCTGCGGAACTCCGCACGGCATTGGCGTGGGTAAGAATTCCAGGTGCCGCCGCGCAGCACACGGTGACCGCCGTTGGCCGGGCCTTTCGGGTCAACGGGCGGAGAATCAGCGTAGTACTTGTCGTTGAACCAGTCCGCACACATCTGCCACACGTTGCCGTGCATGTCGTACAAGCCCCAGGCGTTCGGTTTCTTTTGCCCCACGGCGTTCGTGTGCATCCCGGAGTTCTTTTCGAACCACCCCGCCAGTTCCAAGTCCGAATCCTTGTCGCCAGTGTTGTACAGCGTTGTCGTGCCCGCACGGCAGGCGTACTCCCACTCCGCTTCGCTTGGCAACCGGACGGTCCGGCCAGCCAGCTTCGTCGCCCATTTACAGAACTCCTGAGCATCGTACCAAGTGATCACAGACACAGGGTAGTTGTCTTCTTGCGGGAAGCCAGGGGTCCGCCAATTAGTCCCCTTCACAACCTGGTCCTTCACAAACTGGTCCTTCCAGGCGTGGGCAAAGCCCTGCTTCTCCGCAACCGTCTGGTACTTCGTCCCGTCCGCAAACGCTCTGAACTGCGCCACGGTGACGTGATATTTGCCCATGTAGAACGGCCTGCTGATCTTGACCTTGTGGACGGGCTTCTCCTCCGGCTTATTGCCGGCGGACCCCATCATGAACTCGCCCGCCGGCACCAGCACCATTTCCATCTTCACGCCGCCGCCGAGGTCGAGCGACAGTTCCTTGGGCAACGCGCCTACATCCGGTTGGGCGGCAGGGGCGCCGGCCTCGGGCCTGGACTGAATGGACGGGATGGACGGAATGGGCGGAGTAGACGCAGTGGAATCCGCCTGGCGGCCTGATTTGTCCGCGCCGCCGCCACGCAGCAGCGCCAGGGCAAGAACCAACGCACCCAGACCCAGGAGGGCCAGGGCGATGTACTTCGTTTTAGGGCGAGCCGCTGGCTCGCCCGGCGACCCGGCGGGTCGCCCTACCTGCTGCCGCGATGCTTCCGAGCCGCGCGCGTCAGCAAGTCCCGAAGCTTCGGGACTCCCCTCACGATCGCGGCTCGGAATTGTAGCGCCGGCGTCTCGCCGGCCCACGGGCGGGCGGGACGCCCGCGGTACAGCCTGCGGGACGCCGGCGGTACGAACTGCGGCGGCGGCATTGGGCTTTGGCTGAGGTGCGTCGAGCGCCGTGCGGCAGGCCCTTAACGCTCCAACCAAGGCTGCGCCGTCCGCGTAGCGTTGCGCGGGGTCCTTGGCAAGACAGCGGTCCAGCAATTCCGCCGTCTTGGCCGAGACATCGGGGCGCAACTCGCGGATGGGCACATGTGGCTGCTCCCGCGTGGCCAGCAGGACTTTCATCAGCCCGTCGCCCGTGAAGGGCGCCTTGCCGGCAAGCAGCGCGTAGAGCGTCGCGCCCATGCTGAAGACGTCGCCGGAGTGGCCGACCGTCTTCGCGTCCATAGCTTGCTCGGGCGCCATGTAGCCCGGGGTACCCATGCAGGAGCCTGCTCCGGTCACGGATTGCCCCATGCCCTCGGCGCGCGCCAAGCCGAGGTCGGCGAGCTTGGCGGCCTTGAAATTGAGCTGCTCGGCGTCCCTGACCTTGGGGATCATGATGTTGTCGGGCTTGATGTCGCGATGGATGATCTTCTCGGCGTGCGCGGCCGCAAGCCCTTCGCTGGCCGCGATGCAGATTTCCAGGGCCTCGCATTCGGGCAGCCCCTGCTCGCCGTTCTTCTGCAGTTGCTTGAGATACGCACCGGCTGACTTCCGCTGACGTACTCCATCACCAGGTAATACAGCCCGCTCTCCTGGTTCACGTCCGTGACGTTCACCAGGAAAGGC
>Ga0187861_10002315_pt1 | contig 18043 bp, 15 predicted proteins | sample June2016WEW_10_1_3_FD_132986 | JGI IMG/M metagenome (GOLD analysis project Ga0187861, IMG submission 132986) | Peatland microbial communities from SPRUCE experiment site at the Marcell Experimental Forest, Minnesota, USA - June2016WEW_10_100 | ecosystem: Environmental > Terrestrial > Soil >...
ACGCCGGCATGTTCGCGGAATACCGGGTCTTCCCCACCCAACCTGCCAACAGCATTGGTTGCCGTGTTCAGACCGGTGACGCCACACTGTACGGGATTATTTCCTATTTTTGTGAAACCAAACAGGGAGTTCGGATCTAGGGAGGTCGGATTTGGAATCACGTCAGGCGCAAAGATGGGAGGGGGAGGCATGGTATTAGCTCTTGGTCAGAGGTTGCGACTTGGTTGTTTTAATAATGCCAAGTATTACCAACCGCACTACCATGCGTCAATAGATTTTTTACTATTACGTCCTATCACTGTACGCGGCAGACACCATCAGATGCACTGAACTTGCCAAAAGGCTAGAACCTATCCCAAAACGTCGTTCATCAAGGGCTCGGCTCTAGAAGGGGTCGGTTCTTACAATTGACAATTTCGGCCTGAACCCATCCAGGCTCGGCAAAAGGCGTTTGCGGGCAAGGCTGCGGGTGCGACTTTCCGACCGAGTGTCCAGGCGAATGAGCTTGCGAGAGAGGGCAAGGCGGGGGAAATTCCCACGCATGACTGTTGTGAAGACGGACCAGCGGCGGCGCGTCACGCTGCCCGACGCCGGCAGCGGGTGGGTTTTCCACGTAACCCGGCCAACCCCGAAGAGCTACCTCCTGACCTTCATCGAGGAGCCGGAGCAAGCGGACATCGTGCCCTCGATTTTTGAGGGGCTCCGGCGGCCGACAAAGGCCGAGATCGCCCTCGCCTTCGGGCCCAACGCAGAGTTTGATGCGCTCGAAGCGGCGATGGCAAAGCACCCCTACATTCCGGAGGAGCCGGAGTGAAGGCCTGGGACATCTACAGTTACCAGCCAGCCGGCTGGAATGAACCGCATCCCGCCGTGCTGATATCCCACCCCCAACGCGTCGCCAACAAACCGGACATCGAACTGCTGATGTGCGCGTCGCATCGGGCATCGCGCAGCGCAAGGCCCGGGGAGGTCATCCTCGACGAGGCTGACGGACTTGACTGGCCGACGTTGTGCAAGTGCGATCTTATCCACACGGCCGCAAAATCCGACCTGAAACAGCGGCGCGGCCATGTGGGCCGCGAACGACGCCAGGAGATCATCCGGCAGATCATCACGTGGCATGATTGGCTCACTTGAGCCGCAAGGGGTCAGCAAGGGGTCTTGATAATGGACAATGTCCCCTTCTTTCGCCGGCGGTGTAGGGACTGGTGACTCGGCACCCGGCTGCTCGGCCATGACGGGAGAGCGGCTGGAAACGAGTTAGTGTCCATTATCAAGAACCGACCCCATTGCCGTTCGGCCGTCGGGTCAACAGTGACCGCCGCCGAACGGCTCACAGCGCCTCGCTGGCAGGATGAGTCAGGGTTCGCCGGTTCGAACCGCCTTGGGATCCCCCACGTGGCGGTAGGAACTGTGTCCGGTGGACTTTCGGGCGCGAGGCAGCGGCAGTTTCTCGACGCGCTCCTGCCATTCAATGCACTCCAGCTCCAACCGGATTTCAAAGTCGGCATCGGGCGATTCCAACGGACGCATGGCGGCAACGTCGGCGTCGGTCAGCTCGAAGTGGCTCAGACAGCGGCGTCCCTGGGTCAGCGGCGTCTCTGCCGTGATGCTGACCCCGAAGGCCGTGAGCTTGCACGTTCCCAGCACACTGGACCGGAAGATGCCGCGCCGATGGAGATTCACCCTCACGCGCTTGCCCGCGAACGGCGCGTTGGACGAACGCAGATCCTTCAACTTGTGCGATTCCGATATCATAACGTCAATTTCCGGCGTCGGTTAAAAAGCAACCCAGTCCCGTTGACCCGGCGGCTGACCACCGCCGAGCCGGACCAACATGCCTTAAAACCTAAGTTCTGCAAATGGAATACATTAAAAAACTAAGTTGTCAAACCGATGCGCCGCCGCCTTGCCAGCGCCGCCGGGCGGGCTAGATTAACCGCCATGAACCCGCCTGAATCTGCCCGCACGTGGACGACCCCGGCGTTGCTTGCCCTCGGACGCGGCTATCAGGCCGCGGCCGTCCTGCTGGCCGCCGCCGAGCTGGACCTCTTCACCGCGCTCGCCGCCGAACCCCTCACCGCGACCGAGGTCGCCGCCCGCCGGGCCTGCGATGTTCGCGCCACGGCCATGCTGCTGGACGCCCTGGCCGCCCTGGGTCTGATGTGGAAGAACGGTGACCGCTATGCTGTGCCGGACTCCCTCGTGGATGCACTTGCCACCGACGGCAGGCACAGCCTCCTGGCCATCACCCGGCACCAGGCCAATTGCCTCCGCCGTTGGGCCCAGCTTGCCAGCGTGGTGAAAACCGGCCGGCCGGCGGAACCTGCGCCCAGCGTGCGTGGCGAGGAGGACGACGAAGCCTCGTTCATCGAGGGCATGCACAATCTCGCTGCGCCCCAGGCGGACAGCGTGATCCAGGGCCTGCAACCGCTGGAGTTCACCCATGTGCTCGACGTCGGCGGAGCCACCGGGACGTGGACCATCGCCTTCCTGCGCGCCTGTCCGTCCGCACGGGCAACGCTGTTCGACCGGCCGTCCGTCATCCCGATGGCGCAACGTCGGCTGGGCGCAGCGGGTTTGGCGGACCGGGTCCGCTGCGTGGGGGGTGATTTTCTGAGCGACCCGCTACCGGCGGGGGCGGATCTGGCCTGGGTGAGCGCGATCGTTCACCAGAATTCACGGGTCCAGAATCGCGCGTTGTTCGGCCGCGCCCTGGCCGCCCTGGTTCCCGGCGGACGCATCGCCATCCGCGACCTCGTGATGGATCCGGGCCGAACCCAACCGACGGCGGGTGCGTTGTTCGCGATCAACATGCTGGTGGCCACCGAGGGAGGAGGCACGTTCACGCTCGCGGAACTGCGCGAGGATCTGGAAACGGCGGGGTTCGTCGGCGCGGAGCTGGCCGGTCACGACGAAGGCATGAATTCGCTGGTGGTGGCGCGCAAACCAGGAGCGGTTTGAGCCCGCGACGCGGCGGAGTTTCAACCCGCCGGCCGGCCGGCGGTCGAGCCCCCGCACGCGGGAGGTGGGTGGTCGGAGAATCGGCGGTAGAGCCGGTTGCCCAGCGGCAGAAGAAGCGCCGTGGTGAGCGCGCCGGCCGCCACGTCCACGACGTAGTGGTAGCGGCAATAGACCGTCGCGGTGCAGAGCAACAAGACGATGACCAGGTGGGCCCAGCGGAGGCGGCGCAGGTAGCGGAAGGAGAACCAGACCGTGCTGATCGCGATGGCGACGTGGCTGCTCGGGAACGCGGCGCCGGGACCCTCAAAATGCTCGTAAACCCAGAGCACCGCGTGACGAAACAGACCGGGCTTGATGGCGTCGGGATAGCTCGGCGACACGGCGTAGGCCTGGATTTCATCGGGCAGGCGAAAGCCGTCGATCTCCCGGAAAAACGCCCGCGGTCCCATCACCGGCAGCGCGATGTAGATCAGGTAACAGACGTAGAAAACGAAGGAGATGACCGAGACATAATGGAAGAACTGCCGCCGGTCGCGCAGGAACAGCGCCAGCCCCACCCCCACAATCATGAGGTAGTAGGAGAAATACGCCGCATACATGCTTTCGCTGAACCACAGCCAGGGCAGATGATCCATGAAGGCGATGGACGGCTGAAAACCGAACAGGGCCTGATCGGCGGCGATGAAATGGGCGTCGAGGTAATCGGGCACGAACATGCGGTTGAGCGCGCCGGTTTCCCGGTAGAACGCGGTGTAAAGCAGGACCGGATAAAAATGGCGGAGGAAATCCAGGATGCGGTTGGCCGGACGCATTGCATAGGCCCGGAGGAGCAGGTGAACCAGCACGAGTGCGGCCGCATGGCCTCCGGCCAGCCAGGGCCAGCCCGGCACGGTCTCGTTCTGAAAACACAGGATCAACCCGCCCACCAGGGCAATGTAAAGCTGCGTGGCGTAATCAATGAAGACATAGCCCCGGAACCAGCCCCCGGTCTTCACAGCCATCCCTCCTGCACATACCAGGCCCGCGTGGCGGCCATTCCTTCGGGCAGGCCGGTGGGACACGCGAGTGCCAGTGTCGTCCGCAGTTGCCCAGTGTCCGCCACCCAGCCGGGCGCGGTCAGTTCGCGCACCTTGCCGTGGGCCAGCACGGTCGGCCGGCCGGTAAGCCGGGCGGCGGCCTGGGCCAGCGCACAGATGGACCACAACACCGCGTTGGGGAGCGGCAGTGGGAGCGTCCGCACGCCAAGCTGGCGGGCGATCTCCGTCGTGAGCTGTCGCATCGTGCAGATCTCCCCGGACGCCACGTGAAACACGCGGCCCGGAGCGGCCGGGTGGGCGAGGCTGGCCAGAATGACCGCCGCCAAATCCGACACGAACACGAGGCTCAATTCCTGCCGCCCACCGCCGCAGGTCGGCAGAACATGCGCCCGGGCCGCCTTGAACAGCCGGAGGAACTCGCCATCGCGCGGACCATAGACCGCCGCCGGCCGCAGGATCGTGAACGCAGTCCGGCAATGGGCGATGACCTCCTCCTCGGCGGCCAGCTTGCTCCGGCCGTAAGCCGAGACCGGAGCTGGTGGCGCGGCCTCCCGAGCGGGCGCGGCGGTCGTGCCCGGTCCCGAAACGGCCAGGCTCGAAACATGCACGAGGCGTTCGACGCGCGAGGCGTTGACGGCCGCCACCATGTTGCGGGTGCCGTCGCGGTTGACGGCGAACAGGTCGGCGGCATGCACGGCCTTGACCAGACCGGCGCAATGGATGACATGCGTGATGCCGCGCATCACCGCCGACAGGCTGGCGGGATCGGTAATCGAGCCGGGACGAACTTCGACCGTGGCCAGGTGGGACGCGATGAACCGGTGGTTGCTCGTTGGCCGCAACAGCACGACGGTCGGAATACCGCGAGCAGCCAGCGCGTCGAGGACGTGGCTTCCGACGAATCCGCTTGCGCCTGTCAGCAAAACCTTCATGGGCGTCCGGCCACTGGGCGCCGGGAAGTGGGGGCGCAGCGGCGGCTCAAATCACGCCGAGTTCCTGGCCGACCTTCTTCAGTTTCGTCAGCGCGAAATCAATCTGCGAATCCGTATGGGTCGCCATCAGGCTGATCCGGAGGAGTTCCTGGCCGGGGGGAACGCCGGGGGATACGACCGGGTTGACAAACACGCCTTCTTCCTCGAGGCGCTTGCAGAAACGGAAGGTCCGCATCAACTCGCGGGTGTAAATGGGCAGGATGGGCGAATGGGACGCCCCGAGATCGAACCCCAGCGAGAGCAGGCCCTGTTTCATCCGGTCGGTGTTGCGCCAGAGCTGAGCGATGCGTTCCGGCTCGGCGACCATGATCTTGAGGGCGGCGAGGGCGGCGGCGGCGTTGGCCGGGCTCATGCTCGCGCTGAACACCAGCGCACGCGAGTGATGCTTCAGGTAGTCAATCGTCGCAAAATCCGAGGCGATGAACCCGCCCAGACTCGCCAGCGACTTGCTGAACGTCCCCATGATCAGATGCACGCGGTCGGTCAGGCCGAAATGGCTGGCGGTGCCTGCGCCATGGCGGCCGATGACGCCAATCGCATGCGCGTCGTCCACCATCACCACCGCCTGGTGTTGCTCCGCGAGACGGCACAGCTCGGGCAACTGGATGATGTCGCCCTCCATGCTGAAGATGCCGTCGGTGACGATCAGTTTGCCGGCGTCGGGCTCGATTTGCTCCAGCCGGTTTTCGAGGGCCGCCATGTCGCGGTGCGCGAACCGGAGGAATTTGCCCTGCGAAAGCAGGCAGCCTTCAATGATGCTGGCGTGATCGCTCTTGTCCGCCAGCACGTATTCGCCCTTGCCGACGAGCGTGCTGATGACCCCGAAGTTCACTTGGAACCCGGTGCTGTAGAGGAGGACCGCCTCCTTGTTCACCAGCTTCGCCAGCTCGGCCTCGAGCTGGAGATGGATGTCCAGCGAACCGTTCAGGAAACGCGATCCCGCGCAGCCAGTGCCGTATTTCGCCACCGCCGCCTGGGTCACCTCCTTGATCTTCGGGTGGTTCGTCAGGCCGAGGTAACTGTTGGACCCGAGCATCAACACCCGCCGGCCGTTGATCGTCACCTCGGTGTCCTGCGCGGAGGTGATCGTGCGGAAATAGGGATACAGCCCCAAGGCCCGAACCTGGGCGGCGCTCTTGAAATTGCGGGCCTTGGCGAGCAGCGGCAGCGGCCGGCCGGGCGTTGCCCGGGCCTCCCGGGCCGCGAACCGGTTGTCGCCATTCTCCGGGCCGGTGGACACCGCCTTGGCCGCCGCGACGTGCGGGACGCCGTTGCCGGGCTTTTTCACTTTCGTGATCTGATCGTTACCCTTCATAGAGACGCGTACTGGCCGTTCCCAACAGGCTCGCCCACACGCGTGGCCACGCATCGCCGACAACCCCCCGAACCGGTTGCGGTCGGCGCTGCCTTCGACGTGAACATGAGCCGAATCTTACGGGGCCAAAGCGTCAAGTTAAGAGCCGCTCGGTGTCAAGCGGTTTTGACGGCCCCCCGCGGGTCGAGTGGAGGCCGGGGGGGCGTTCGTCGCCGGGGTCGGCCGCCGCCGAACTCAGCCGCCAGCGGGCGACGCGGGCGCGGGCGCGGAGGTGGCTGGCCGTGTTCACAACCGGAAGGTTAATGCGGGTGCGGCCTGAATCACGCCCAAACCGGCCCGGTTGCTGGTTCACCAAACCGGCGGGACACCGCGGGATAGGCGCAGATCAAGAACCCTTCAACAAGGGCTGTCCGGGCGACGGTGCCGAACGTCGCGAATCAACGCGAAAAACGTCCTTGCCTGTGGGCGGCGCAAGCATAGGGTGACCAAAACTGCACACGTTGGGAATAAAGCGTTCCATCATGCGTAAGTCCCCAGACAAAAAGCGAAAGGAGCTATGAAAATGCCTCTCCGTCCTCGCCGAAAACTCATTTGGTTGGTCCTGACCGGCAGCCTCGGCATCGTCAGCGGGCGGGCCGATGTGTTTGACCCCGCCTACACCAACACCATCGCCGCGATGAGCAACTACATCACCGTGGCGATGGCCCAGAACGGGGTGACCGGCCTGAGCGTCGCGCTGGTGGATTCGAATCGCGTGGTCTGGTCGCAGGGCTTCGGCCAGGCCATGGTCGAGAGCAACGTCGTGGCCAATTCCGACACGGTCTATCGCATCGGGTCGGTTTCCAAGTTGTTCACCACGGCGTCCGTTCTCAAACTCTGGGAGGATGGCCGGGTTGATCTCGAAGCGCCGATCACCAACTACATCCCCGAGTTTGCCACGCTGCCGCGCTTCGACGGGCGCCGGGTTCCCACCGTGCGGGAATGTCTGAACCACCTGAGCGGCTTGCCCGGCGACCTGTTTCGCGACGTGTTCGCCACGGCGCCCTGGGACGGTTACAACGCCTGGCTCCTCGGCGAACTGGCCACCGACTACCCGAACTATCCGCCGGGGTTCAGGTCCGTTTACTGCAATACCGGGTTTCAACTCGCCGAAGAAATCGTCGCCCGCGTCAGCGGGATGTCGCTGAACGACTATGCCCAGGCGCATTTCTTCGGGCCCCTGGGCATGACCAGTTCGTCGTACCTGAAGGACAAGCCGAACATCGCGGCCAATCGGGCGCACACTTACGTCTCGGGGGTTCCGCTGCCCGAGGAATTTGCCAATGCGCATGGCACGGGCGGCATGTATTCGAGCGTCGAGGACATGGCGGCGCTGATCCGCCTGATTCTGGCCGCCGGCAGCTTCAACGGCACGAACATCCTCGCCGCCGACACCGTGGCCGCCATGTTAACCGACCAGACCACGAACATCGCGATGAACGTGGACAGCGAGTTCCATTGTGGCCTGGGCTGGGACACGGTGATGGACACGCAGTTGAACTACGCCGGCCGCCTGTGCTTCAAGGGCGGCGAGACGTTCACCTACGAAGCCGAAGTTGGCATCCTGCTCGACCGCCAACTGGGCGTGGTCGTCATGCAGAATGCGACGGGGACCTTGCCGGCACTCGCGGCGCACGCGACGCTGGTCCAGGCGGTGCTCGATCGGGACGGACTGCCTCAGCCCACGAACTTCGTTCCCACGGTGACCGCAGCAACGAACTGGACACCTGCGGCGATTGCCGCCGTCACCGGAACTTACGTCACCGCGATGGGCTATGCTTCGGGCTACGATTTGCTCACGGCCGCGCCGGACGGCAGCCTGACCTGGACGCTCAATGCGCATTCGGCTTCCCCGACCACGAACACGGGACTCGTTCCGCACGTTGACGGATGGGTCTATCGCACCGATCAGCCGGGCCTGCAAATCCTGCCCACCAACATCGCCGGCCGGGCCGTGCTGGTTTACTGCGAGGCGGCGAGCTATGGCGAAGTGCAGGGGTTCCGCGGCGACCTGTATGCGCCGCCGCAGATTTCGGCAGCCTGGTCGAATCGGCTCAACATTGCCTGGCTGCCGGTGGACATGCCGCTGACGGACTTATACTGGGCGGAGTCCGCATTGGGGATGGATCTGCGGCTGCAACTGACGAATCGTCTGGGGATGATCTGGCTGGCCAGCCCCTCGGGGACGTTTGTGATTGCACCGTCGAACGACAATCTCGGCTTTGCCGCCGGCAGCGGCGTCCGCCGCGGCACGTCGGTGGTCATCACCACGACCAACGGGACGGAATATCTGCGCAATTCCAGCTACACCTATGCCCGCGCCGACTCCCTGCCCGCGTTGTTGCTGGGCGCGACCACCAACGGCACCCTGGCCGCCGACGGAATCCAGTGGTTCTCCTTCCACGCCGTATCCGGTACCCGTTATTGCGCCTCCGTCAGCAACAACACCGCCGATGTCCAACTGAACTTCCTTGGCGCCGCCGGGGCGGGCACATGGACGACCAACCACACGGCCTGTACCTGCCCCGCGGACGGCCAGTACTGGCTGGGACTGGCCGCCTCTTCGGTCACCCCTTACAACCTCACTCTGGACACGGCCTATCTCGCGCGCATCGAACCGGCTCCCGCGAGCGTCACTCTGCTGGTAGGCCAGCAACAATTGTTCACGGCTGACGGCTTTGACCAATCCGGCAACGCGTACCCCTTCCCGCCGCTATGGTCCGCCGATGGCGGCACCGTGGCCACCAACGGCCTCTATACCGCCACCACTCCAGGAGCCTTTACCGTGACTTGCTCAAACACGGGGGGTGCCGTCAAGGGGACTGTTGCCGTCACCGCCCAGCCCATACCCATCACGGGCTTTACCGCCCAACCATCCCGCGCGGTCACCTTCCCGAGCTACCCGACCACGCTTTACACGCTCCAGCGGCGGACCAACCTGGTCACGGATACGTGGGCCAATGTGCCCGGTGGTGGACCGCTGCGCGGGACCGGCGCGCCAATGGTCCTGAGTGATACCAACACGCCCCCGTCGCCGACCCTGTTCTACCGGCTTGCATACCAGGTGACACCGTGACCAACACGCAGGAGGATCATGAAGTCACTTGGTGTGCGGGCCGCGCATGACCAAGGGACTCCCGAATCCCCTTCGCCAGCGATAGGGCTGTCAACACGAAGCCCAGGACCGTCCAGATGACGAAGTTCGGGGCGATGGCGGGATAGAGCACCGGGTTCCGCCCAAGCAACGAAAGCCCCAGCGCCAGGACCAGCAGCACGGCGAACAGCCGGGTAACGAGCCGTAATTCCCGTTTCTCAACCGGGGCTTCGGCCAGCGGTTCGCGTTTGCGGTGCAACCAGAGACCGGCGCCCGCCACCGCGTAAAAAACGAACGTGAACAACTGCACGGCGACGGAGGGCAGGCCGTCGGGCCGCAGCAGAAAGTATCCCGCGCCATACAGAGCGGCGAGATAAACGCATAGGCCGCCAAAGCCCCAGCGGCCGAAAGCCACGATGGGCCGGCCGTCGGAAGCGGCGAGGGCAGGCCGTGCCAACCGCAACAGCACCGCCAGCAGAATGATCGCCACGGCCAGGTTCAGCGCCAGATTGATGGTGCCTCCGGAGTTCATGGCCATCACCGGTGCGAAGGAAAAGACCAGGTAGCCTTGCACGATCCGCGCGCCCCGGCTTTTGCCCGTGAACCACGCGAGTTCCGGGAACAGACGCCGAAGGGGCGGACAAAGCAGGCAGGTCACCGCCAGCGGCATGATGAAGGACGCCACCGGGTGAAAAATGAACACCATGCTGATCTCGGAAAGTCCATACGGCCCGAGGTGTCCCATGGCAAACTTGCCGTCGCCGCCGTACCCGTGCCAGATGACCTTGGTGATCCAGGACTCGTAGAGGCCATACAAAACGCCCCAGAGGTAGAGCGAGGAGAGCGCCGTCCGGCCCGTGCGGACGGCGAGCGTCGTGAAGAAAAAGAAATGCGCGAAATAGAGCCAGTAGGTGACCACGATCGTCCAGGGACTCCACAGCCCGGCCTGCAGTGACGCCCCGGAAAACACTTCGGCGCAGATGAGCACGATGAGGCCGATCAGGAGCCGTGCGAACACCACCTTCGACCACGCTGGCCTGGACGGAAGGCCGTCCGCTGTGGCTGTCGGAAGAGCCGGTTCCGGTTGATTTGCGGCTGGCGTCATTCGTTTGCTGTCGAGTGCTCAAGCTGAGCGACCGGGCTCGTTCAACCACGCCTTGCATTGAGGCTCGCCGACTCGCTCAAGGCAATGCCTTGGTGTGTTGGTGTCATTCAGAAAGCGACTTATGAAACCACATAATCTCACCATTTGGTCCATGTTTTGTGACAAACCTAAAATGCCTTTGTTGATGTATTGGAATAATTGCCGCCGTGTAATCCAACACTACTTCAATGTCTGCATTTTCAATCTTCATAATGCGCACAGGGTTAGACAAGGAAGTGGACTCTCCAGGAACCAATTCAGGAATTGCTGGGTAGGAATCAACAACCGCTATTCCAGGGCCATACCAGTTTACGTGACCACCGGCTGCATCAAGATGTCGAATAAAGCAACGCCGTATCAGGCCGTAAATCGGTGTCTGGCCAGAATTTGTTATCCTAAACGGGGTATTCATCAACTCAGTCGGGTCAATCGCAGAGTCCGGCTCAACTGTAATCTGTGGTCGTAGCAAATAATATGAACCAACCAAAGTCAATATCAATGAAACGGAAGCGCATAACAAACGCGTCGGCGAAAGAAGACCTGCTATACGTCTTAAAATGCCTCTGCGCTGCGGCCCTAGGGGCGCTGCTTGCGTTGGCGGCGGTTTTTGCCGGTTATGTCCTTTCTTGTTTTTTCTAGCCATGAATAAATATAGACGTGTCGCCATGACACCTAACGTCCCGGATGAGCCACGGCTGGCCGGGCAGCACAACCGAAAGGAAACCAAACCATGAGCAACGAGAAATCATCCGCCGAATCCAAGGGCAGCCAGCCGTTGGCTCCATCTGGCTTGTTAGGTGTGTCGGTCATGGATTCCTCAATACCTCCAATCTGAATCGGCAAAGCATCAAATCAACACTCGCGTAGGTCGTCCTCCTCTTTATGGAATATCCCCAGTCCATGCCCTCTCTGCGTTGCGTATCGTACTCCAAGAAAACGCCGTCAATCGTGGACAAGAGTGGCGGCTGCGAAAGTAATCGCTTGGGTTTCACCAAGAGCTTTGTAGGAAATCCACCATCACGTTCTTCAATCACAATGCGGTCAATGTATGCAAGGCCGCCGGAGTCGGAGATAAACCCGCCGTTCACGTCAAATATCAACATCGGCTGGGCCTGTGCTGCAATCTTCCGAAGCGTCGGCTCATCACTCAACTGTTTCTGGACAGCCTTCTCAATCTCTGATTCCTGCCAACTCTTGACACTTATGACAATGGCGGCAATTCCAGCCAGAGCTAGTGCGATCTCTGCTGCGCGCCACATGCGAGGGCCAAGGCCGTGAAAGTCGCCATGTTTCTTCTCGGGGTCTTTATTATCTGCCTGGTGGTTTACGGGAATACTGCCGGGTGGCAATGGCTGCTCCTCGCCCTTGTTCTTTGCTGGTTTGTCCGACGATTGGTTCGACATATTGCAAGCCTGCGAGACACACCTAACAGGTATTAGGCCAAACGTGAATTTGGTCTAGTTCGGTGCCTGGCGGCCGGAAGAAACGCAGGAAACGCCTCACGGTGTCTCCGTGCAATCTCGAAACCATCTCCGCCAGAACTCAGCTCCCGTTTCATGGTCCCAATGTTCGATGCCAATAACTTCCGTCAGAAACCGGTCGAACAGTCGGCATCGTATCACCCGCACTGCCGCACGCAAGACCTGAATTCAGCCGGGCAGTCTGTGCCGCGGCAGCAAAGTGTCAAGGGGTTTGAAACCAATCCGGCTGGGCTGGCACACACCAACCGTACCGGCATCCTGAAGGGAGGCGAGAACCTAGCCAGGGGTTGAGCGCAGCGATACCCCTGGGCCAGGCACGGGAAATCAGTCGCACCCTGAAAGTGGTGCAAGAACCGCCTGCGACGAAAGGGCGAACCATTCTCGCACCGCTTTCAGGGTGCCTGAGGAATGGGGACGCGAATCCAGGGGTATCGTCGCGTTGCTCCTCAGCCCCTGGCTGGGCTCTGGAACGCCTTCAGCGCTCTCGTTGTGCATCCGGCGGGTGGGAAACACGGGGTGCTGGTGGATGAGCACCCGGACAGCATCAACGACGGCTTTTTCTGCGTGGACATGATCGGCTATCCCAACCCGGCGTCCACCACCCTGCCGGACTGCCCGGCCAGTTATCACAACCGCGCCTGTGGTTTCGCCTTTGCCGACGGCCACTCGGAAATTCACAAGTGGCTGGATTCCCGCACCACGCCGCCCATCTCGAACACGCACCAGACCTATTCGCCGGCGGCGAACCAGGGAAACAACCAGGACATCATCTGGCTCTGGCAACACACGACCAGCCTCAAGTAGGCACTGACCTCAAATCGGCACATCTTCGCTTTCAGGTTCAAATACTGCTGCCTGAGGGAAAAGTGTTGTGGGGTGACGTTGCCGACCTGCCAGGCGTTCATCCGCGTCCATGGGCGGTTGTATGGGGTTTCCGTTGGATTTCCGCGTTCAGGCGGCATCAACCGGCTGAAGCCGGCACTCCAAACCCCGCTCCGTCGTCTCGAGGCCGAAGTCCGTTCGGCGAGGCGGTTACTTCTCCGGCAACCCGCGCAGGTAAGTGTCAAACCAGTCGGCGAACAGCGTCATGTCCTTGCCGATGTCGGCCCAACCATGCTGGGCGCCGGGTTTCACGATCAACTTCGCGGTGGCCCCCAGGGACTTTGCCTTCGCCACAAAGCTTTCCGCCTGCTGGATCGGCACCAGTTTGTCCGCATCGCCGTGAATGATCAGGCAGGGCGGCAAATTGGAGGTGACATGGTAGATGGGCGAAATCTCCCGGCCAAGTTCCTGCCGCCCCTCGGGCGTGTCCGAACGCGGTCCGAACGCGGGTTTGAAATCCTTCAGGATCCCCACGCCCACCGCGTCCTCACCCGGCTTGCCGTAGTTGAGAAAATCCGTGGGCGGGAAAAAGCAGGCGACCGCGGCGACGGCACTGCTTTCGCGGTCAATGGGATCCTTCGCGTCGGGTTTCCCCGGTCCGCCAGCGGTCCCCATCGTCAACGAGAGGTGTCCCCCGGCACTGGCGCCGGTGATGCCCAACCGGTCGGGCTTGACGCCGTACTTGTCGGCGTTGTGCCGGATGAAACGGACGGCCCGGTTGATGTCACCGACGATTTCGGTGACCACGAACTTGGGTTGCGAACCGTGCACCACCGCAAAGACCGTGTAACCGCGATCCAGGAACGGCTGGCAAAAACCCGCGTTAATGCCGTCGTGACTGGAGAACCAGCCGCCGCTGATCATCAGGATCACGCCGTATCCGTTGGGTTGTTTGGGCTGGAAGACATCCAGCGTCAGGGCGACGCCGTCCTTGCGGCCATAGACGACGTCCTCGGTGCGGGTGAACTCGGCCGCGCGGGCCGGCAACGAATTGGAAAGCCAAACCGCCCCCAGCAGGCCGGCGAGCAAAAAAGTGCGAAGATTCATGGTCTTATGCAAAAGCTGATGTCGCCAACATAACGCCACCCGCCGCCCCACGTCCAGCCAGGATGTATGGCAGCAGGGTCACGGATTCGACACTCGACACTCGCAATTCGCCCTTAGTAGCGTGGCGGGTTCTGCCAGCCGGCTCAAGTGCTCGAACGTGAACAACCCGGCGCAAGCCGGCCGGGCCGTCCACTCGGTCGGGAGATCGGTAGTGTCTTAAATGGAAGCCTAGATTCTCTTGTTGGACTTTCTTCACAAAAGGCTCGACGGGTTACACGGCACTTGCTGGAATGGGCGTGTGTCGGACACTATGAAAACGAGCACCAAAAAGACTCCGAAGAGGAATTTCGACTACCCGAATGACACCAAGGGCGGCAAAATCGCTTTGAAGATTCGGAAAGAGGCGAACACGCTTTCAGAGCCACAGCGGGAAGCGCTTTTCAAGGCGGGAATGCAGATTGTTTATGGGGGCACCTGCACAAAAGAAACAATTTGCGTTAGACGCTAACCTTTTGTTTGATCTAGCTGCGGATCAAGATTTTGCGCATACTTTGCGGGAAGTGTTTCAAGAAAAGGGGTATCTGCTCCATGTTCCCCCAACTGTCCTTCAGGAAGTAACATACGCAGCTTGCTACAAAAGTCGAGAAGAAAAACTTCTCGGAATGAAATGTCTTCAGAATATCAGAAATTGGGGGCTCCAGCCATTTGATCTTCCACCAGTCGGCCACGGAGTAACCGAGCAGTTTTCAAAAATGCTTGCCCAAAAGGGACTTCTGCCTGATTCGGAATTCAACGACGGCTTGATACTCGCTGAAACATCTCTTGTAGGAATTCCCGTCCTGGTAACCTCAGACGGCCATCTTCTTGGGATTGACCCGCAGACGCTTGCTGGTTGTTTTGTTGAATCGGATATTTCTGTGGTCCAAGTGGTTCACCCGAAGCTGTGGTTGGCAGCGATGGTACGAATGTACCGCTGAACCCCGCCCAGTACCGGTTATGAATCGGAAGATGGAACAGGGCGCTGTCTTTGCGAATGCGCCCGGTAGAGATGGCGCCGGGCGGCGGGTTTCAACCCGAAAGCGGATGCGGGAATGGGGATCGCACCCGCATCCCGTCTTCAGTCGGAGCGGAGGCTGGCCAGCCGGCGCAAGTACTCGAACGTGAACAACCCGGCGCTGTGACCATCGCCCCAGACCGGTCGCACGGCGTACCCGCCCACCGTCTGCAGGCCGGCCAGTCGAAACGAATCCGCGCTCAAGGTTTGCTCGGGACCCTTGTGGAGGCGACCGAGCACGTCCACCTCGCCCTGGCATCCGGCGCAGGGGCAGGCACGACGGAGCGCTTCGAGCCGGAGGTAGCTCTCGGAGCCGTCCTCCCACTTGATCGCCAGTTCGCCGCCGATCGGCTGCATGTCCACGGGCCGCATCGCCGTAAAATGGCGCAGGCCGGACCGGCCGTCCACTCCGTCGGGAGGTCACTCACGGGCGGTCGGCCCATCACGTTCGTCCACGCGCCGGTAATACTGGCGGTTGTGGAAGGAGAGCTTGCGGCGGAACCGCCAGGCTCGCAATGGATCAAGCCAGCCGGCCAGCCGTGGCAGTGTTTCGCGGCAGAACTCCTCGGAAAACCGCCGGCGCAGCCAGTTGGTGAAACCGCCGGCACGGGTTGACTGATCGAGCGGGTTGGTCGGGGTGCCCTCGTGCCACTGGTCCACGTAATCACTTTGTTGCGGGAACTCCCGGAACGGCACCACACTCGCCAGCTTGCGCGCCTGGACGAACAACAGCACCGGCTCATGATTCACCAGCAACACGCGCTGACGAATTGCTTGCGGATCGCTGACGGCGTAGCGGGAACTGCGAATAGGAAAAGGGTACTTCACGCCCAGAAAGCTCGCGAGGCCGGTGGTGTCCGCGACCGCGTGCAGCCGTTCCGTCTCGAACCCGTTCGCCGCACTGAGCACGCGGAAGAACAATTCCGGGCTGAATTGGTAGAAGCCATGACCGAAGTAGTTGTTGCCCGTGGTGAAGAGGAACAGGCGTCCGCCGGGCCGCACCATTTGCATGGCGTTCGCGATCGCGGTCGGGAAGTTGAAAACATGTTCGAGCGTCCCGCCGTCAATCACCGCATCGTAGCGGTCGGTCCATTCCGTCGGGATCGGCCGGTTCAGGTCGTGGATGAGGCTGGCGCCCTCGTAGCTTGAGGCGTCGCAGGCGACGACAGTTTCGGCGCCGAGGCCACGCAGGAACGCGGCGAAACGCCATTCCGCCGCCGCCAAGGAGCACTCGAAGGCAGCGGTTCCGGCCGTGGCCAGCAGTTGTGCCTCGCGCAACAACGCGGCCAACCGCTCGGGGCTGACCCACAGGCCCTGCCGGCCGAGCGTGGCCACCCGATTGAACGCCGCTCCCGACTGCCGGGCTTCGATCAGGAAGCGGACGGATTCCAGCGTCATCCCCATAGTTCACGGCACATGCAGTGCGAGAATGCGGACAGACGGGCCAAGATCAAGCTGGTTTTGTGGCGCGTTGACCGACTTCCCACGGGCACGCACGGCTCCCCAGGCCGAGTCGCGGTGACTCGAACTGACAACGGGATCGCTGGTAGGCCGCGAACCGCCGGGCCGCGACGGTAACGACCGGCCGAGTGGTCCTACAGCCATCGGCGGCACCCTGCCGCTGCGCCCTTACTGAGCGGATTGTGTCCGGAGCCGGTTATTGTGGGATCGGCTTGGCCAGCACCACTCGAAAACCGATGCTGTAATTGGGCACGTTGTAACCCCAATAATTCCTGGCCGCCGACCGGCAGTTGTCAGGAGAGTGGAACCAGCTTCCACCCCGCAACACGCCGTTGGCGCCCGTCACCGGCGTCACCGGATTGGTCTGCGAACCGCCCGGCAGCGAACTCGTGTAGGAACCCCAGCACCATTCCCACACGTTGCCGCCCATGTCATAGAGTCCCCAGGGATTGGGAAGTTTCGTGGCGACCGGATGTGTCATTCCACCGCTGTTCAGCGGGCACCAGGCGTAGTTGACCAGGTTCGTGTATCCCGGGTCATCGCCGAAGAAAAAGCGGTTGGTCGTTCCCGCCCGGCAGGCATACTCCCATTCCGCCTCGGTGGGCAGGCGATAGACCATGCCCGCCGGCAGATTTCCCGCCTGGGCGGCGTTGGTCGTCAGCTTCTGGCAGAAGTTCGTTGCATCCCCGTAACCCACGACTTCAACCGGCCGCCGCAGGTCGCCGACCCAATAGGCCGGGTTGTTGCCCATCACCGCGAGGTATTCCTGTTGCGTGACCAGCGTTTTCCGCATGAAAAACCCGTCCGTGAGGGTGACGGTGGTGAGCGGGCTTTCGTCGGCGTCATGACCGACCTCGGCGGCCGGGCTGCCCATGACGAAAGTTCCGGGTTGGATATAGACCAGGTTGGCGGAATCGGGGTTGAAAACGGCGACCGGGATGGCCCGGTAATAGCGATTGGGTTTCCCGGCCGAGGAAACATCAATGACATACTGGGTCGAGTTGGTGAGGGTGACCGTCGCCAGCGACTGCCAACTGTTGGTCTGGCTGAGGGTGTCCGTGTATTGCACGGTGTAACTCTGTCCGACCTGACCTTGCACCGTGACGCGGGCGAGCATGTCCAGCGAGAGGGTGGCTTGCACCACCGGTGGATCAATGGCGACGGTGGGCGCATTGGTATAACCCGCACCGGCCGTAAGCACCACGATCCTGGCAACACTGGCATTCGACAGGATCGCGGTCGCGGTGGCGCCCGAGCCACCGCCGCCCGTGAAGGCCACGTTGGGGACCAGCGAATAACCGGACCCGCCATCCGTCACGGTCACGCTCACCACGAAGCCATTGAGGACGCTGGCAAGCGCAGTGGCTTGGGATTGCGTGATGACCGGCGGCGAATCAACGACCACCGCCGGCGCGTTGGTGTAGCCGGAACCGGCGGTGAGGACAACGATCTGGCTCACGCTGCCCTGATTGAGAATCGCGGTCGCGGTCGCCCCACTGCCGCCGCCACCGACGAAGGTCACGTTCGGGGCCT